>Ga0070684_100000714_pt1 | contig 23012 bp, 26 predicted proteins | sample KBSC723LmetaG_FD_65653 | JGI IMG/M metagenome (GOLD analysis project Ga0070684, IMG submission 65653) | Corn rhizosphere microbial communities from Kellogg Biological Station, Michigan, USA - KBS C7.2-3L metaG | ecosystem: Host-associated > Plants > Roots > Rhizosphere ...
GCCGAGATCCCCTTGCTCACGATGTTCGACTTCGTGTTGCGGCCGATGTGGATCATCTTCGTCCCCGTGTCGGCCTGCTGGCGGTTGTTCACCACCGCCACGCTGTAGAACTCGCCCGTCGAGTTGTCGCCCTGCAGGATCACCGACGGATACTTCCACGTGATCGCCGAGCCCGTCTCGACCTGCGTCCACGAGATCTTCGAGTTCGCGCCGGCGCACTTGCCGCGCTTCGTCACGAAGTTGTAGATGCCGCCCTCGCCGTTCTTGTCGCCGGCATACCAGTTCTGCACGGTCGAGTACTTGATCGTCGCATCCTTCAGGGCGACGAGCTCGACCACCGCCGCGTGGAGCTGGTTCGTCGACCGCTTCGGCGCCGTGCACCCCTCGAGGTAGCTCACGTACGAGCCCTCGTCGGCCACGATCAGCGTCCGCTCGAACTGCCCTGTCCCCTCCGAGTTGATCCGGAAGTACGTCGACAGCTCCATCGGGCAGCGCACCCCCTTCGGCACGTACACGAACGAGCCGTCGCTGAACACCGCCGCATTGAGCGCCGCGAAGAAGTTGTCGGAGTGCGGCACCACCGAGCCCAGGTACTTCTGCACGAGCTCGGGATGCTCACGCACCGCCTCGCCGAGCGAGCAGAAGATGATCCCGTGCGCCTTGAGCTCCTCCTTCATCGTCGTGCCGACGCTGACCGAATCGAAGATCGCGTCCACGGCCACACCGGAGAGGAACTTCTGCTCGGCGAGCGGGATCCCCAGCTTTTCGTACGTGCGGAGCAGCTCCGGATCGACGTCGTCGAGCGACTGGAGCGGCTTCACGGACCGCGGCGCCGAGTAGTACGACTGGGACTGGTAGTCCAGCGGACCGTACTTCACGTTCGGCCAGTGCGGCTCCTTCATCGTCAGCCACCGACGATACGCCTTGAGCCTCCACTCGAGCAGCCACTCGGGCTCCTCTTTCTTCGCAGAGATCAGCCTGATCACCGCCTCACTCAACCCGGGCGGGAGCGTGTCCGTCTCCACGTCGGTGACGAACCCGTACGCGTACTCACGGTTGACGAGGGTCTCGATCGAGCTACTCATGACTGCTCTCCGGCGCGCTGTTGGCTGTCGTCGCCGCGCGCGTCCCCGCGCTTCGGCCAGCTCTCGCGCGGCGGTGGCGTCACGCGCACTCGCGAGCGTACGACGATACAAGACTAAAGTAGTCGGTATTCATCCCTGAGTCAAATAGTCTGGATTTGGCCTAACGCTATGTGCATCAAAGTCTTAGCCCAATAGACAATGCCTATGTCTCCCGCCTCTCGCTCCGTCGCCGAGCACTACCGCTGGGGTGAGTCCTGCGATGGCTGGCACCTCGTCCGCGCTGACGCCCTCAGCGTGATCGAGGAGCGTATGCCCCCGGGCACCCGCGAGGCGCGCCACCGCCATGCCGCCGCGCGGCAGTTCTTCTACGTGCTCGCCGGCGTGCTCACGATGGAGGTCGATGGCACGCGGCACTTCCTCGTGCCGCGAACCGGCATCGAGATCGCGCCGGGCGTCGCGCATCAGGCCTTCAACGAGGGCGACGCGGACGCGGAGTTCCTCGTCGTCTCCACCCCGCCCAGTCACGGCGATCGCATCGCCGCGGATGCCTAGCTCGCCTGCCCCAAGCTCACGGCTGAACCGCTCGCCGCTGACCGCTCGCCGCTCTCGATCTCGCTGCTGACTGCTCACCGCTCGCCCTGCGTTCAACCCGCTCGCCCCTCGTCCCACCTGATGGCAGATTGTCGACCATCGTGACCTCCGATCCATCACCAACCCTCGCCAGGCACATGGCCACGCGCTATGTGCAGCCGCTCCGTGAGGGCGGCTCCCTCCCCGCCGTCGTCGACACCGACAGCGGCGGCCTGTTCGTCGTGAAGTTCCGCGGCGCGGGGCAGGGAGCGAAGGTGCTCGTCGCTGAGCTCGTCGTCGGCATGATCGCGCAGCAGCTCGAGCTGCCGGTGCCATCACTCGCGCTCGTCGACGTGAGCGAGCGGTTCGGACGCAGTGAGCCCGATCCCGAGATCCAGGAGCTGCTCCGGCGAAGCCACGGCACGAACGTCGGCGCGCGCTACCTCCAGGGCGCCTTCAACTTCGACGGCCGCGCCGCCGGCGACCTGGTCGACGCCGAGCTCGCCGCTCGCATCGTCTGGCTCGACGCTTTCACGACCAACCCGGACCGCACGCCGCACAATCCCAATCTCCTCATCTGGGAACGCGGCCCCTGGCTCATCGACCACGGTGCCGCGCTCTACGCGCACCACGACTGGGCCTCCGTCGACGACGCGCGCACGATGACGAGCTTCCCCCTCATCCGCTCGCACGTCCTGCTCGGCGCCGCGGGCGATCTCGCCGCCGCGGATGCGGAGTGTGCGGCGCTCCTGAGCGAAGAGCTGATCGCCTCCATCCTCGACGCGATCCCGGACGATCTCTTCGTCGGCACCGCGGAGGATCGCCGCGCCGGGATGAGCGGCAACCATTCCGAGTTCGCCTCGGCCGCGGACGCACGCGACCGCTATCGCCGATACCTCGTGCGGCGGCTGCAGGGCCCGCGCGCCTTCACCGCCGAAGCGATCGCTGCGCAGAGTCAGGTGCGCCGCGAGCCGCCGCGGCACATCCCGGCGCGCCGATGAGCGGCATGAGGGTCGACTACGACTTCGCCGTGCTGCGGGTGGTGCCGCGCGTGCACCTCGGCGCCTTCGTCAACGTCGGCGTCGTCGTGCACGCGCGCACGCTCGAGTTCCTCGCCCTCCGCGTCGTCACCGACGAGCGGCTACTCGCCGAGCACATTCCCGGGGTCGATGCCGACCTGCTCGCGCGCTACTTGCGCTCGTGCGAGGCGATCTGCGCCGGAGATGCCGCGGCGGGGCCGATGGCGCTCGCCCCGCCCTCCGAGCGCTTTCACTGGCTCACCGCGCCGCGGTCGGACGTGCTGCAGAGCTCCCCCGTGCACGAGGGGATCGCCGAGAACCCTCGCGAGGCGCTGGATCGTCTGTTCGAGGAGTACGTCACCCTGCGACATCCTGACGCGCCCGAGGCACGTCGCTAGCTTGAGGATGTCGACGGTACGATCGACCCAGATTCCGGAGTTCTCCGATGAACGAGGCTCAGCTCAAGGCGCTCCTCAGGAAGACCCAGGCGGCCGCCGCCGCGAAGAAGCCGAAGAAGAACCGCACGTACGACGCGACGCTCGATGCGACCCGTCCTCCTGCGGATGAGGCGACCGAGGCGGCCAACGCCGACGCGGCGGACCTCTTCGCCGAAATGAAGAAGCGCGAGTTCTAGCGCGCTCCATCTGATGTCGCGCGCGTTCGTCAACGAGGACGCCGGCGGCGGAGCGCCGCGGCGAGGCTACGGCCTTCCCGCCCGCGACGATCCGGGATATGACGCCGCCGCTGCCGGGGCACTGCTCGAGGCGGCGCGCGCCGGAGAGACGGAGAGCGCCGAGGCGGCGACCGGCTACTACTGGGGCGAGCCCAGGCTCCGCGAGCACGTGCAACGCATCCTCGAGCGTGCGCGCGCAGCCGGCGACGAACGGCTGATCCAGCTCGCCGAGCGGTGGCTGCGGTGAGCGATCCCCCTCCCGGTGGCGCCGCGCCGCGAGCCGAGCGCCGCGCGGCCGGCCCGGTCGAAGCGTCACCCGTGCTCACCCTTCGCGCCGAAGACGGTGCGACGGCCACGATCCATCGTCACGGGGCGCACGTGACATCGTGGCGCCCGATGGACGGCGACGAGCGCCTCTACCTGAGCGGGAGATCAGGGTTCGAGGGCAACGCCGCGATCCGTGGCGGCATTCCCGTCATCTTCCCCCAGTTCGCCACTGAAGGTCCGTTGCCGCGACACGGCTTCGCCCGGACCTCCACCTGGTCGCTCGGCGGCGTCTCGCGCGGCTCCGCTGGCGAGGCCGAGCTGGAGCTCGTGCTTCGCGACAGCGCGGCTACGCACGCGATCTGGGATGCGGCATTCCGAGCGATCGTGAGCGTGGCCCTCTTCGGCCAGAAGATGGCGGTCTCCCTCGTCGTCGAGAACGTCGGAGACGCACCGTTCTCCTTCACCGCAGCGCTCCACACGTACTTCCGGGTCCGCGACGTCGCGCGCGCCGAGATCGTCGGCCTTCGAGGCGCGCGCTATCGCGGCGAGGATCGCTCGCTCGTCGAGGAGGAGGCCGAGCGCCTGCGCGTCGACGGATTCCTCGACCGCGTGTACGTCGGCGCTCCCTCGCATCTCGAGCTGCACGAGGACGGCCGCCGGATGCTCATCGACGCCGAGGGCTTTCCCGACGCGGTGGTGTGGAATCCCGGCCGCGAGCGCGCCGCCGCACTCGCGGATCTCGATCCGGGAGGCGAGCGTCAGTTCGTATGTATCGAAGCGGCCGCCGTGCAGGAGCCCATCACCATCGCTCCGCTCGCCCGCTGGGAAGGTACCCAGACCCTCACTGCCACCTGACCGGGGTCAGACACCTGGGGTCAGACACCTGGGGTCAGACACCCGGGGTCAGACACCTGGGGTCAGACACCTGGGGTCAGACACCTGGGGTCAGACACCGCAGGTGTCTGACCCCTTGGCGCACCTTGGCGCATAGGACTCTGAGGCGCATAGGACTCTGACCCCTTTTTCTTCGAGGAGTCCGCCCTCATTCTTTCTTGAGAGCACAGCGAGCCGAGCGATCCGCGCGTAGTCAGGCGGTCGAGGAGCCTGTTACGCCCAGGAGCGATCTGTTCATGCACTTCCCGAGGCTGCAGCGAGCCGTCGTCGTATTGCTTCTCCTGATTCGGGCGACGCCCGCGCGTTCCCAGGGCATCTCCGACAACTCCTTCCTGGTCGAGGAGGCGTACAACCAGGAAGCCGGCGTCGTGCAGCACATCTCGAACTTCCGCCGCGATCGTGCCGGTGACTGGCTGTTCACCTTCACTCAGGAATGGCCCGCGGCCACGCAGCGCGATCAGCTCAGCTACACGCTCCCGCTCCAATCCGGCGTCGCCGGCCGTGCCCTGGGCGACGTCGTGCTCAACTACCGCCGCCAGATCGTCGGGCGTGGTGAGCAGCCCGTGTGGTTCGCGCCGAGGCTCAGCGTCGTCGTGCCGACGGGCAGTACGCAAAAGGGCACCGGCCTCGGTGGACCCGGGCTCCAGCTCAATCTTCCGCTCAGCACGCTGCTCCAGCGCACGATCGTCACGCACTGGAACCTGGGCGCCACCGTCACGCGGGCGAACCTCGACGGCACGCGCAGCACGCTGCGCTCGTTGACCGCGGCGGCGAGCGCCATCTGGCTCGTCGCGCCGAACTTCAACCTGATGCTCGAGAGCGCGTGGGACCGCACGGAAGCGCTCGACGACGCGAACCTTCGCGCCGCCGAGAACCACTTCGTGCTGCTCCCCGGTGTACGCGCCGCGATCAACCTGGCGAGCGGGATGCAGATCGTGCCCGGCTTTGGCGTGCCGATCGGCGTCGGGCCGAGTCGCGGCCAGCGCGATCTGTTCTTCTACCTCAGCATCGAGCACCCCTTCCGCCGCGTACCCAGCCCCTGACGGTCAGTCCGCGGGGCTGTCGCTGTTCCATTCGAGGTCCTCGCTCACACCGCCCTCGGCCACGTCCATGTCTCCGCGTGGATTCCGGCGACGGAGATCCCGCGTCTGCTCGCGCTCGTTCGCGCCGTACGAGGTGCTCTCTTGGAGGTCGGGCGGTGTCTCGCGCTCCGGCTCGTTCTGATCGCGTTTGCTCCGTTCGCTCATCGCTGGTCTCCTGATGCGGTGAAGTGCAGAGCACCTCAGGGGCAACGAGCGTACCGCCTCCCACGCCGAGCTCCGCGCTAGCCGCGCTAGCCGCGCGTGCGCTCGACTCGCTCGACACGTCGTCGCGCCGCGACCGCGTCGAGTCCGTTCTCTCCCACCGTGACGAGCTCGAGCCATGCATCACGCGGGACGAGCACCGGCGATTCGTCGAGCGATGCACCCGCGAAGGCGACCATCGCGTCCGGCGCTCGCTTCGCCGCGTCGATCAGCGCGAGCAGGTCCACGAGCTGGGGAGCGTCGCCCGCTTCCGGCAGGAGGAGGACGACCCGCGCCGGCGCGTTCGTGAGCTGTGCCATGCCGAACCGGATCGCGCCGATCCGCGCGCCCGACGCTCTGGTTCGCACCACGCGCGCCGATGCCGGCACCTCGATTCCCGGTGGAACGGCGACCACGATCGGTGAGGCGCCCACGTCGCGGGCCGACGCCACGAGCGCGCCGAGCGCCGCCGCGCGCGATGGATCCGCCGCGTGGCCGAGCACCAGTGCGGCGATCGGAAAGGCCTGTGATGTCATGTCTGCCTCCGGTCGCTACGTTTCTGGCGTTCTCTCTCGCGGTCGGCTCACGTTAGCGCGCCGCCTACGCACGGGCCACCGCACGTTGCGGCCCCGCGCGACGGCTCGTCTCTGAACGACCCCTTCCTCGATCGATGCCGATCCCCCCGTTGTCCTCTCGTCTCGTACTGTCGCTCGCGCTCCTCGGCGTGGGAGCGTGCGCGCCGGAGCAGGCGCCCGCCGCGCAGCCGGCCGCCGTCAGGCCGCCCGTCGAGACGCACCCTGCTGTCGTCGCGGCGGAAACGAGCGTGGTGCCGGCGCGGACGCCGCTCGTGGCCCAGCAGGGTGATACCGGGACGACGCACCGCGTGACGCCGAAGCTGCCCGCGCTCACGGAGGCCGAGCAGCAGATCGCGGATGGTGTCGTCTTCGCGCCGCGCATGACGGAGCGCTTTCTCGTCGCATCGCGGAAGAAGCGGCTGCTCGTGGACGTCGGCCGTGTCGATCTCGCCAAGCTCGATGCCGAACAGCTCGCGACGCTCCGCCGGGTCAGCGCACGAACGGGCCCGTTCAACGGCGTGACCCACCTGCGCGTGCGGGGCTCGTGGGGCGAGGAGACCGACTCGATCGTCGGGTACGACGTGTGGAACGGACGCGCCGTCGCCGTGCTCGCGGCGAGTCCCGCCACCGACTCGCTGCTGAAGAAGAACGCGTCGCTCGTCGGCGTGGCCACCCGCGCGGTCGCGAGCACCGACAGCGTCGAGGCGCCCGCGGCGCCGGTCAAGCAGGCCGGCGCGGCGACCTCCACGACACCCATGCCGGTCGTCTGTGTGCGTGACAGCCTCGTGCCGCAGATGCAGCTGCGCGTGACGGCCGTGCGCGATTCGCTTCAGCGCTGGGTCACCGACTCCCTGCATTCCCCGTTCATTCGATTCGCCAAGGCGACCACCGTGCGCGGGGAAGCGGCCCTCGGCTGCTTCGGCGCCTGGCGCGCCGTCGTCGTCGTGACGTCGCGAACGCCGGGCTTCGAGTGGAACGAGGAGCGCGCGCTGCTCGTCGCGCCGGACGGAATGGTGCAGACCGCTCGTCTGCGCGACCTCCGGCTGCGTGCGCACGAGTCGCTCCTCGCGTTCGACGCCGACGGAGATGGCATCGACGAGCTCTCGACGCGTGGGCTCGCGACGCGGATGGGCGCGCAGAGCATCCTGAAGCTCGATCCCGCCACGCGACGGTTCGCGCGATTCGCCTCCGGCTTCGCCTGGGAGACGCGCTAGGCGTGACCGGTCTGCGAGCTCGCTTTCGCGCGGCTCCCGACTTCGAGCAGATGCTCGCGAACGTCACGAAGAACGCCGATCTCTGGACCGCGGTCTGGCGACGTGTCGTCGTGCCGGAGGAATACCTGCAACGCGTCGCCGCGGTACCCGGCGACTGGCACCTGCTGGTGCTGAGCGAGGACTGGTGCGGCGACGCGGTGAATACCGTGCCGGTCGTCGCGAAGCTCGCCGCACTCTCGCCCAACCTCGAGCTTCGCGTGCTTGCGCGCGACGAGAACCTCGACCTGATGGACGCGCATCTCACGGGCACGTCGCGATCGATCCCGATCGTCATCCTGCTCGACGCGGAGTATCGCGAGCGCGCCTGGTGGGGGCCGCGGCCGACCGCGCTGCAGGACTCCGTGTCGGGGGAGTGGAAGGTGCTCGAGAAGTCGTCGCGCTATCGCGAGGCGCGCATGTGGTACGCGCGCGATCGCGGCCGCACCACGCTCGAGGAAGTCGTCGCGATGCTCGAGCGGGCGAGTCGCGAGAACGTGCCGGCGGCCAGCGCCGGGTCACCGGCATGAAGCAGGGGCAGCACCGCGAACGGTGCTGCCCCTGCTTCGTACGAGCGATCGGGCGTTGCTCGCACGCCCCCGCCGGAGTGTCGGGGTTACTGCGGGTTCTGGGTCGTCTCGCTCGACGCCGTCACCTTGGTCGCTTCCGGGTTGGCGGGCGTCTCGATCACGAACACGACGCGGCGGTTCAGCTCTGCGCCCGGCTGGTCGCCCCACGCGCCCGGGTTGACCTGACGCGACTTGCCATAGCCGACCGCGTTGATCAGCGACGCGTCGAGCCCCTTGCTCGCGACGTAGGCCTTTACCGCGTCGGCGCGACGCTGTGACAGCGCGACGTTGTAGCTCTTGCTGCCGGCCGGATCGGCGAAGCCTTCGACCGTCACCTTGGCGCCCGTGTAGTGCTTGGAGACGACGTTCGCGAAACGATCGAGCGCCGCGGCGTCCTCGGTCCGGACGTTCGCATCATTGAACGCGAAGTGGACCGGGAAGGCGAACTGCAGACCCTGCGACACCTCGGCGATCTTCGCGCCGAACTCCGTGCGGAGGCCCTGGAGATCGTTGCGCAGCGACGCGATCTCGGCCTTGTTCGCCTCGTCGCCCTGCACGCGCGCGGCGCGCTCCGAGTCGACGGCGGCGATGCGGGCCGCCGACTCCGCGGCGACGCTGTTCCGGACGAAGCCCTTCGTGGCGCAAGCGGACAGCGAGGACACCGAGACAACTCCCACCGCGCACAATGTCAGCGTTCTCGAGACTTTCATCGTTCACTCCGGGTTTGGGATGGAAAACTACCCGGCGCGCGACGCTAAAACTGTTCCTGTCCAACTGGTCAGCACGCTGAAATCGCGTTTGTAAATCAAAGAGCGACATGCAGTTGCATGTCGCTCTCAAAAAATCGATATCACACCAGCTTTGTGAGTCAGCTCACTTCACTCGTGTGAGCCGCTCGACGCACTCCTGCCGGCGCCCTGAAAGCGCACGTCCGTCGGGTGCAGATAGGTCTTCTTGTGGATGTACGTCGCGGTTCCTGCACACAGCACGGCGAGCAGAACTACGAACAGCGCGATCCCCCAGCCTTCCTGCTTGAAGGGGACGTATCGATCGGCGGACGGCGTAGGGGCGTGCATGCGCGCTCCGGAAAGTCGGTGATGCGAGAAAAGTAGTCGAGCACCTCCGGCCGTACAGCCCCGCGCGGCCGGGATGTTGCGCCATCCATCGCGCATTCCCCATTCCCCCATTCCCTCATTCCCGCACAATGGCTACCGCCGCCCGTACCAACGCCGCCGAGGTTCCCCGTCGTCCCTTCGGACGCACCGGTGAGACGGTGTCCGCCCTCGGCATGGGCGGCTACCATCTCGGCGAGATCGGCACCGAGCGCGAGGCGATCTCGCTGCTGCACAAGGCGATCGACGCCGGCATCACGTTCATGGACAACGCGTGGGAGTACAACGACGGCGTGAGCGAGATACGCATGGGGAAGGCGCTCGCCAACGGCTGGCGCCAGAAAGTCTTCCTCATGACCAAGGTCTGCACGCATGGCCGCGACGCGAAGACGGCGATGCGCATGCTCGAGGAGTCGCTGCGTCGGCTCAAGACGGACTACCTCGACCTCTGGCAGGTCCACGAAGTCGCCTACTGGGGCGATCCGGAGCGCCACTTCGCCAAGGGCGGCGTGATCGAGGCGCTCGACCGCGCAAAGGAGAAGGGGCTGGTGCGCTACGTCGGATTCACCGGCCACAAGGATCCGGCGCTGCATCTCCAGATGCTCGCCTACGGCTACCCGTTCGACAGCTGCCAGATGCCCCTCAACTGCTTCGACGCCACCTTCCGCAGCTTCGAGCAGCAGGTGCTTCCCGAGTGCGCGCGCCAGGGTATCGCGCCCATCGGGATGAAGACCTTCGGCGGTGAGGGCGACGCCGTGAAGAAGCGTGTCGTCGCTCCCGCCGATGCGCTGCGCTACGCGATGAGCCTTCCCGTCGCCGTCACGGTCACGGGCATCGACTCGGCGCGCATCCTCCGGCAGAACCTCGGTGTCGCGCGCGGTTTCCGCCCGATGGGAGCCCTCGAGATGCAGCGGCTGCGGAGCCGGTGCGCCGAACAGGCGATGGACGGCCGGTTCGAGCTGTACAAGACGACCGCTAAACACGAGGCGGACGTCGGCCGTAGGCAGCGAGGGTTCCCGCTCCAGGCAGAGCTGGGAGGCTGACCGTCGGGCGGAGCTGTCGCGTGAGTGGCCGGACGCTGCCGACCTGCGCCGCGGCCGCAGGTCGTACCCATCGTTCCGGACCTTCCCGCTGTCTCATGGAGAACGATCAGCTCCGGCCGCGTGAAATCTCCCATCGTCGACCAGCTCGGCACCGCCCTCGGTTCCGCCTACACCATCGAGCGTGAGCTCGAGGGCGGCGGCATGGCGCGCGTGTTCGTCGCGTTCGACGACACGCTCCAGCGCCGCGTCGCCGTGAAGGTGCTCCCTGAGGCGATGGCCGCTGCCGTCTCCGTCGACCGCTTCCGGCGCGAGATCCTCCTCTCCGCCGGCCTGCAGCACCCGCACATCGTCGGGGTGTTGAGCGCTGGGGTCGCGGACGGGCTCCCGTACTTCGTCATGCCGTACGTCGACGGCGAGTCCCTCGCCGTGCGTCTGGCGACACACGGGCGGCTGACGGTGCCGCAGGCGGTCTCCGTCATGAAGGACGTCGCGCGCGCGCTCGCCTACGCGCACGCACGCGGCGTGGTGCACCGCGACGTCAAGCCGGCCAACATCCTGCTCGCCAGCGGTGCGGCTACGGTCACCGACTTCGGGGTCGCCAAGGCGTTGAGCAGCGCGCAGCGCAGTGGCGGCGACGGCCGGCACGTCACCCTCACCGACGCGGGCACCTCCCTCGGCACGCCGCTGTACATGGCGCCCGAACAGGCGGCGGCCGATCCCGACGTCGACCACCGGGCCGACATCTACGCCTTCGGTGTCACGGCGTACGAGATGCTCGTCGGCCAGCCGCCCTTCGCGGGGCTCGCGCCGCGCGCTCTCATGGCCGCGCGCATGACGGAGGATCCGCCGCACGTCTGCCGTCAGCGCCCCGACGTGCCGAAGGTGCTCGCCGACTTCGTCATGCGCTGCCTCGAGCGCGATCCCGCCGATCGGCCCCAGTCGGCGACCGAGCTGCTCGCCGCGCTCGACGATCCGGCGATGGTGAGTGGCGCGTTCGGCGTCCCCGCGAGCGAGACGAGCCGGTGGAGACGGTGGCGCGGGCGGCACCTGCTGATCGCGCTCGCCCTCGTGCTCGCCGCGGTCGCCGTCACGACGACGTCGCTCGTCCGACGCTCAGCGGCGCGCGCTGCCGCCGTCGCGCCACCGCCGGTCGCGCCGAGTGGACCGGCGCGCATCGTCGTCCTTCCGCTCGTCAGCATCGGCGGCGATTCGGCGAACGCCTATCTCGCCGACGGCATCACCAACGAGCTCGCGTCGGCGCTCACTCGCGTCCCCGGCGTGCAGGTCGTCTCTCCCACGCGGGCGGCCACCCTGCTCGCGGCGGGGCGCACACCGGCCGACATCGGTCGCGAGCTCGGCGTCACCCGCCAGCTGGAGGGTACGGTTCAGCGTGAGGGGAAGCGCCTGCGGGTGACGGCGCGCCTCGTCGACGTCCGCGACGGGACGATGACCTGGTCCGACATGTACGAGCGCGACGTCACCAACCTGCTGTCGGTGCAGGACGAGCTCACGCGCGTCATCAGCAGCGCCGTCCGCGAAGCGATCGGCACTGGCACGCCGACTCTCGCTGCCACGCCTCCCTCGTCGCCGTCGACGGTGAGCAGCGAAGCGTACGACCTCTACCTGCGCGGACGCTTCCAGCTCCGTCGACCGACGGCGGCATCGCTCAGGCAGGCCATCGGCTACTTCGAGCAGGCGATCGCCCGGGACCGCGACCTCGCGCCGGCGTACAGCGGACTCGCGGCCGCGCAGGGGTTCCTGCCGCTCTATACGACCGCCAACGTCGAGCGCACCCTCGCGGACGGGCTGCGCAACGCGGATCGCGCCATCGCGCTGGACAGCAACCTCGCCGATGCGTGGGCAGCACGTGGCGTGCTCCTCGCCCGCAGCTGGCGCTGGTCGGACGCCGAGCGGGATTTTCGCCGCGCCATTGCCGTCGATCCGCACTTTGCTCCCGCACAGCGCTGGCTCGGCGAGCTGCTGATGGTGCGTGGCCGAATGCCGGAAGCGGTCTCCGCCCTCCAGCGCGCCGCCCAGCTCGAGGCGGGTTCGCCCGTCGTCGCCGGCTCGCTCGCACTCGCGCTTGCCGGCGCCGGCCGAGGACCCGAAGCCGTCGCGACGGCGGAGCGGGCGGTCTCGTACGACTCGACGATGCTCTTCCCGCGGCTCGCGCTCGGCGCGACGAGGCTCAGCGTCGGCCCACGGGCAGGGGCTGTCGCGCCACTCGAGGCGGCGGTGCAGATCGACCCGTCCTCGCCCGTCGCATTGGGGATGCTCGGCTATGCGTACGCCGTCACCGGCGACGCGGATGCGGCGCGGCGCATGAGCGCGCGTATCGAGGCGTCGCCCGCGGTGCCGGGCAAGGACGTCGCGCTCGGGCGGATCGCCGTCGGCCTGGGCGACACCGCGCGGGCGCTCGTGCTGCTCGAGCGCGCGGCGAAGGCGAAGGATCCGTTCTTCTCCACCGAGCCCACGCGCTCGTCCGCGTTCGCCGCGCTCGCCGGAAACGCGCGCTACCAGACGCTGCTGCGCTCGATCGGGCTCTGACTCGCCGGCGGGAGCGTGGCGAGCGCCGCGCGCCTCTTCTAGCTTGCACCCATGACCGGGGTGCCGGCGACACGTCCGCCGTCGGCTGAGAGAGTCCCGTTGAACCTGATCCGGTTCGCACCGGCGTAGGGAGTCCGACGATGATCATGAGCACCAAGAGCAACACGCAGATGCGCTTCGCGCGCGATGGCATCATCACCGACGCGATGCGCACGGTCGCCGAGCGCGAAGCGCTCGCCCCTGAGTTGGTCCGCAGCGAAGTGGCCCGCGGCCGCCTCGTCATCCCGGCCAACGTGCACCACCTCGCCGGCTCGCTCGTGCCGATGGCCGTCGGCAAGGTGGCGAAGGTCAAGATCAACGCGAACATCGGCAACAGCGCCGTCAGCAGCGACATCGAGGGAGAACTCCAGAAACTGGAGTTCGCTGTAAAGTTCGGCGCCGATACGGTAATGGACCTCTCCACCGGCCACGCCCTCGACGAGACGCGCGAGGCGATCATCGCCGCCTCTCCCGTGCCGATCGGCACCGTGCCGATCTATCAGGCGATCCAGCAGGTGAAGGAGGCGACGGATCTCACCGCCGATCTGCTGCTCGAGGTCATCGAGCATCAGGCGAAGCAGGGCGTGGACTACATGACCATCCACGCCGGGATCCTCTTCGAGCATCTGCCGCTCGTCTACGGCCGCGTCACGGGCATCGTCAGCCGCGGCGGCTCGCTGCACGCCGTCTGGATGATGCACCATCGCAAGCAGAATCCGCTCTACGAGCGCTACGACGACGTGCTCGACATCCTGCGGAAGTACGACGTCACGATCTCGCTCGGCGATTCGCTGCGCCCGGGCTCCATCCACGACGCGAGCGACCGCGCGCAGTTCGCCGAGCTCGAGACGCTCGGCGAGCTGACGCGACGCGCCTGGGAGAAGGACGTGCAGGTGATGGTGGAAGGGCCTGGACACATCCCGATGCACCAGATCGAGATGAACGTGCGCAAGCAGAAGGAGATCTGCCACGAGGCGCCCTTCTACACGCTCGGCCCCCTCGTCACCGACGTCGCGCCGGGCTACGACCACATCACGAGCGCGATCGGCGCGGCGATGATCGGTTGGTACGGCGCCGACATGCTCTGCTACGTCACGCCCAAGGAGCACCTCGGCCTCCCGAATGCGGAAGACGTGCGCAACGGCGTGATCGCGTACAAGATCGCCGCGCATGCCGCCGACATCGCGCGCGGCCGCCCGGGCGCGACCGATCGCGACGACGCGCTCTCCCGCGCGCGCTACAAGTTCGACTGGAACGAGCAATTCGCCCTCTCGCTCGATCCGGATCGGGCCCGCGAGTACCACGACGAGGCGCTCCCGGCGGAGTACTTCAAGAGCGCCGAGTTCTGCGCGATGTGCGGTCCGAAGTTCTGCTCGATGCATCACACCCGTACCATCGACGAGCAGATCGAGCAGCTGGCCCAGGAGCAGGGGCTCGTCCCCTCCGCGCGCGCGCCCCGCGAGACCGAGTACGCGCGCGAGCTCGCCGGCGCCGGCGACTGATGCGATGCCCCGAGCGATCCGCCTCTTCTTCGCCATTCTCGGTCGCATCAATCCTGCACTCGCCGGCCGTCTGGCGGCGAAGCTCTTCGCCCGGCCGCGCCATCACCGGCGGCCGGACCGCGAGCGAGCGCTGATCGCGCGCGGCACGCCGGTCCCGCTCCCCAATGGCCTGAGCGCGACGGCCTGGGGCGCCGGACCGGTCGTGCTCCTCGTGCATGGCTGGGAAGGGCGAGGCGCGCAGCTCGGCGCCTTCGTCGATCCCCTCGTCGCGGCGGGGTACCGGGTGGTCGCTCTCGATGGCCCCGCGCACGGTGATTCCGCCGGCACCTCGGCCACGGGTCCCGAGTTCGCGCAGGCGATGGAGACGACGCGCGAGGCGGTCGGTCCACTCGCGGCTGTCATCGCGCACTCCTTCGGCGGCTTCACGGCGTTGCTCGCCGCGTCGCGCGGGTTGGCGGTGGATCGCCTCGTCGTCATCGGCGCGCCGGCCTCGGTGCCCGAAGTCCTCCGCGAGTTCCAGGAGCTGATCGCGCTGCCCGCGCGTGCGCTCCCGCCGATGGTGCGCGCCCTCGAGCGGCGAGTCGGCGCGTCGATCGAGAGCTTCGACGTCTCCACCTTCGTCGCCCACATCGACGCTCCCCTGCTCGTCGTGCACGACACGGACGACGTCGAGGTGCCCTACGAGAACGGCGCACGCCTCTCCGAGCGGTTCGGAGCCCGCCTGCTCACCACCTCCGGCCTCGGCCATCGCCGGATCCTCTTCGCCCCCGACGTCGTCGCCGCCGTCGTCGACTTCGTGGCGACGGCAGAAATGCGGAACTCCGACCGGAGGTGCGAAGCGCCGCAGGGAGGAGCGATCACCACCGGCCGCTCGATCGCGTCACCGTCCAATCCAGCACTGGAGCAATCGTGAGAGCAATACGCGTTCACGAGACCGGCGGCGCCGAGGCGCTCCGGCTCGAGACGATCCCCGATCCCGTCCCCGGTCCGGGGCAGGTGCTGGTCCGCCTCGAGGCGATCGGGGTGAATTTCATCGAGATCTATCAGCGGCGCGGGCTCTACAAGGTCCCGATGCCGTTCGTGCCCGGCGAGGAAGGGGCGGGCACCGTCGTGGCGATCGGACCGGGCGTCGAGGATGTGCAGGTCGGAGAGCGGGTCGCTTCGGTGAACTTCCGCGGCTCGTACGCCGAGCTCTCCATCGCCGATGCGAACAAGGTCGTACCGATACCAGATGGACTCGACGCGCGCGCCGCGGCGGCGGTGATGCTCCAGGGAATGACCGCGCACTACCTCGCCACATCGGTCCACGCGCTGCAGCCGGGTGACCGCTGCCTCGTCCACGCCGCCGCCGGCGGTGTGGGATTGCTGCTCTGCCAGATCGCCAAGCGACGCAACGCCGTCGTCTTCGGCACGGTCTCCACTGCCGAGAAGGCACGGCTGGCCCGAGAGGCCGGAGCAGACGAGGTCATCGACTACACCACGCACGACTTCGTCGCCGAGGTGCTGCGGTTGACCGCCGGCGGGAAGCTCCAGGTCGTCTACGACTCCGTTGGCGCGACGACCTACCTCGGCAGCATCGATTGCCTCGTCCCGCGCGGCATGCTTGCGCTCTTTGGTCAGAGCAGCGGCGCCGTCCCCCCCATCGACCCGCTGCTTCTCACTCGGAAAGGCTCGCTCTTCATGACGCGCCCCACCCTCGGCCACTACATCGCCACACGCGATGAGCTCGTCTGGCGCGCGGGCGACGTGCTCGGCTGGGTGCGCGAGGGCGCGCTCACGCTGCGCGTCGACCGCGAGGTGCCGCTCGCCCAGGCAGCGGACGCGCACCGCGCTCTCGAGGAACGACGCACGACCGGAAAGGTTCTGCTCGTTCCGTGACGGGGCCGGGGTTACTCGCGCCGACGCCACGCGTCACGCTCACGATGCGCCCTCGCTCCGTCGCCCTCTGGCTCACCCTGCTCGTCGGCGCGTGCGCGCGTCCGTCGTACACGGCGTCGACCGCGCCGGCTCCGGGTGGGCGGGGCGCGCCGGCGCCCGCTGCTCCCGCCGCGGCGTCGCGCGAGGTCGTCGGCACCACCGGACCGATGTCGGGGTCGGAGACGGTCAACTACATCCTCGGTCGCGGTCTCGTCGTCCCCGTCGCCGGCGTCACCGTCGCCCAGCTCCAGGACTCGTTCGACGAGGGACGCGACGAGGGGCGCGTGCATCGCGCGCTCGACATCCTCGCGCCTCGCGGCACCCTGGTCCTCTCCGCCGACGACGGGCGCATCCTTCGCGTTCGCCCGAACACGCTCGGCGGCAACACGGTGTACGCCACCGATCCACTCGGTCGCGTGGTCTATTACTATGCGCATCTGGACGCGTACCAGCCGGGCCTCACGGAAGGCATGACCATCGCGCGCGGCGACGTCCTCGGGATCGTGGGCACGACGGGAAACGCGCCGAAGGATACGCCGCACCTCCACTTCCAGGTCATGCGCATGCCAGCGGACGGCAAGTACTGGGACGGCGAGGCAATCAATCCGTACCCGCTCTTTCTTCTCATGAAGGCCGGACGTCGATGACGCTCTCGTCCAAGGAGCGCGCCGAGCTGCGCGCCGAGGCGCACCACCTCTCCGCGATCGTGCACATCGGGCACCACGGCCTCACCGACGCGCTGCGCCAGACGCTCGACGACGCGCTGCGGACGCACGAGCTGGTGAAGGTGGCGCTGACCAAGTCGACCGACGTCTCGGCGAAGGACGCCGCGCGCCAGTTGGCTGAGCAGCTCGGCGCCGAGGTGGTCCAGACCATCGGCCGCACCTGCACGCTCTATCGGGAAAACCCGGACCTCGAGCGGAAGAAGGGCGCGCCGCCGCCCTGGCGCTGATCCCGTTGTCGCGTCGGTGAATCGCGTTATCTTGAGAAAACCGACTTCACTTCGCGGGATCCTTCGAGGGAACATGCCCTACGTCATTACCGAAGCCTGCATCAACACCAAGGACAAGGCGTGCGTGGACGTCTGTCCGGTGGATTGCATCTACGAAGGCGAGCAGCAGCTCTACATCAACCCCGACGAGTGTATCGATTGCGGGGCGTGTGAGCCGGAGTGTCCGGTGACGGCGATCTTCCCGGAGGAGGACGTGCCGGCGAACCTCAAGTCGTACGTGCAGCTCAACCGGGACGTCTTCAAGAGCGACAACCCGCCGGGACGCCCGACGCGGTGACCACCGCCTGAAGGCGCGCGCGATGCTTCGCGCTCTGACCTTCGATTACTGGGATACGCTCTACGAGGGCGGTGCGCTCCCCGAGCGCGTCGCCCTTCGTCGTACCGCCGTCGGCGCGCTCCTCGGCGCCTACGGCCGCGCGCTCCCGGAGGAGCAGCTGCGCACCCTGTACGAGGAGTCGGGGCGCGAGGCGGAGCGCTGGTGGAGCGAGGAGCAGCGCGGCTACTCCACCAACGATCGGCTGCGCTGGATCCTCGAGCGGGCCGACGTCGCGCCGCGCGACGCCTGCGAGCACGTCGCCACGGCCGCCGAGGCGGTGGACAACGCCCTGCTCATCCTGCCGCCCGCGATGCTGCGCGGCGCATGGCAGACGCTCCGCACCCTCAGCCGCCATCTCGTGCTCGCCGTCATCAGCGACACGGGCTTCGCGTCCGGACGCGCGCAGGACCGGCTGCTCGAGAAGGACGGCGCGCGCGACTTCTTCGCCGCGACGATCTACTCGATGGATGTCGGGCATGCGAAGCCGCGCCCCGAGATCTTCCGCGCCGCGATCGACACCCTCGCGCTCGCGCCGGATCAGATCCTTCACGTCGGCGACAACGAGCGCACCGACGTCCGCGGCGCCCTGGACGCCGGCATGCGCGCGGTGCGGCTCGACGTCGTCCGCGCCGGCGGCCCGAGCGAAGCCGAGTTCGTGGCGCGGAGCTACGAGGAGCTGGTCGACTACGTGCTCCGGCAGGCGCGCGCCTCCTGAGCTGAACTGCGGCACTCCGACCGGAGGTGCGAAGCGCCGCAGGGAGGAGCAATCACGTTTGCCGCGTCAGTCGCGGCCCACGCCCAGCGCGTCCGCGACCCGGTTGATGTAGTTGAACCAGCTCGCGATCAACGTGATCTGCAGGATCCCGCGATCGTCGAAGCCCGCGGTGCGCAGCCGCTCGTGGTGCGTCGGCGTGATGCGCGTGGCGTCTTCCGTGATCTGCACGACGTACTCGATCATCACGCGCTCGGTCTCGCTGATCGGCGCCGTCCGCCAGTCGGTGCGGAGCGCGTCCACCAGTGTGTCGTCGAGCGTCACCTGACGCAGAAACTCTGCGTGCGAGACCATTCAATATCGACAACGATTCGTGACGGAGACCATCGTCGCGATCATCTCGTGGTGTCGCCGCTCGAGCGGCAGATCGGGCGACATCAGCACGCCGAAGGTGGAGAAGGCGTGATACTGCGCGTCGGGAATGAGCGCGTGCGACGCGACGATCGACTCGCCTTCCAGCTCCGCGGGTCCGGGCTCGCCGTACATCATCGGATAGAGCGCCCGCTGCATCGCGCGTGAACGGGCGACCGCCTCTTCGTTCACCCCCAGCGGCGTATTGCGGATCCAGGTCATGATAGGTGGTGCGTCGGGGCGGAGGGTGACGCGTCGAGCGCGCGTGGAGTCTTCGCAGATGATCGTTCGCATGACGCCGGTCGGCAAGATCTGATGTGCGGGATTGCTTGTGTCGGATGCCGACAGGAACGATCGGCCTTTGCGTATTTCGGCGTTGGTGTGTAGCATATGGTCCAGCACGCCCGCCCGTGGTCCCGGCCGGCCGCTCGTGCCGCCTCGCGAGTCGCGGTCGACCCCCCTCTCCCCACTCACCGACGCATGCCTGCTTCAGCCGTACTTCGCGCCGCGCTGCTGTTGTTCGCGGCGGCGCCGTTGCTGCACGCACAATCCGGTTCCGTGCGCGGCAGCGTAGCCGATGACGCGGGCCGGCCGCTCCCCGTCGTGCGCGTGAGCGTCGTCGGCACGATGCTCGCCACGGAGTCGCGCCCCGACGGCACGTTCGAGCTGCGCGGCGTTCCGGTCGGCACGCGCACCGTGCGCGCGCAGCGGTTCGGCTACCGGGCAGCGACGATGATGGTCGACGTGCGCTCGGCGGAGGCGGCCACCGCCCGCTTCGTGCTCCACGCCGACCCGCTGGCCCTCGAGGCGGTCGTCGTCTCCGGCTCCTTCAACCCGGCCTCCAAGCTCGAGTCGAGCACCGCCATCACGACCTTCTCGGAGCAGCAGATCCAGCAGCAGGCGCCGCGCGGCACCGCGGAAGTGCTCAAGAGCGTGCCCGGGTTCCAGGTGATGAGCAACTCCGGCGAGACCGGCGCCGACGTCACCGTGCGCGGCCTGCCCGTGGCCGAGCAGAGCTCCTTCCGCTACGTCCGCCTGCAGGAGGACGGGCTTCCGGTCTTCGAGCCCTCGAACCTGATCTTCGCCTTCCCCGACGCGATGGCCCGCCTCGACGAGACGGTCGAGCGCGTGGAGGCCGTGCGCGGAGGAAGCTCGGCCGTCTTCGGCTCCGGAACGCCGGGCGGGATCGTGAACCTCATCAGCAAGACCGGTGGGCCGACCTTCGGCGGCACCGTGCGCAGCACGACGGCAGCGCAGGGGATGCAGCGCCTCGATCTCGATGTCGGCGGGCCCCTCGGCGATCAGTGGCGGTTCAATACCGGCGGCTACTGGCGGTACGACCGCGGGCTCCGCGATCCGGGTTTTGCCGCGAACGAGGGCGGGCAGATTCGCGCCAACCTCACGCGCAATCTCGCGTCGGGCCACTTGCGCTTCTACGGCAAGTATCTCAACGAGCGCGACGTCTGGTACCTCGGCATCCCCATTCAGAACTACAAGGATCCCGAGGCGATCTCGGGCGGCCCGGAGATCGGGAGTGGGACGATGTTCGCCCGCGAGCGGCGCACGCTCACCGTCCCCGATGCGTTCAACCCGGGCCAGATGGCCACGCACGACCTCGATGGCAACACGACGCGCTACAGCACGATCGGCGCCGACTTCCAGCGTGCGTTGGCGCACGACTGGACCATGACCGTGCGTGGGAAGTTCCTGCACTCGGCCAACGAGAGCAACTTCATGGTCGACGTCGCCGATCCCTTCCCGATCAGCGTCGTCGGACCTCCGGGGGCGCGGCAGCTGAAGTACGTGATGACGGGTCAGACGATCACGGATTCCGCTGCCGTCGCGAACCTGAATGGCAATGGCCTGATGACCGTCGCAGGAATCGCCTTCATCGACCAGCCGGTGACGAACGGCATCGCCAACCTCGAGTTCGCGCGCCAGGGCACGCGGCACAGCATCACCACCGGCGTCTACCTCAGCGCGTATCAGACGCGCCTCAAGCTCGTGCAGGAGGGCGTGTTCACCGAAGTGGCGGACAACCCGCGCCTCATCCAGGTGGGGATGCCCGGGCCAGGCGGCGCGTTCATCGGTCTCACCCCGCCCGATGGCTTCGCCGGCTACAACCCCGGCTTCTGGAACCTCACGAACAACACGACCATCGGTGCGCTCTACCTCGGCGACTCCTGGAAGGCGACCGACCGGCTGAGCATCGAGCTCGGTGCGCGCTACGATCACAACGGCAGCAACGGGAAGAACGAGCGTCCCGTCGTCCCGGGACAGGTCGTGAACGGCCAGGTCGTCGGCCAGGAGGTTCCCGCGGGCTACGCCCCATTCACTCCGACGCCCGCACAGAGCAACGCCGGCATGTTCGGCAGCGGCATCTATCGCACGTGGGATTACACCTTCGACACGTGGAGCGCGTCGGGTGGCGCGAACTTCCGCCTCACCGACCGCTCGGCGATCTACGGGCGACTGAGCCGCGGCACCCGCATGCCGACCCCGCAGCAGTGGACCTTCCAGACCACCGACGGCAGTCAGGTCACCGGCGACACGAAGAAGGGTGTCGTCGAGACGACGATGCAGGCGGAGCTCGGCGTGAAGACGTCTGCGGACCGCTGGTCGCTCCTGCTCACCGGATTCTACGGCAACAGCAAGGGCATGCTCGTCACGCTCGACCGCGGCCAGCCGAATGGCGGCTTCGCCTTCCTGCCGATCAGCTCGGACACCCGCACCTATGGCGCCGAGATCGAAGGGTCGGTCTCGCCGATCCAGGGTCTGCAGCTGCGCGGCACCGCGACGGTGCAGGACCCGCGCTTCACGCGCTTCGAGTACGACTTCTTCGTGCCCGGCAACAACCAGTACAGCGGCGCGCAGCACCGTGACTACTCGGGGAATCGCCTGAACGACGTCGCGTCCTTCCTCTCCGACGTCGGCGGCTCGTACAGCTGGCGCGGTGCGGAGATCTTCGGCGACTATCGCTACGCCGGATCCCGCCCGGCCAACCGGCCGAACACCGTCACGATCCCGGGCTGGGGTGAGCTCAACGGCGGCGTCTCCTACCGCCTCGCGCGCGCCAGCGTCCGGCTGCAGGCGCTCAACCTGCTCGACAAGCAGGCCATCCAGACGATGGCGCAGCGCACCGGTGAGGACATCCTGAGCGTGAACGCCGATGGAACGGCGGTCAATCTCGTCACCACCGGCGCGGCCGCGGGCACCACGACCACGAGCCGCTTCACCACGGGGATGGGAATCTTCCCCCGGACCATCCAGCTCAGCGTCGCCTACGATTTCTAGTTGCTGTACCCCAGGCGCTGCTTCGCAATGAACAGCGCCGTGATCACGGCGTACTGCAGGAACGTCGAGATCTCGCTGCGCCACGCCTCGCCCCACTGGTGCTCACCCGTTTCCCTGGTCGCGGGTGGGCGCGGGAACCAGCGGGGCGTGTGCGTTTTATAGGCCAGATATTCCTCGCCGAAGATCGACTCGAGCACGCCTTCCTCGTAGCGCACGATGAGCGTGTATTCCACCGCGAAGAGGACCGCCGCGACCGGCAGGAACCAGAGCACGCCAGAGATGACGGTGAAGCCGATCCAGATGAGGAAGTTTCCCACGTAGAGCGGGTTCCGCATCCATGCGAAGATCCCGTAGGTCACCAGCCGCTGAACGGTGCGCGAGCGGCGTCGCGTCACGGTGCCTGCCGCCGCCACCCCGGCGAGTCGGATCGCCTCGCCCACCACGATCAGCACCGCGCCGATGATCCAGTTGCGCGGCCCCATCGTGCCGCGCACGAGCAGTGGCACCAGCAGAAAGGGCACCGGCAGCCAGCCGCGATGGCGGAAGAGCACGGCCCCGATGCGTGCGCTCGGGCGCTGTTCCGCCGCGGACATCTGGGGCGAAGCGGATGTGGACGGCGGCGGGGCAGAGGAGGACATCGCGTGCGGCGGCTGGTTGAGTGAGCCTGGAAAGTTCGCCGACGCGCCGGCATTGCTCAAGCGCGCGATGCGATGCGCTCAGGGCGTGTCGAGCCACCGGCCGTCGAAGGTGAGCCAGAAGAGGATGCGTTCGTCGGGCGTCGTGCGCGCGCGTGCCAGTGCCGCGGCGAGCGCCTTCGCGCTGTACGTGCCCTCGAGCGATGGACCTCCCGCCGCGCGCACCAGCGCCAACGCGGCGCGCGATGCGTCGGTCTCGCGCGCGTAGGCGCCGCCGTACTGCGCCT
>Ga0070684_100000716_pt1 | contig 22930 bp, 19 predicted proteins | sample KBSC723LmetaG_FD_65653 | JGI IMG/M metagenome (GOLD analysis project Ga0070684, IMG submission 65653) | Corn rhizosphere microbial communities from Kellogg Biological Station, Michigan, USA - KBS C7.2-3L metaG | ecosystem: Host-associated > Plants > Roots > Rhizosphere ...
CGGCTTTCGACCTGGCGCGACAGCTGCGACAGCGCGATGACCGGCACGTTGAGCTCTTTGGCCAGCGCCTTCAGGCTCGTGGTGATCTCGGTGATTTCCTGCACGCGATTGTCATTGCCTCGCTTCCCCGATCCCGTGAGCAGCTGGATGTAGTCGACGACGATCAGATCGAGGCCCTTCTGGCGTTTGAGCCTTCGGGCGCGCGCCATCAATTGCGCGATCGAAAGGCCGCCGGTTTCGTCGACATAGAACGGCAGCGATTGCAGCTCGATCGAGCATTCGCGGATCTTCTCGAAATCAAGCTCGCTGATGCCGCCGCGGCGGATGTGGCTCGACGGGATGCCGCTACGCTCGGCGAGAATACGCGTGGCGAGCTGCTCGCCACTCATTTCGCAGGAGAAGAAGCCGACCGAGCCGCCATTGGCGGCCTTGGTGGTGCCGTCCGCCTGCAACTCGGGCACATAGGCCCTGGCAATGTTGTAGGCGATGTTGGTGGCAAGCGAGGTCTTGCCCATGCCGGGACGTCCGGCGACGATGATGAGGTCGCTTTGCTGCAGGCCGCCCATCTTGGTGTCGAGGTCACGCAGGCCCGTCGCAATGCCTGACAGTTTTCCGTCACGCTGGAAGGCCTTGGCCGCCATGTCGACGGCAACGGTGAGCGCCTGCGAGAATTTCTGGAAGCCGCCATCATAGCGGCCGGACTCGGCCAATTCGTACAGCCGGCGTTCGGCGTCCTCGATCTGCGCCCGCGGCAAAAAATCGACCGGCGCGTCGTAGGCGACATTGACCATGTCCTCGCCGATCCCGATCAGGTCGCGACGCAGCGACAGGTCGTAGATGGTGCGGCCATAATCCTGGGCGTTGATGATGGTGGTCGCTTCCGCAGCTAACCGCGCGAGGTATTGGCCGACGGTCATGCCGCCGATGTCGGTATCCGCGGGCAGGAACGTCTTCAGCGTGACCGGTGTGGCGATCTTGCCCATCCGGATCAGGCTCGCGGACGTCTCGTAGATCGTCTGGTGGATCGGCTCGTAGAAGTGCTTGGGTTCCAGGAAGTCTGATACCCGGTAGAACGCGTCATTGTTCACCAGGATCGCGCCCAGCAAGCTCTGTTCCGCCTCGATATTGTGCGGCGCACTCCGATAAGCTTGGGGTGCCGCGTCGGGCGCGAGCTTGAGGACGTTCGAATCAGGGGGAGCCATGGCAGCGATTATTCTAGCAAGTTTGTCGGATGCGGGGCGGCGATAAAGCGCCTGTCGCGGCCAAAGCGGAAGCGAAAGCTCGCGGCAATTCACCGTTCTTCTAAAATGTGGATGAATCCCGCTTCAACTGATCGGCTCGCTTGACGACTTTCGCCCAAAATCCGGCGGCGAGCGGGCCGCTTCATGAAACTCTTCACGAATATTTTGGCTGGTGGCCCGAACCTTGATCCACTTTGCGCGTACCTACCGAACGGGTGTCGCGTGCTGGCTCAGGTCAGAAGCAGATAGGCGAATGCGACCAAAGCGGCGCCAACGCCCGCGGCGATCAGGACATAGTCGGTCCTGAGGTCGCCCTGAACATCGAGTTGATCTTTTCTGGCCATTCCGGTGCTTTAGGCCAGCGGAACAAAAGGCCTTGTGAGGTAGTTCACATTCGCCCGAGTTTTTTAAGGGCAACTTAGGCGGTCGGACCAAGACTGGAACGAATGATGGGTCAGCGAATCGAACGATGGCGGCAGGGAGGCGGCGACCGGCGTTGGTTGGCGCTGCTGGTTGATGCCATGGAAGAGGCGTCGCGGCCGGAAGTTCGTGCGGAGCGGTGTGAGGCCGCGATTCTGCAAGCCTTGCGCGCCCAGCTGGCCCAGCCGGCAAGGGCCAGTTCTTACGCGCGCACGCCGTTCAGCCTGGTCTTATGCGCGCACGCCCTTCAGCCTACGCAACTAAATCCCTGAAGCTTATTCGCCGGCAATCTTCAGCCGCGGCTTGCGGCCGTTCTCGACCGCGCGCAGCTTCGCTTCCTCATGCACGACGTAGTCGCGGGTCATCGGAACCACGCCCTGGCGCTTGGTGAGCTGGATCTGGAAGTTCATCAGGTTCTGCTTGCGGAACGCCATTTCGGACGAAGCAAGATAAAACTCCCACATCCGCGCAAAGCGCTCGTCATAGAGCTGCACGGCTTCCTCGCGCCGCGCCATGAAGCGCTCGCGCCACGCCTTCAACGTCTCGGCATAGTGCAGCCGTAGTATTTCGACGTCGCAGACCAAAAGACCGGAGCGCTCGATCGCCGGCAGCACCTCCGACAGCGCCGGAATGTAGCCGCCCGGGAAGATGTATTTGGCGATCCAGGGATTGGTGGCGTCGGGGCCTTCCGAGCGGCCGATCGAATGCAGCATCATGATGCCGTCGTCGGTCAGCAGCGCGGCGCAGTGCCGGAAGAAGGTCTCGTAGAAGTCGACGCCGACATGCTCGAACATGCCGACCGAGACGATGCGGTCGAACGAGCCGCCGACATCCCGATAATCCTGCAACAGGAATTTTGCGGACTTCGTCAGGTTCCGTTCTGCGGCGCGCGTATCCGATAGCTGGAGCTGCTCGGTGGACAGCGTGATGCCGGTGACATTGGCCCCCGCCATCTCGGCGAGATAGAGGCTGAGGCCGCCCCAGCCCGAACCAATATCGAGCACGCGATGGCTGCGCCCGACCAGGAGTTTTGCGGCGAGATGGCGCTTCTTGGCGAGTTGGGCGTCGTCGAGGTTGGCGTCCGGCGTGTCGAAATAGGCGCAGCTGTATTGCCGGTCGGCGTCGAGGAATAGCGAATAGAGCCGGCCATCGAGGTCGTAGTGATGGGCGACATTTTTTCGTGACCGGCCACGCAGATTCAATTGCTGGAGATGCCGCACCAGATAGCGCGTCCACCATTGCAGCTTGGCCCAGCCGGGCAGCACGGCGGGCTGGTCCATCAGGATCGCCAACGCATCCACCAGCGAGCCCTGCTCGACGACGAAGCTGCCGTCCATGAAGGCTTCGCCCAGCGCAAGCTCCGGATGCAGCAGGATTCTGATTTCGGTTTCACGGGTGACAAAGCGGACCGCGACGTCTGCCCCGGTTCCGTCGCCGCAAGTGAATTTTGCACCACTCGCGGTCGTAAATGTGATTGATCCGCGCTGGATAAACCTGGTCAGAAAATGACGCAACAACCGGTCCATCGAACTCCCCGCAAAGCGCTATCGCGGAAGGTGCTGATTACCCCTGCCAACCATTGACGCGAGCGGAACCGAAAAGTTCCCGTCGCCCAAATTTGATCATAATCAGCGCGCCGGCCGCCCGCTACTGCGTTGTCAACAAAGCCGATATTCAAATTTGTCACATTCGCACAGTTCGTCGGCGCGCACGCTTCCATTCGCGCGATAATCGGTTAAAAGGTGTCGCCGCCGGCGCTGGCGCAGAGTCCCGAGCGACGCTGGAAACGGATTTTCTGGAGAGTTGAGGAGAATGGGGAGCCGAGCGCTCAGTCTAGCGACGGTGCTGTTGCTGATCGGTTTTTGGACCACCGGGCCGGCCGAGGCGCAGGAAAACCTCGAAGCCGGCAAGACGCCTTCCCAGATTTTCGCGGGCACCTGCAATGCCTGCCACAAGAGTCCGCGCGGTCTGCTAAAGACGGTGTCGCCCTCGTCATTGCCCGGGTTCCTGCGTCAGCATTACACCACCAGCCCGAACATGGCTGGCGTGCTCGCCTCTTATCTCATCTCCAACGGTGCGACCGATACCCGGCTCGGCGGCGATACGCAGAAGGGTGCTAAAGGAGCGAAAGAGGGGGCAAAGCAGGAAGCGAGGCAGGAGCCGCAAAGGCCGAGCGGACCGCCCGAGCAGCTTGATCGCGGGGGCCGCCGGATTCATCCCGTGCCCCAGGAGGCCACAGCACCTGCGGCAGAGCCCAAGCCGGAAGGCGAAACGCCGGCGCAGGCCGCGATCGAGCACGGTCCGGACGGCCGAAAAATGTCGCCCAAGCAGAAGCTGAGCAAGCGCGGCAGGCCAAGTGAGGCGCTTCCAAAGGAAGAGCCGGCCACGCCCAGCGAGCCGCCAAAGACCGAAGAAAAGCCAAGCGAGACGGCTGTCAAGCAAGAGGCCAAGCCTGAAACCGTCAAGCCTGAAACCGTCAAGCCTGAAACCGCGAAACCCGAAGCCAGCAAGCCGGCGGAAGAAGGCCGCTCGCAGTCGGCCAAGGTTGAACAGCCGGCCGAGACGCCGGCGATCCGGCCCGATCCGGTTCCCCCGGTGACGCCTGCGCCGCCTCCGGCCGCGGCCGTACCCGCGACGAGCCCGGCTGCAACGACACCGGCTGCATCGGCGACCACGCCCGCCGCGGCTTCTCCATCGCCAACCACGTCCTCGGCGCCCGCGACGGAATCGACCACGGCGCCAACCGCGCCCCAGGCAGCCGCCGCGCTGCCCGCAACCGAAATGGCCGTCCCGCTGCCGCCGAACGCGGTTCCCGCTCCGCCGCCGGCGCCTACCATCGCGGCCTCGGCTCCGCCGCCGCCTTTAGCGCCCGCCGGACCGCCGGTTCCCCCGATCTCGCAATAAGCGCTTCGCAAGTCGGGGTCCTTGGCCCATGGCCCGCCTAGCGCGCGCTGAATGCACGCTTTGCCGCAGGCATCGAGGGCTGGCGCGCGCCTCTGCCGACGGCGTCGAAAAGCACACGGCGACGGCGCTTGCGTCGATCGCGATGCTGCAAGAGCGGATCCCGGTGCAAGCAAAAAGCCCGGCCTGAACAGGCCGGGCTTGCGTGATGCCGTAACCCGGATTGCTTTACTTCTCGGCGGCTTCTTCCGCAGGCTGAGCCGGCTGCTCGACGTCGCGCTGGGCTTCCGGATCGAAGAACTCGCCGGCCGCGGCCAGCGCCTCGGCGGCGGCGTCCCGGTCCTCCTGACGGGTCGAGATGTCCTCGCCGCGCTTGATGCGCTCGGCTTCGTCGGCGCTGCGCGCCACGATGACGCTGACGTTGGCCTCGACTTCCGGATGCACGGCAATCGTCACCTTCTGCTGGCCGATCGCCTTGATCGGCGCGTCAAGCCAGACCTGCGGGCGGCTGACATGGACCTTCTCCGCTTCCAGCGCGGCGACGATGTCGCGCACCGAGACCGAGCCGAACAGTTGGCCACCTTCCGCGGCCTGGCGGATGATGATGATCTCGATCCCGTCGATCTTCTCGGCAACCTTGGTGGCTTCCGACTTGGCCTCGAGGTTGTTGGCCTCGAGCTCCGCCTTCATGCCGTCGTACTTCGCCCGGTTCTCCGCGGTGGCGCGCAAAGCCTTCTTGCGCTTCAGGAGGAAATTGCGGGCGTAGCCGTCCCGCACCTTTACGATTTCGCCCATCTGACCGAGCTTGGCGACGCGCTCCAGCAAAATGACTTCCATATTGGTTCTCCTTTAAGTGATCAGTTTGAGTTGAAGGGGATTTCAGGGCGCTGGCAGCGGCGGCGGCCGCGAGCGCAGGAAACGGGCGCGAAGGCCGAAGATGGCGTCGGCCACGCCGAGCACGACCATCGCCAGCACCGGCCAGACGAACAGCATGATGGCGTAAGTTGAACCCAGCCAAAAAGCACGCCCCTTAAGCGCCAGGGTCAGTGTGTGCAGCACGGCAAAGCCGGTGAAGGCGTAGGCCATCATCAATGCCGAGGTAATGACCTTGGCAAACACGGCAACCAGACCCCCACTGAAGCAGAGTGCGATTGCCACACACAGAGCGACCAGTGTCATCGGCGGGAGTGACGCAGTTCGCAGGTCAGGCCAGGGGCGCCGGAGCCGTCCCGAAGTGGCGGCGATCTTCGCGGCGAGCCAGAGAATCACGGTCAGCCTCGTCATCGCGGCAGCAGCCGCCACGAAGGGGGCCAGGACAACCATTGCATCGATCCACTGCGGGAACTCGGCCGGTGCCGCTTCGCCGTCCGGCGGAGTGAATACTTGCGTGAACCCGCGATGCAGCGTGTCGGTGATGGTGACGACATCGCTGCCGAGTGTGAGCAGCGCAGCAATGGCAGTCATCGCGGCGAAGCCCGCAACCCACAATAGGACACGGCCCACCGGATACCATTCGATTTCGGGCTCAATTGACGCGGCGGCACCGCCGGCGCTCGTCGTGACGGGCCGACCGAGGAGCACGAGATGTCCGAGCCACCAGCCGGGCAGGGCAATGGAGACCGCAAAGTTGATGGAATAGGAAAATCCGAAGATGGCGCCAAGGCTGCTCGCGGCTGCGATACCGCCGATCGCGGCACATAGCGGGCCCCAGCCGATCGACGCCACCATCAGGGGCAATGGAGACAGGTACGCGAGGACGAGCGAGATCAGCGCGCCCGACATGGTCGAGGCGAACATCAGCGCCGACGCAGCGCCGGCGGCAAGCCCAATGAGAACTGTTGCGACCATCAGCTGTCCCGCTCCTTTCGAGCGGTTAGAGGCTGCGAGAGCCCCAACCATCGGCAACCGGATGATCCGGAAGCCTTATGAATAGGCGATCGGCGGCGCGACGCCGCCGATCGTAGCGAGCTTAAGGCATGATCCGGAAAAAGCCTGCCCCGCACTTGATGCGGGGTGTGGAGCGGTTTTCCGAAAAGCATGCCCTCGGGCTTGATCCGAGGAATCATGCCCAAACAAGAAGCTAAAGCGCGATATCGCGCTTTAGCGAATAACGTAGGGAAGCAGACCGAGGAAGCGCGCGCGCTTGATCGCGCGGGCGAGCTCACGCTGCTTCTTGGCGGACACCGCGGTGATGCGGCTCGGCACGATCTTGCCGCGCTCGGAGACGTAACGCATCAACAGCTTGGAGTCCTTGTAGTCGATCTTCGGCGCGTTCGGACCCGTGAACGGGCAGGTCTTGCGGCGGCGGAAAAACGGACGGCGTGCACCAGCTTCAGCCATGATTATTGCTCCTCGCCAGGCGTTTCAGCATCCTCACGGGGGCGGCGCGGGCCGCGATCGCCGCGGAAGCCGCCGCCGTCTCGATCACCGCGGAAGCCGCCGCCTTCACGGTCGCCACGGAAACCACCGTCGCGGTCGCCGCGGAAGCCGCCACCGCCGCGGTCGTCGCGCTCGCGGTCACGATCGGCCTTGCGCATCATCGCCGAGGGTCCTTCCTCATGCTCCTCGACGCGGACGGAGAGATAGCGGATCACGTCTTCGGAGATGCGCTCCTGCCGCTCGATCTCGGCAATCGCCGCCGACGGCGCGTCGATGTTGAGCAGCACGAAATGCGCCTTGCGGTTCTTGTTCATGCGGTAGGTGAGGGAACGAACGCCCCAGTTCTCGGTCTTGGTGACCTTGCCGCCGGCCTGCTCGACAATGCCGGTCATCTGGGTGGTGAGTTCTTCGATCTGCTGGGTGCTCGCGTCCTGGCGCGCGAGGAATACATGCTCATACAAAGGCATGGGGGTCCTTTCCTTAAGTGTTGGCGTGGCTCTCGGCGTCAAGCCCTTCGAGACCTTCGGAAAGGACTCGGAAGAATAAGCTCAGAAGGCGGAAACACGGGACGACGGGCCGACTAGCCCTGCCACATCAACTCAAGGCAAGGAATGAACTGCTATGAATTGCTGAGACCGTCCGTTCAGCTCCCGGCCGGGACCCACGGATAGCGCGCTTTATACGGATTTTGGGCTGCATGGCAAGGAAAAGGCTACCGGAAAAGCCAGCCATTCTGGGTGGAAACCACCGCTTGGCTTGACAGGGCCGCCGTCCGCGGTGTCTTTCGGCCCAAACTTGGGGCACATTTCGGGACTTTCGGGGAGCGCCGATGACGGCAGCATTCACTTTTCCGGGGCAGGGTTCCCAGGCGGTGGGTATGGGCAAGGCGCTGGCCGACGCCTTTCCGGTCGCCAGGGCCGTGTTTGACGAAGTCGACGCGGCGCTGGGGGAGAAGCTCACCGCGACGATCTGGGACGGGCCGGCGGAGATGCTGCAGCTCACGGAAAACGCCCAGCCGGCGCTGATGGCAGTGTCGATCGCCACCATGCGGGTGCTGGAGAGCGAGGCCGGCTTTTCGGTCGGCCGGGATGCCGCCTTTGTCGCCGGCCATTCGCTCGGCGAATATTCAGCACTGGCAGCCGCAGGTGCCCTGACCGTTGCCGACACGGCACGGCTGCTCCGTACTCGTGGGCTTGCGATGCAAAAGGCGGTGCCAGTCGGCGTCGGCGCGATGGCGGCGCTGCTTGGCCTCGACTATGAGGCGGCGGTAGCGGTTGCCGGCGAAGCCGCCCAGGGCCAGATCTGCCAGGCTGCCAATGACAATGGCGGGGGCCAGGTCGTGGTCTCGGGCGACAAGGCGGCCGTGGACCGTGCGGTCGAGATCGCAAAAGGAAAGGGTGCCAAGCGCGCGATGCTGTTACCGGTGTCCGCGCCATTCCACTGCAAGCTGATGCAGCCGGCCGCCGATGTGATGGCGAAAGCGCTCTCGGAGGTCACCATCGGCAGGCCGGCCGCGCCACTGGTGTCGAATGTGCTGGCCTCCGCCGTCACGGATCCCGATGAAATCCGCCGCCGCCTGATCGAGCAGGTGACGGGAACGGTGCGCTGGCGCGAGTCGGTCGCCTATATGGCTTCCAAGGGCGTGACGCGATTCTTCGAGATCGGCGCCGGCAAGGTCCTGAGCGGCCTCGTCAAGCGCATCGCCGATGGCGCCGTCGGCGTCTCGGTCGGGGGACCCAATGATATCGCCGCCGCGAAGGAAGCGCTGGCAGCAGCTTCGGCGTAAGCGGCCGGGAGGAGAGCTTTGATGTTCGATTTGACTGGCAGGACGGCGCTCGTCACCGGAGCGACCGGCGGCATCGGCGGCGCGATCGCTTTGGCGCTGCATGCGCAGGGTGCGACGGTTTCGATCTCGGGGACGCGCCGTGAGGTGCTCGACGGAATCGCAGGAAAGCTGGGCGGGCGGGTGCACGTGCTGCCCTGCAACCTCGCCGACAGTGCGGATGTCGAGACCCTGGTGCCGAAGGCCGAGGAGGCGATGGGGCAGGTCGACATTCTCGTCGCCAATGCCGGCATCACCCGCGACAATCTGTTCGTGCAGCTGCGCGATGAGGATTGGGACGAGGTCATCGCCGTGAACCTCTCGGCGACCTTCCGGCTTGCCCGCGCCGCCACCAAGCTGATGATGCGCAAGCGCTTCGGCCGCATCATCGCGGTTACCTCGGTGGTCGGCGTCACCGGCAATCCCGGCCAGGCCAACTACACCGCGTCGAAAGCGGGCATCATCGGCCTGATCAAGACGATCGGCGCCGAATACGCCAAGCGCAGCGTGACCGCCAATTGCATCGCGCCGGGCTTCATCAAGACGCCGATGACGGATGCGCTCAACGAGAAGCAGCGCGAGACCATCCTGTCCAGGGTTCCGGCAGCTCGGCTTGGCACGCCCGAGGATGTCGCCGCCACGGCGGTCTTCCTCGCCTCCAATGAAGCGGGTTACGTCACCGGACAGACCATCCACGTCAACGGCGGCATGGCGATGATCTGAGGGCGGGCGGTCTTTGCCCATATGCGGCGAAACGCCGTTTCCAAGCGCTATCCGGGAGTTATGGCCAAGACTTTTGAAGTATGATAACCGGAGCTCCGAAATCGGATGGGCAAAGAACGCCATTGCAGGATTTGGAAACCCTGTATATTGGCGGGGCGGAGCCTGCCGTCATGGGGCGGGCTTGCGTCGGCCAGTGCCGCCGATTGAAGTTCCTGCGACCTGCCGCCGCGATGGTTCACGAGCTTCGAGAAGCGGGACGCCGGTCAACGGGGCAAATCAGGTTTTTGTGCGCGACTTTCGAAGGAAGCTTAACGACCACGATGGCTCGTATCATCCTGGGGTCGGGTCAAGGAAACAAGCACGAGGTTGAACGATGAGTGAGATTGGCGAGCGGGTTAAGAAGATCGTGGTCGAGCACCTTGGTGTTGAGCCCGAAAAAGTGGTCGACAACGCGAGCTTCATCGACGACCTCGGCGCTGACAGCCTCGATACGGTCGAGCTCGTGATGGCATTTGAAGAAGAATTTGGTTGTGAGATTCCCGACGACGCCGCGGAAACGATTCTGACCGTGGGCGACGCCACCAAGTTTCTTGAGAAGAACGCGAAAAGCTGACCCACTTGCGCGGTGAGGACGGAGCCGGCCGGATCGTGGACACACGGTCGGCCGGTCTCTTGTTGCAGGCCGCCGATATTGGGCTGGAGTTGCATGCATGAGACGCGTTGTCGTGACAGGCCTCGGCATGGTGTCGCCTCTCGCTTGCGGCGTCGAGCCGAGCTGGCGGCGCATCCTCAAAGGGGCGAGCGGCGCGCGCAAGATCGAGAGCTTCGACGTCTCCGACCTGCCGAGCAAGATCGCCTGCATCGTTCCGCGCGGCGACGGCTCGGACGCTACCTTCAATCCCGACCAGTGGATGGAGCCGAAGGACCAGCGCAAGGTCGACGACTTCATCATCTTCGCGATGGCGGCGGCGAGGCAAGCGCTCGATGACGCGGGTTGGCATCCCTCGACGGAAGAGGACAAGTGCGCCACCGGCACCATGATCGGCTCCGGCATCGGCGGCCTTTCCGGGATTGCCGACACGGCAGTGCTGTTGAAGGAGCGTGGTCCGCGCAAAGTCTCGCCCTTTTTCATTCCCGGCCGCCTGATCAACCTCGCCTCCGGCTATGTCTCGATCGAGCACGGGCTGAAGGGACCGAACCACGCGGTGGTGACGGCCTGTTCCACCGGCGCGCACGCCATCGGTGATGCCTCCAGGCTGATTGCGCTTGGCGATGCCGACGTGATGGTCGCCGGCGGCACGGAATCGCCGATCTGCCGGATCGGCATGGCCGGTTTTTGCGCGGCGCGCGCGCTCTCGACCGGCTTCAACGAGACTCCCGAAAAAGCTTCGCGTCCCTATGACAAGGACCGCGACGGCTTTGTCATGGGCGAGGGGGCCGGCATCGTGATCCTCGAGGAATATGAGCACGCCAGGGCCCGTGGCGCGAAGATCTATGCCGAGGTGATCGGCTATGGCCTGTCGGGCGATGCCTATCACATCACCTCGCCGTCGCCGGATGGCGATGGCGGCTTCCGCAGCATGAGTGCGGCGATGAAGCGGGCGGGCATCAGCGTCGCCGATATCGACTATATCAACGCGCACGGCACCTCGACCCAGGTCGGTGACGAGATCGAGCTCGGCGCGGTCGAGCGGCTGCTCGGCAACGCGGCATCGAAAGTATCGATGTCATCGACCAAGTCGTCGACGGGACATTTGCTGGGTGCTGCCGGTGCGATCGAGGCGATCTTCTCGATCCTTGCGATTCGCGACAATGTAGTGCCGCCGACGATCAATCTCGACCAGCCGTCGGTAGAAACGGCAATCGATCTCGTGCCGCTTGTGGCGCGCAAGCGCGAGATCAACGTGGCGCTGTCGAATTCTTTCGGTTTCGGGGGCACCAATGCCTCCGTGATCGTTCAGCGTGTTATCAATTGATGCTGCTCATCGGGAATCGGATAGCTGTAAACACCGTTTCGCCGCATTCAGTGCTAAATCGTTAGACTGGGCGTAGACTATTGGCCGCTCGCGCGAGCGCCAGGCCACAGAGCGACAGGATTCAGGTTGCATCGATGAGTGAAAGGCCGCCCATTTCGCCTCGCAGTCCGCGCGCCGCGCTGGAGCCCGAACAGGTCCCGCCGCCACCCAAGCGCTCCGAGCGCGCGCGCAATCCGTTTGTCGTGATCGGCAACGCCATCATCACGATCGTGCTGTTGCTGCTGATCGGCACCGGTGCCGCCTATTACTACGGCACGCAGGTTCTGGAATCGCCGGGACCGCTGAAGGAGGACAAGGTCGTCAACATCCCGGCGCGGGCCGGCAAGCGCGACATCGCCGATGTCCTGCAGCGCGAAGGCGTGATCGACGTCAATCCCTGGCTGTTCATCGGCGGCGTGCTCGCGATGAAGGCCAGCTCCGAGCTCAAACCGGGCGAATATTCGTTCCAGAAAAACGCCTCCCTGCGCGACGTCATCGCCACCATCGTCGAAGGCAAGGTGGTGCAGCATTCGGTGACGATTGCGGAGGGCCTGACTTCCGAGCAGATCGTCGCCAAGTTGTCGGATAACGATCTGTTCTCGGGCTCGGTGCGCGAGATTCCACGCGAGGGCACGCTGCTGCCGGAGACCTACAAGTTCCCGCGCGGCACCACGCGCGAGCAGGTGATCCAGCGCATGCAACAGGCGCAGAAGCGCGTCGTTGCCGAAATCTGGGAGCGCCGCAGCCCCGATGTTCCGCTCAAGTCGCCGGAGCAACTGGTGACGCTCGCCTCCATCGTTGAGAAGGAAACCGGCAAGGCTGACGAGCGCAGCCGCGTCGCCGCAGTCTTCGTCAACCGCCTCAAGCAGAAGATCAAGCTGCAGTCGGATCCAACCATCATCTACGGCCTGGTCGGCGGCAAAGGCACGCTCGGGCGGCCGATCAAGCGCAGCGAGATCACCCAGCCCTCGCCCTACAATACCTATGTGATCGACGGCCTGCCGCCGGGACCGATCTCCAATCCGGGTCGCGCTTCGCTCGAAGCCGCCGCCAATCCGGCGCGCACGCGCGATCTCTATTTCGTCGCCGACGGCACCGGCGGCCATACCTTCACCGAGACCTACGACCAGCACCAGAAGAACGTCGCGAAACTGCGCGCGATGGAGAAGCAGGTCCAGAACGACACGGTCGAGCCGGCCGACGACGCGCAGACGCCTGCGGCGGCACCGGCCGCCCCTGAGACGCCGCCCGCAACCGGCGCCACGCCAAAGCCGCCGGCGGCGAAGCGGCCGGCTCGCGCGCCGCGGGCGCAATCGGCGCCGGCAGCGCCGACGGTGCAGCAATAGCGCATGGGGCGGCGTTAACGCCCCGGACTCCACATTTCCCAAAAAGGTCTTATGGTCCGGCCGCGTAAAGTGTTACGCGAATCTGCGACCTTCGTTCGGCAAGACACTCGGAGAACCCTCAAGCCATGGCGTTGTCGAGCATGACCGGCTTTGCCCGAAGCCACGGCGCGAGCGGCCCTTATACGTTCGAATGGGAATTGAAGTCGGTCAACGCCAAGGGCTTCGATCTGCGCCTGCGGCTGCCGCCGGGCTGGGACGAGCTCGAGGCGCACGCCAAGAAGCGCGCCGGCGAGGTTCTGGCGCGCGGCACCGTCTACGCCAACCTCAACATCAGGCGTGCCAACGCGCTCTCGAGCGTGCGCATCAACGAGGAGGTGCTGGCGGCGGTGGTGAAGGTCGCTGGCGAACTCGCCGGCAAGATCGATGCGGTGGCGCCGAGCGTGGATGGGCTCTTGGCCATCAAAGGCGTCATCGAGGTCGTCGAGCCCGAAAGCAACGAGGAAGAGGACAAGGCGGCGAGGCTAGCTGCCGCCGCTGCCTTCGATGAGGCGCTGGCCAATCTGGTCGCGATGCGCAAGCGCGAGGGCACCGCGCTCGGGCAGATTCTGATCCAGCGCATGGACGAGGTGGAGGCGCTTGCCAGAAAAGCGGAGGTCGCGCCCGGTCGGAAGCCGGAAGCGGTGCGCGCGTGGCTCGCCGAGCAGGTCACCGCACTGCTTGAAACCTCCGACCGCTTCGACGCCGACCGGCTGACCCAGGAGGCGCTCCTGATCGCGGCCAAGGCCGATATCCGCGAGGAGCTCGATCGCATCGCCTCCCATATCTCGCAGGCGCGCGAGCTGATCGGCAAGGGCGGCCCGATCGGCCGCCGGCTCGATTTCCTTGCGCAGGAATTCCACCGCGAGGTCAACACCTGCTGCTCGAAGTCGAATGACATCGAGCTCACCAATACCGGGCTCGAGATGAAGAACGTGGTCGAGCAGTTTCGCGAGCAGGTCCAGAATCTGGAGTGATGGATGGCGCATGGTCGCGGCTTTGACGGGGTGGAACGGCGCGGGCTGATGTTCGTGCTGTCCTCGCCCTCGGGCGCGGGCAAGACCACGCTGTCGCGCCTGTTGATGGAGCGCATGAAGGGCCTGCGCATGTCGGTGTCCGCAACCACGCGGCCGATGCGGCCCGGCGAGGTCGAGGGCAGGGACTATCTGTTCGTCGAACAGGCCCGATTCGAGGAAATGGTAAAGCGGCATGAGCTCCTGGAATGGGCGAATGTGTTCGACCATCGCTACGGCACGCCGCGCGCGCCGGTCGAGGCCGCGCTGTCGGCCGGCCAGGACGTGCTGTTCGACATCGACTGGCAGGGCACGCAGCAGCTACGAGAGAAGGCGCGCGCCGACGTCGTCAGCGTGTTCATCCTGCCGCCGTCGGCGACCGATCTGGAAAAGCGTCTGCATTCGCGCGCGCAGGATTCGCACGACGTGATCCGCCGGCGCATGAGCCGCGCCAGCCATGAGATGAGCCATTGGGCCGAGTACGACTACATCGTGATCAATCACGAGGTCGACGAAGCCTTTGCCGAGGTGCAGTCGATACTCAAAGCCGAGCGCCTGAAACGCGAGCGCCGCACCGGGCTCACCGCCTTCGTCCGCGAGCTGCAGCGGCAACTGGAGAAGTAGTTCGCTGCGCCGCGTGCGGCTCGATCTCCTTGCCGCGAGGAGCCTGCGAAGCACGTCTCGAAGGATGTGGCTCCGGCGTGGCCTCATGGTTCTCCCGGCGATGCGAAGCATCCTCCGGAGACGGCGCATGCGCGCCTCCTCAGCATGAGGGACAACGCATCACGACGCCGCGCGGGTATCGTGCTCGGTGCGCGCCTTGCTCTCCAATTCCTCGTGCAGCTGCCTGGTCAGCCGCGCGAGAAACTCCTCGATCTTCTCGACCCGCTCGTCCATCTCTTCGGACTCGGCCATCGTCGGCGCGAAATCGTCTTGCGGTGCGGCCGCCAGCTCATCGAGGTCCGGCGTCTGCGAACCGGCGTGGTTCGGCTCGACCCAGGGCGGGTTGCGCGGATTTGCGACCGACTGCCAGTTGCTCCTCTCGCGCAGCCAATCATTGCGCCGGCGGCGGCGGCCGAGCCGGTACACGGCGCTGCCGGTCAGTCCCGCAAGCGCCAGCGCGCCAAACGCCACCAGTAGGAGTTTCTGGATCGAGCCGGTGTCGCGCGCAGGTGCGATGGCTACCGGAGGCGGTGGTACGCTGGGCTGCTGGGGTGAGGCGTCGGCGTCCGGGTCAGGCTGCGCATCCGCGACCATCAGCGAGGCCTCCGGCGCCGGGTTCTCGGCCGGCGGGTTCGATGGAGCCGCGCTTGAGGGTTGCGGCCAGCGCGAGGCGAGCGGCGCTGCTGCGGCGCCAGTGTCGGCCGGCGCGCTGTTCGGCGCCGCAACGGTTGCGGCGGCAGGCGAAGGATTCGGCCAAACCGATGGCGGCGCGGCAGCGGTGTCGTCGGGCATGCTGGTCCGGGGCACAATTTCGGCATGCGCGTTGGCGATCGAGCGGGAGGTGGCTGCGGCCTGCGTTCGCGCAACAGGCTTCTCCGGTGGCGCGGAGTCCTGCGCATCCGCGCGAGCGGCGGATTTGTCCTCCTCGCCCCGCAGGTACCAGCAACGACGGCCGGTGCTGCGCTCGGTGCGATAATGCCAATGCTTGCCCTGTGGCGCTCCGTCCCCCGGCTCGGTCTGACAGCCGTCCGCCGCCTTTGCGCCATGAGACGGCAGCACGACGGCAGCAGCACTCACTACAACACTCAAGACGACGGCCGACGCGAATTTCGCTGGGACGTTCGACATACGCATCTCCGGTTACGCTACGCGACACATTGCGACTCCCAATCTCGATGAAGAGTTGGGTGGTAATAGGCCGCAAATCCGGAGAGGATTGGGCTTAATTCGGGCTCGGTTCCCGCCCCCGAAAAGCCAGCATTTGCAGGCGGCAAGCTATGGCGTCGTCGAAGTCCGGCTGCCGCCCTTTCGTCCCGGCGCCAGGAGCGCTGCGATCTATCTCACTCGCTTGCCAGCACGTCGGAGAACAGCGCGTAGCGTTCGCCGTTGAAGCGCACCAGCCGCATCTGCCGGATCGGTCGATGGTCGGACGGGCTGGTCGTGAGCTTGATGCCCGGCAACAACAGCGGCAGCTCCATATTGAGATGCAGCGCCTTGTCCATGACGTTCTCGCGGGTGAGATTGTCGCCGCATTGCTTGATGAGCTCCACCACCGCGTGCCCGATATTGTAGCCGTAGGGCGCGTAGTAATCGCTCTTGTCGACGTGCGGGTTGTATTTGTCCATCCAGACGTTCCACGCCTTCATGTCGGGATCATCGCGCCATTGCGGGTCGGCCGGATCCTTCTGGTAGGCGGCGGAGATGACGCCCTTGGCGGCTTCGAATCCGGCGGGCCGGATCGCGCCTGCGATCGAGGAGCCGACGCTGGAGACGAACTCCTGCGGATGCCAGTCGATGTCATAAGCCTTGCGGATCGCTTGCGCGGCGAATTTCGGCACCGAGAAGATCAGGAGCACGTCGGCGCCCGACGCCTTCAGCGACACGATCTGCGAATCGACGGTGGGATCGGTGGTGTTGTAGGTTTGCTGCGACACGATCATCTTGTCGTTCTTGTCGCCGAGCCCGCGCTTGAAGCCCATGATGTAGTCGCGCCCGAGATCGTCATTCTGCGAGAGGATGCCGATCCTGGCGTCGGGCTTGTTGGTGAGAATCCATTTGGCGTAGATCTCGCCCTCGGAGGCGTAGTGCGGCGTCCAGCTCATCGTCCACGGATAATGCTCGGGATCGTTGAACACGGTGGCGCCGGTGCCGATAAAGAGATGGGGCACCTTCTTCTGGTTGATGTATTTCACCACCGCCATGTTGGTTGCCGTGCCCACGGGATTGACCAGGAACAGCACCTCCTCGCTTTCGATCAGCCGGCGGATCTGCTCGACCGTCTTGGGCGGGCTATAGGCGTCGTCGAGGGCGACATATTTGATCTTGCGTCCGTTCACGCCGCCGTGGTCGTTGATCATCTGGAAGTAGGCGGTTGCCGAGATCGCGCCGGCCGAATAGGCCGAGGCCGGGCCCGAGAAGGGCGTGGTGGTGCCGATCTTGATCTCGGTGTCGGTGACGCCGGGGCCGTATTTCTTCTGCGCGAACGCCGGATTCGCAGCGGCAAGCGCAAGTGCCGCAATCGCCGCGGCATGCGCCAAAGAGCTCCTCCAAGCCATCTTCTCCTCCCGTTTTTGGACGGCGAGGCCGGCGAGACTTTTATGGTTCTAGTTTCTTAAGATGATACGTCCCACGACTTTCCCGGCTCGCAACGCGTCGATCCATTTTTGTACGTCGCCCATCGGCTCTTCCTGCATGGGCGTCGGCTTGATCTTTCCGGCGCGTGCCAGCGCCATCAGGTCGTGCGCCTCAGCCAGGGTCCCGACCATGAAACCTTCGATGGTCATGCGCTTGTAGGCCCACTGCACCATCGGCAGGCTGAAATTACCGCCCATCAGGCCGGACACCACGATCTTGCCGCCACGCGCGACCACGGAGACCGCGAACGCCATCGACTTCTCGCTGCCGGCGAAATCGACGATCTCATCAAAGCCGCCTTCGGTCTCCCTGATAATTCGTTTGACGATATCGGGCTCGGTGGGGTCGTAGGCAAACGACGCGCCGTTTTGCAGCGCGGTTTCCCGCGCGGCGGGATTTAGATCCGCAACGGAAACCTTCTGCTTGAACATGGCCTGCGCGAACGACAGGCCCATCATGCCGACGCCGCCCAAACCGATCAGCAGCAGGTTGCGCTGGCGCGGCCGATCGACCAGCCGCTTCAGCGCGCCATAGGCGGTGACGCCCGAGCACATCAACGTCGCGGCCTGATTGACCGGCAGCGGATCATAGTCGAGCAGGTATTTCGCATCGGGCACCAGCACGTGGCTGGCAAAGCCGCCATCGATGGCAACGCCGAGGAAGCGCTGTTTGATGCAGAGATTTTCATCGCCGTTCCGGCAGTCGCGGCATTGGCCGCAACCGATCCAGGGGAAGACCGCCTTCTTCTTGCCGATCAGGTCGCGTGAAACCTCAGGCCCGACCTCGTCGACCACGCCGGCGATCTCATGCCCGAGCGTAAACGGCAGCGTCATGCCGCGCGTGGTGTCGAGCCGCTTGCCGCCGCCGAGGTCGGCGTAGCCGTCCTGGATATGCAGGTCGGAATGGCACAGCCCGCAGCGCTCGATGCGGACCAGCACTTCCTGAGCCACCGGTTTCGGGGTTTCGACGATGGTCTCGCAGAGCGGCGCATCGAATTTGACCAGTGATTGTCGACGCATCTGTGCCATCTGACTTCTCCCTTATTGTTTGCGCATGATCTCTTCGGAGAGCTGCTTCACATTTTGCGCTAGCGCGGCCCTTCGGGTCCGGATCATGCGCTAGGCATTCGATTTTTCGTTTCGTATATCGGCCAATTCACGCGCCATGGCAACAAAGCCGGAGATGGGAACGGTCTCGGCGCGCCGGGTCGGATCGATGCCGGCTGCGGCCGTGAGCCGCAGCGGATCGGCGGGCAGTGATTTGAGGCTCTGGCGCAGCATTTTCCGGCGCTGGTTGAAGGCTGCGGCCGCGACCTGCTCCAGCATCCGCCGGTCGCAAGGCTCCGGTTGTGCGCGCGGCAGCAGGCGCACCACCGAGGAAGTCACCTTGGGCTGCGGTACGAAGGCGGCCGGCGAGATGTCGAACAGGATTTTCGTCTCGGCGCGCCAGTTGGCGAGCACGCCGAGCCTGCCATAGGCTTCCTCGTTCTCGCGCGCGACGATGCGCTCGGCGACCTCGCGCTGAAACATCAGGACCATCATGTCGTACCAGGGCGGCCACGGCTCGCTCGAGAGCCAGCCGATCAGCAGGTTAGTGGCGATGTTATAGGGCAAATTGGCGACGATCTTCGCTTTGGTTGTGCCGAGATAGGGCTTTGGATCGAAAGTCTGCGCATCGGTGCAGACGATTTCCAGTCGACCCGGATATCGTCTTGCGATCATCTCCAGCGCGGGAATGGCGCGCTGGTCATGCTCGACGGCGATGACGTGGGCCGCGCCCAGCGCAAGCAGCGCGCGCGTCAGTCCGCCGGGACCCGGGCCGATCTCGACCACGGTTGCGCCTTCCAGCGGTCCCGCCGCCCGCGCAATGCGGGCAGTGAGGTTGAGATCGAGCAGGAAATTCTGACCGAGCGATTTGCGCGCCGAGAGCGAATGCTCGCGAATGACTTCGCGCAGCGGCGGTAGATCATCGATCGCGCTCATGAGGCTTGCGCGGCCGCCATGCGCTCGGCCAATCGCAATGCCGCGATCAGGCTTGCCGGATTGGCGCGGCCCGTTCCGGCGATGTCGAATGCCGTGCCGTGGTCGGGCGAGGTGCGGATGAACGGCAGCCCGAGCGTGACATTGACGCCGTCGTCGAAGGCGAGCGTCTTGATCGGGATCAGCGCCTGGTCGTGATACATGCAGACCGCGCAGTCATAGGTTTTTCGCGCGGCTTCATGGAACATGGTATCGGCGGGCAGCGGTCCGCGCGCGTCGATGCCCTCGCGACGCAGGATTTCCACGGCGGGCAGCACGATGGCCTGGTCCTCGCTGCCGAGCGAGCCGTCCTCGCCGGCATGCGGATTGAGGCCGGACAGCGCCAGGCGAGGGCGAGCGAGACCAAAGCTTTGCTTGAGGCTAGCTGCCACGATCCGCGCGGTAGTGACGATCAGCTCGGTCGAAAGCTGTGCGATCGCCTCGCGCAGCGAAACATGGATCGTCACCGGCACCACCGCGAGCATCGGCGACCACAGCATCATCACGGGCTGCGGCGCCTTGCCGCTCGCGGCCGCGAGTTCGGCGAGAAACTCGGTATGGCCGGGATGGGCAAAGCCCGCCTGATAGAGCACGCTCTTGGCGATTGGATTGGTGACGACAGCGCCGGCATCGCCAGCGCGGACATCGGCGACCGCACGACGGATAGAGGCAATGGCCGCTTGTGCACTCGACGCGTCGGGTTTGCCTGGCTCGGCGGTGGCCCGCTGGCCGGTCGCGACCACCGGCAACGCCGCGCTGAACGCCGCACCCGCCTTGTCAGCATCTATCTCGGCTAGCGGAACCTTGAGGCCCAACGCGCGCGCGCGCTTCTCGAGAAAGCCGGCATCGCCGAGGACATAGAAGGAAGGCAGCTTCAGCTCATCGCGGCGCAGCCAGGCCGCCAGCGTGACGTCAGGCCCGATGCCGGCGGGTTCGCCCAGCGTCAGCGCAAGCGGTCGAGCGCCCGCTTTGCGGCGCTCGTGCTTCATCCCAGGGCTCGTGCTCCATTGCGGCATCCACTTTCGCGAGCGTCAGAAAGTCACAGGCAATCGCAAACCACTAATTGCGGCGCCTCTTCGATTTCTTGCTCGCATTTTCCTCCGAGTTCGAGGCTTCGGCACCCTGGCGATATTCGATCATCGCGGCCTTGCGAATTTCAGCCAGATAGGCATTCGAGGTCGCCTCGTATTTCTTCTGGTACATCTTGTCGCGCATTTCCTTGCGCTTCGGCGTGTCGATCGTGGTCGGCTTGCGTCCGCACAGCGCCACCATCTCGATGCCCTGCTTGGTCACCTCGGGCGGGGTCAGGTGGCCGATCGGGGTGTCGTCGAGGATCTTGCGCAGGTTCGCAGGAATGTCGGCCGAGGTTCGGATCACCGGTTCGCGGATCGCGGCATTCGGCATCGACTTGAAATACTGGTTGGCCTGCTCGCAGGTTTCGACGCGGGCGCGCAGGGTCTCGGCGTCCTTCTGTCGCAGCTCGATCGCGCTCTGCGCGGAGTCGCGCGGCACGATCAGCACCACCGGCTGCATCCGGTATTCGAACGCGTCGGCCTGCTGCGCGTCGTCGCCGCCCTCGGCCTTGACCGCGTCGTTGACGTCCTTCTCGCCGACCTGGAGCTTTTCCTTATAGCGGCCGCGCACGAGGCTGCCCCAGACTAGGTCGGTCTTGAGCTTCTGCCTCAGCGTGTCGGGCCGGATGCCCTGCTTCTCGAGCGAGGCGGTCAGCTGGTCCGGCGTGATCCGCATGCGCTGGCTGACCTGTGCGTAGGTCTGGTCCATATCGGAGGAAGTGGGATCGACGCCGAATTTCTTGGCTTCCTTGATCTTCACCTTCTCGTCGATCAGCTCGTTGATGACGTCCTGGCGGGCCGGCTGCTTGTGGGTCGACAGGGTGTCGAGCTTGGTGCGCTGCTCGATGTCGAAGTCGGTGATGGGCTCGCCGTTGACCATCACGACAACCGTCTGCGCCTGCGCCGGTGCAGGCAGAATCATCCCGCAGGCCAACAGCGCGACGCAACCCATGAGGAACGCGCGAAACGGATGCGGGAATATGGCTGTCATGATCATGTTCGATCTCGACCCATCGTAGTTCCAAGGTTCGGTCACGCCGGGGGATGTTTCTCCGGACTGCGCTGCGAGCGCTATTGAATACCGCCCGCGCCCGAAGCCGCCGATGAGGTATTGGCAAGGGTGCGCAGGCCGATCTGCAGCATATAGGCGTTGCTCAGCGTCGGCGGCGTTCCGCCCGCCGTGTAGGTGTACGACCTGACATAGTTGGCGGCAAGCACGAAGCAGTCATCCACATAGCCGGCGCCGACCACATATTGGTTGATCTGGTTGGCTTGCAAGTCCCAGCGCACCGCGCCGGTCGCAACCCAGTTCGCGGCAAGTTTGATCGAGCCCGAGGCGAGGATGCCCTCGCGGCGGGTCAGGTAGCCGAGCTGCGGCTGCGGCGCGTAATCGCCGTACAGCATGCTGATCGACCAGCGATTGAAATTGGCCCGCGCCTCGGCCTCGAAGCGCTGCACGTTCCAGGTCTGCTCGTCAAAGCGCGAGCGCACGCTGAATGTATAGGTCGAGTTCGGCGAATAGCTGACGCTGGAGACGTAGTCGGATTTCGGCGTCGCGAGGCCCGAATCCACGCCGGTATTGGTGACGTCCTGGACCGCGAACGAGTTGAGGCCGAACAGCTGGTAGGACTGCCCGAACAGCACCTTGACGCTGCCGCCGCGGTCGAACTGGGTGGTCGACTGCACGCCGACATTGGCGCGCCCGCCGCCCTCGACGCGGTCATAGCCGGAGAACTTGTCGACGCTGAACAGGTTGCTCGCGTCGTAGACCAGGCTCTGCGCGTCCTCGTTGGGCAGCTTGCCGGCATATGTCTCGTTCGGGCGGATGATGACCTGCGCGATCGGCTCGATCGTGGTCGAGCCCCATGGCTGCACGTTGATGAAGGGATAGCGGTATTCGAGGCCGACCGTCGGCATCAGCCGCAGCGCGGTGGTGTCGCCCAACGGCAGGAAGTTGGAGACGCCCGGCTGGTTTGAGACGTCGGCGTTGATCGCATCCGCGCGCATGATCGCAAACGGCGTCCAGATCTCGCCGATGGGATCAGTGAACGATTTCCGCCACTGCGCCTCCACCGAAAGCCGCGTGTAGGTTCCCGGGAAGCCGCGCAGGAGGCACTGCGACGGGGTCCGCGCCAGCGGATCGGCGGAAGCGACCGTACACAGGCCGGCGGTGTTCGCAAGCGTCGTGATCGGGTCGAACACCGCGTCGTTGCGGCTCAGGTTGACGAAGTTCGTCTTGTAGGAGACCTCGCCGCCGAAGATCGGATAGTTGAACACATTCGAGTAATCCATCACCGGGTAGACGACGGGCACCTGCTGCTGGTTGCCCGAGAAGCTCAGATAGTAGATCGAGCGCAGGTCGAAATAGCTGCGATTGCCGACGCCGGTGAGATAGAGCTGCGAGATCGCTTCCGTCGGCAGGCTGAGGAACGAGTTCATCGGATCCCTGTACTGCGCCAGACGGTAGTCGGAGAAGAAGAAGTAGTCCGACAGGTAGACGCCGTCCCAGCCCCAGACCCATTTGTCGTTGATGGCGAACTGTCCCTTGGTGTCGATGCCGCCGCGGAACTGGCGGTCGCCGGGCTGGCCGGCGAAGGCGCCGGGATCGAGCTGGTCGATGCCATAGGCGCGGATCTGGTAGGAGCC
>Ga0070684_100000717_pt1 | contig 22926 bp, 21 predicted proteins | sample KBSC723LmetaG_FD_65653 | JGI IMG/M metagenome (GOLD analysis project Ga0070684, IMG submission 65653) | Corn rhizosphere microbial communities from Kellogg Biological Station, Michigan, USA - KBS C7.2-3L metaG | ecosystem: Host-associated > Plants > Roots > Rhizosphere ...
CCCGCCTCGGAGTCGATGTGGTAGTACCCGGCGTTCACCTTGGTCTCGAAGCGCACCGAGTCGAAGACGTAGAACTCGGCCTCCGGCGCGAAGTACGCAGTGGTGCCGATGCCGGTGGACGAGAGGTATGCCTGGGCCTTGCGGGCGATGTTGCGCGGGTCCCGCGAGTAGGCCTCGCCGGTCAGCGGGTCGTGGATGAAGAAGTTCACGACCAGGGTCTTCGCCGTCCGGAACGGGTCGAGGTACGCCGTCGTCGGGTCCGGGAACAGCGACATGTCGGACTCGTGGATCGCCTGGAAGCCGCGGATCGAGGAGCCGTCGAAGTTCAGGCCGTTGTCGAAGACCGACTGGTCGAACGACGACACGGGAACGGTGAAGTGCTGCATGACCCCGGGCAGGTCGCAGAACCGTACGTCGATCATCTCGACGCCCTCGTCCGAGACGTACTTCAACAGCTCGTCGCTGGTGGCGAACATTCGTCCTCCTCGGCCGGTGATCGCGGCCTGGTGCGTCCGGGCGGTGCCGGTGGGTGCGGGTTGGACCGCCGCGGCAGCGGCGACGTGGTCACCGTAGGAGCGGCCAGTTTCTCGACCGTATCCCCTGTGTTTCGCCGATGTAACGGGGCTGGCCGGACGGGGTCCGGTGCCCGCCGGCGAGCGCCGTACGCTGGCCCGGTGCCGACGCCCGACCTGCCCTTCGAGACCGCCTCGTGGGATCGCCGGATCCTCGCCCTGCTCGTGGACTACGCGGCCTGCTGGGGCGTGATGCTGCTGATCTACCGCGGCGACTGGTTCGGCAGCGGCACCCTGCCGTCGGTGTACCTGAACCTGCTGTTCATCGGCGAGTCAGCGCTGCTGATTGCGTTGTCCGGCGGCTCGTTCGGCCAGCTGGCCACGCGCCTGCGCGTGGTCCGGATCGACGGAAGCGGACGGCCGCTCACCCTCCTGATGGCACTGCTCCGGCAGTTCCTGATCTGTCTGGTGATCCCGCCGCTGGTGTTCCGCCCGGACGGGCGGGGTCTGCACGATCTGGTGTGCGGCTCGGCGACCGTCCCGCTGATCCCGCGGACCGACACCGCTTCGTGATCCGTTCCGCCGTTGCGGCGACGTCCCCGCAGCTACCCTGAAAGCGAGACCCGGTGTGCCGGGAGACCGGTTTCGCTCACGGGGAGCGGGGCCAGACCACGTGGAGCCCTGGAGGACCCCATGCGCAGCCTGACCCTTCGCAGAGTGACGCTTGCCGCCGTCGTACCGCTGGCCATCGGGCCGCTCGCCGCCTGCGGAGACGGAGGCTCGACGACCGCGGCGGACCCGCAGGCGTCGGTCTCCGACAGCCCGAGCAGCCCGAGCAGCCCGACCGGCTCGCGCACCCCGGACGCCGGCTCGAAGCACACCGCGGTCGACCCCGCGGACTTCGCGGACCGGCTCAAGACCGCCGCCAAGGCGATCACGACCGCGCGCTTCACGATGTCGATGGACCTCGGCGGCCAGACCGTCTACGCGAAGGGCGCACTCGACATGACCGGCGAGAAGCCGGCGATGCAGCTCACGATGGACCTGACCGGCATGGGCACCCCCTCTGAGATGCGCCTGGTGGAGGGGATCATGTACGTCGAGGCTCCGGGGACGAACGGCAAGTTCGTGAAGATGGACCTCAGCGACCCGAACGGCCCCCTGGCCGGGTACGGCGACGCGCTGACCGACTACGACCCCCAGTCGATGATCAACTCGATGTCGCCCGACGCGTTCCGCAAGGTGACCGACCTGGGCTCGCAGAGCGTCGACGGCCAGCAGCTCGAGCGCTACCGGATCACGCTCGACACCGCCGCGGTGACCAAGATGTTCCAGAACCTGCCGAGCACCTCGTCTCTGCCGAGGAGCGTCACCTACGACCTGTGGCTGGACGGCCAGAGCCGGCTGGCCCGGTTCAAGATGCTGTTGAAGGGCGTCAGCGCCGTGACCGCGACGTACTCCGACTACGGGGCCGACGTGAACATCACCGCGCCCGACTCGTCGCACGTCGTGGCGATGCCGAGCAGCACCAGCGTGGGCTGAGCCGGCCGCTCAGCGTCCGCGCATCTGACCGCGCATGCCCTTCATGGAGGTGGGCACCGGGCCCTTCGGCATCGGGATGACCGGGCGGGAGGCGTCGATCGCCTTGAGCCGGGCCAGGATGTCGGTGATCTCGGCGGGCTGCACCTGACGCTTCATCTTCTGCACGTGGCGGGAAAGCTTGGCCAGGGGGACCTGACCCTCGTCGCTGCCGACCAGGATCTCGTGCACCGGGGTGTCGACGGCGACCCGCTCGTGGCGCTTGCGCTCGCCGGTCATCAACGGTCGGAGGCGACCGGGGCTGCCCTCACCGACGAGCACGATGCCCGGTGGGCCGACCACGCGGTGAACGACGTCCTGCTGCTTGTTGAACGCGATGGCGTTGTCGACGTGCCAGCCGCGCTTGAGGAGACCCAGCGCGCCGGCGGCGGCGCCCACCTGGCCCTCCATCTGGCCGTAGACGGCCCGTTGCGCGCGTCGGGAGAAGACGATCAGGCCGGACAGCACGCCGACCATCAGCCCGCCGATGACCGAGAGGACGAGACCGAGGGTGCTGCTGCGACCGACGACCAGGTAGAAGACGCCGAAGCCGACGACCAGGCCGAGCACGCCGGCGCCGAGCACCCAGCGGCCGAGGGCAGGGTCGCTCTTCTTCGCCATCCGGTAGGTCTGGGCGAACTGCTGACGGCGGTTCAGGGCCGGAGGATCGGCCGGCTTGGGCGTGGGACTCTTGGCCATGCGGGGACTACTCCGTTGACGTGCGGCGGTGGTGACAGGTGGTCAGGACGGCGTGCGCGCCGACATGGCCTGACGGTACAACCGACCGGCCCGGTACGACGAACGCACGAGCGGCCCGGACATGACCCCCGAGAAGCCGATCTCCTCGGCCTCGGCGGCCAGCTCGACGAACTCCTCGGGCTTGACCCAGCGCTCGACGGGGTGGTGCCGGACCGACGGGCGGAGGTACTGGGTGATCGTGACCAGCTCGCACCCCGCGTCGTGGAGGTCGCGCAACGCCTGGCCGACCTCGTCGCGGGTCTCGCCCATGCCCAGGATCAGGTTGGACTTGGTGACCAGCCCGAACTCCCGCGCCGCGGTGAGGACGTCGAGCGAGCGGTCGTAGCGGAACGCCGGGCGGATCCGCTTGAAGATGCGCGGCACGGTCTCGACGTTGTGGGCGAGCACCTCGGGGCGGCTGTCGAAGACCTCGGCGAGCAGGTCGGGCTTGCCGTTGAAGTCGGGGATCAGGTTCTCCACGCCGGTGTCGGGGTTCAGCGCGTGGATCGCGCGCACCGTCTCGGCGTACAGCCAGGCTCCGCCGTCGGGGAGGTCGTCGCGGGCGACGCCGGTGATGGTGGCGTACTTCAGGCCCATCTTCTGCACGCTCTCCGCGACCCGCCGCGGCTCGTCGCGGTCGAGCGGCTCGGGCTTGCCGGTGTCGATCTGGCAGAAGTCGCAGCGGCGGGTGCACTGGTCGCCACCGATCAGGAACGTCGCCTCGCGGTCCTCCCAGCACTCGAAGATGTTGGGGCAGCCGGCCTCCTGGCAGACGGTGTGCAGCCCCTCCGACTTCACCAGCCCGTGCAGCTCCTGGTACGCCGGCCCCATCCGGGCCCGCGTCTTGATCCACTCGGGCTTGCGCTCGATGGGCGTCTCGGCGTTGCGGACCTCGAGCCTGAGCAGCTTGCGCCCGTCGGACGTGACGTTGCGGGAGGGGGCCTGAGTCACCGGTCCATCCTACGGGGCCCACCCAGGTCGCCCGGGTCCGGGAGGGACGACCCCCGAGGGCTTGCCGACCGCATTGGTAAGTAGTAACTTACGGTAAGTCATGACTGACCGAACCGCACGCGTCTTCGTCGCACTCGCCGATCCGACCCGCAGGGAGATCCTCGAGCGCATCGCTGCGCGGCCCCGCGCGGTGGGGGAGCTCGCAGACGAGCTGCCGGTCAGCCGCCCGGCCGTCTCCCAGCACCTCAAGGTGCTCTCGGAGGCGGGGCTCGTGACCGTCCGCGCCGACGGCACGCGTCGGATCCACGAGCTCGACCCGCACGGGCTGGCCGGTCTGCGTGACTACCTCGACGGCTTCTGGAACCGCTCGCTCGCGGCGTTCAAGAAGGCCGCCGACCACGCCGGAAGCACCCGCCCGAAGGAGCAGAGATGACCACCGACACCAGCACCTCCGTCCGCGCCACCACGACCGTGGACCTCCCGATCGCCGAGGCGTTCGCCCTGTTCACCGAGGGCATCGGCACCTGGTGGAACGCCGACCACCACCTCATCGAGGCGCCGTTGAGCCACATGGTGTTCGAGCCCTTCGTCGGCGGCCACGTGTACGACGTCGGCACCGACGGCAGCGAGTGTCGCTGGTCCCGCGTACTCGCCTACGACCCGCCGCGACGCGTGGTCTTCAGCTGGGACATCAATGCCCACTGGCAGATCGAGAGCGACCCGGCGCTGTGCAGCGAGGTCCACGTGACCTTCGCCGAAGAAGCATCCGGCGCGACGACGGTCGTGCTCGAGCACCGCCACCTCGACCGCCACGGTGAGGACCTGCTGCCCCAGCTCGACGGCATCCGCGCCGGCTGGCAGGAGGGTGGCCTCGACCTGTTCGCGGCGGCGGCCGCGGACCGCTGAGTCAGCCCGGGAGCCCGAGCACCGGCACCCGGGCCTCACGACCCGGCTCGGGCCGTGGCTCGTAGTCGGGAGTGGGGGCGTACGGCGCCCACGCCAGCAGGCGGGTGAGGTGCCGGCGGACGCTCGGCAGCACGTCATGAACGGTGACGTCGCGGCCGAGCTCGGCCGCGAGCGAGGTGACGCCGGCGTCGTCGATGCCGCAGGGGACGAAGCGGTCGTACCACGAGAGGTCGACGTCGCAGTTCAGGGCGAAGCCGTGCATGGTGACACCCCGGCTGACCCGGATGCCGAGGGCGGCGACCTTGCGCTCGGGGCGCTGGTCGTCCGCACGGAGCCACACGCCACTGCGGCCGGGCACGCGCGCCGTCTCGAGGCCGAGGTCGGAGCAGACGGCGATCAGCGCCTCCTCCACACGGCGTACGTAGTCGACGACCTTGACGTGGTCGGGCAGGCGGACGATCGGGTAGCCGACCAGCTGGCCGGGTCCGTGGAACGTGATCATCCCGCCGCGATCGACGTCGATGACCGGCGCACCGCCGGGGTCGAGCGGGCGGTCGCTCAGCGCCGTCCGCTTCCCGGCGGTGAAGACCGGAGGGTGCTCCAGCAGCCAGACGGTGTCGGGCTCCGCGCCACCGACGACGCGCTCGTGGATCTCGCGCTGGGTGTCCCACGCGTCGAGGTAGTCGACCGCATCGGCGCCGAACCCGCCTTCGCGGAACACCAGCTTCGTCACGCTCACGACCCTAGCGCGAGCCGTCCGGGCCGAGAGCGCGGCCGACGAACGCCAGCTGGGCGGGCATCATCCGCGTCCAGTACGCCACGTCGTGCGCGCCGTCCGCGAACGTCGACGTGATCGGCCGCGTGAACCCGGCGACGTACGCCTTGTCGTCGGGGTAGAAGGGGTCCTCGGTGCCGCAGTCGACCCGGACGGCGATCCCGTCGAGGTCCGACTGGTGGCCGAAGACCGTGTACCGCTCGTACTCCGCCGCGTTCGCGAAACCGTCGGGCGACGCGTAGGCCGGGTCGCGCCAGAGCGCCGGGCTCAGCACCGATACGGCCCGGACCGCCTGCCGACCGACGATCGGACCCAGCCGCAGCGACCCGTACCCACCCATCGAGTAGCCGTGGAAGGCCATCCGGTCGGTGCGCAGCCCCTGGTCGGCGAGAAGCGGCAGGAACTCGCGGACCACCATGCCGCCGGCATCCTCGCCGTCCGGGCGCGGGTGCCAGTACGTCGTGCCGCCGTCGACGGTCGCGATCGCGAACGGCGGGACCCCGGCCGACACGGCTGCGGCGAGGAACCGGTCGATGCCGAGCTCGTCGATCCAGGAGCGATGTGTGCCGCCCAGGCCGTGGAGGGCGACCAGCACCGGCAACCGACGTGGCCGGGGACCGGGGTAGATCACCGACCACCCGGTCTGCGCCCCGAGCCGCAGCGGGGACGCGAAGGAGCCACTGACGACGCGACCGGGCGTCGCGTCGGGGATGTGACCGGCCGGACCGGTCTGCCCCAACGCCCGCCGCAGCCGGGCCCGGCCGGGGAGCCATCCCTCGTCGACGGCGAGCCCGGTGGCGGCGACGGCGCCGAGGGCACCGGCCGCACCGGCCAGGACACCGCGCCGGGAGACGTGCACGTCACCACGGTAGGAGGCTGTGGACAGTCGCTGCGAGGAGCGCGCCGGTCGGGTCACAGTGGTGGGATGCGGACTCGGACGCTGGTGTTGTTGGCGATCGTGGCGACGGTCGCGCCCGTCTGGCTGGGCGACGTGGCGCTGGGAGGCGGCGCGGCGCGCGCCCCGGCTGCGACTCCGGTCGCGACCGTTCCGGTCTCGTCCGACCTGGGCGGTCTCGCCGTGCTCCGTCGCTGGGACCGGTTACGTGCTCGGGCCTGGGCCGTCGGCGACCCGGATGCCCTCGCCCGCCTCTACCTGCACGGGTCGGCGACCGGTGCCCGCGACACCCGCGACCTGCGCCGGTGGGTACGCCGCGGCCTGCGCGTGGTCGGCCTCCGCCAGCAGTTCGCGGCGGTCCGAGTCACCGCCCACGACCCGCGCCGGATCGTCGTCGTGGTCACCGAGCGCGCGGTCGACGGGATCGCGGTGGGCGCCCGGCGGCGTATCCAGGTCCCGGCCGGTGCGTGGGCGACCCACCGGGTCTCGCTCCGGTCGACACACGGTCGGTGGCGCGTCGTCGAGGCACGGACTCAGCCGGCCAGGTGACCCCAGCGGGTGGCGAGCCGATCCCAGGGCCCGCTGTCGGCGACCCGACCCTCGGCCAGCACGACCACCCGGTCGGCCTGGGTCAGCGCCGCCGCCTTGGAGGTCGCCCCGATCACGGTGGCGCCGCGTTCGCGCAGCGCTGTCCAGAGCTCGACCTCGGTCGTCGCGTCGAGTGCCGACGACACGTCGTCGGCGAGCAGCAGCTCGGCGTCACAGGCCAGGGCACGAGCCAGCGCGAGCCGCTGCACCTGGCCACCCGAGAGTCGTACGCCGCGGTGCCCGACCAGGGCGTCGGGGCCACCGGCGTCGCTGACGTCGCGCCCCATCCGGGCGGCCTCGAGGGCCGGCACGACCTCGCGATCGGGATGGTCGAGGGCGACGTTGCCGCGGAAGGTGCCGGACAGCACCCGCGGCACCTGCGCCACGTGGGCGACCCGGCCCGGTCGCAGATCGGCCTGGTGGTCCTCGAGGAGGGCGTCGTTCCAGCGGACCTCACCGGTGCTGGTGACCAGCCCGGCCAGCGCGCCCAGCAGGCTCGACTTGCCGGAGCCGACCTGACCGAGCAGCAGGACCAGCTCGCCGGAGGCGACCTCGAGGTCGACGTCGCTGACCCCGATCGTGCCGTCGTCGTGGATCGCCGAGAGCCCCTTGACCTCCAGGCGGGTGAGTGGGTCTTGGAGTGAGGGCGCCGGGTCCGGGGCGGTCCCGTGCACGAGGTCGACGCCGGCCGGCAGCTCCATCAGGTCTCCACCACCGGCGAGCCGGCTGGTCGCCCGCATCCAGGCGCGCGTGCCCGGCGCCTCGGTGATCACCGAGCCGGCGACCCGGCCGAACCAGTCGAACCCGTTCACCGCACCCGCGACCATGAGCGCCGTCGCGAGCCCCCAGCCGCCGCTCACCATGATCGCCCAGGCCGAGACGACGCCGACCTGCACCATCACGATCGGCACCCCGTCGAGCAGCGCCTGGACGCGGTGCTCGCGGACCGCGGCATCCACGCGTCCGCCGTCCACGTCGCGCAGATGGCGGTGGACGTCGGGCGTGGCCGCGGCCAGCTTCACGGTGCGTACCGAGTCGAGCGAGGAGACCAGCGCACGACCGAACCGGGCCCGGGCAGCGGACGACGCGGCCGCCGAGCGACCGGCCACCCGGCGCCCGAACGACGACGCGAGCGCGGAGGCCGCCATCACCCCGAGGAGGACGGCGCCGGCCAGCGCGGTGCCGGCCACGATGGCGGTGATCACGGAGATCGCCAGGCCGTTGAGGAAGTCGACCCAGCGGTCGGCGTAGCGCGCCATCCGGTCGGCGTCCATCGTCCGGGCCACGACCTCGCCCGGCGGCGTGCGCTCGAGGCGGTGGGCCTCGGTCTGCCCGTGGAGCACCCGAGTGCGCGCACGCATCATCACCGCGACCCACCACTGCGGGTAGAGCTTGATCGCCACCGAGAGCAGCACCGGGGTGAGGACCAGTGAGACCACCAGCACGCCGGTCAGGGCGACCGGGCGCTGGTGCTGCTGGAGGTCGGAGACGATGTGGCCCCACAGCCAGCCGGTGAGCGCACCGAATGCGCCGGTGAGCGCGCAGACCAGGAACAGCGCCATCCCGAACAGACCCCACTGGGGCTCGATGAAGAGCGCGTTCTTCGTGGCCCGGGCCAGGCCGGGGATCGGCCGCAGCGCGGGGGGCGGTGGGGGAGGACCGGTGCGCCGCTGGGTGCCGACCGCCCCGGTGTGCAGGTCCTCGTCGACCGTCCGCAGCGACGACTCGCTGGCCGACGCGGTGAGCAGGTCGCGGAACGGCCCCGCCAGTTGCGCGAGGTCGTCTCGCAGGCCCCGCTGGATCACCCGGCCGCTGTCGAGCACCGCGACCTGCTCGGCGCGCTCGGTCGTCGACAGCCGGTGGGCGACCAGGATCCCGGTACGACCGGAGAGCAGCCGGTCGGCCGCCCGCACGACGCGGGCCTCGGTGAGCGGGTCCATCCGCGCCGTCGCCTCGTCGAGCACCACGACCCGGACGTCGCGCACGAGCAGCCGGGCGAAGGCGACCAGCTGCTCCTCGCCGGCGCTCAGGCTGGTGCCACCCGGCCCGAGCGGCGTGTCGAGCCCCAGGGGCAGCCCCTCGACCCAGGCGGTCAGACCGAGCTCGGCGACCGCGGCGTCCACCGTGGCACGGGGGAGGTCGGCGAAGAGCGTGATGTTCTCGGCGAGCGTGCCGGCCAGGATCTCGGTGCGCTGGGTGACCACGCCCACGGCCGCCCGGAGCGCTTGGAGCTCGAGGTGACGCACGTCGACGCCGCCGAGGAGCAGCGACCCCGGCTCGGGCTCGACCGCGCGGGACAGCAGGGAGGCCAGGGTCGACTTGCCCGAGCCGGTGCGGCCGACCAGGGCGCACGTCGTACCGGCGGGGATGGTCAGGTCGACGCCGGACAGCGCGAAGGTGCCGTGTGCATAGGCGAAGTGGAGGTCGGCGAAGCGGACCGAGAGCGGGCCGTCGGGAAGCGACCGACCACCCTCCGGCTCGGCGTCCGAGGCCATCAGCCCGCGGAGCCGGATCACCGCACCGAACCCGGCCTGCAGGTCGGGCAGGTGGCGCGCCAGCTGGTCGACCTGTCCGACGAACATCGTGGTGACCAGGAACAGCGTGACCAGCGACGCCGTGGAGAGGTGGCCGTCGATGACCAGGGTCACGCCGACCAGAGCCGTGGCCGCGAGCACGCCGTGGAGCAGCATGCCGGTACGGCGACCGACCCGGGCCTCGAGGCTCACCACGTCGGCGAACCGCGCGTGCACCTCGCCCGCGAGCTGGGTGCACCGGCGCAGGACGTAGGGCTGACCCAGGCTGGTGCGCAGGTCGTCGCGCGCGGCCACGCCCTCCTCCAGCGCGGCGGCGTGATCGGTCCACGCCATCTCCTCGACCACCTTGCGCTCGGAGAGCCGCGGCAGGATCTGACGCACGACGAGCAGCGCGCTGATGCCCGACAGCGGAAAGAGGATGAACGCCGGCCACCACGTGAAACCCGCCACCAGCCACAACGGCCCGGCGGCCATGAACGTGCGGACCGCCATCCAGACGTTCTGCCGGAGCAGGGTGCCGACCTCGTGGGTGTCGTCGTCGACCCGGTCGAGCACCTCGCCGACGGCCTGCTCGGTCAGCTCCGACAGCGGCTGGGCCATGGCGGCGTCGAGCAGGTCGGCGCGCAGCCGACCCTCGGCCCGGTCGACCAGCCCCGCCCACAGCGTGCGGCCGCAGGTGTCGAGCAGGGCGGCGCCCACGACGCAGAGCGCCAGCAGTCGCACCAGACCCACGCTCGGGTGCTCCGCCAGCCGCCCCGCGACGACCGACCCCGACGACGTCCCGATCGCACCGAACAGTGAGCATGCGAGCGCGGCCCCGGCGAACGGCGTACGCATGCGCCGCCAGTCCACGGGCACGCGACCGTCCGGCACCGCCGGCGCGGTGGTCGGAGGTGCCTGTGTCGGGACGAGCTCGGTGGTGGTCACGGTGCTACGACGGTACGGCGCAGCACCGACGGAGTTCCTCTGGTTTTCAGCGCAGGCCGGACAGTCCGGCGGCGACCACCGCTGCCGCATCCCGGTCGCGGAACTCGAACCCCGCGTCCAGCAGCACCTGAGGGATGAGGTTGACCGAGCCGAGCAGCTCCGGCGCCAGCGGGCCGGCGGTGATGCGGATCGCCGGTGAGGGCACCGGGACGAACGCCGGGCGGCCGACCGCATGGGCGAGAGCCCGGGTGAAGTCGGCGTTCGTCGGCGTCTCCGGGCAGCAGATGTTGACCGGGCCGCTCGCGGTGTCGTGCTCGGCCAGGAAGACGACGGCGGCCAGCCAGTCGCGCAGCGACACCATCGGGAAGTACTGCTGTCCACTCCCGAGCCTGCCGCCGAGGCCGAGCCGGTACAGCCTGCGCAGGATCCGCAGCGGCTCGGACTCACGGTCCATCACCGGCGACGTGCGGAGCACGCACACGCGCGCACCCGCCGCGATCGCCGGCTGGGCCGCCGCCTCCCAGACGCGGGTCACGTCGGCCATCAGGGTGTGTCCACGGCTGTCCCCGGCCTCGGTCACCGGCGCGTCGCCGTGATCGCCGTACACCGCGACCGCGTTGCCTGCCAGGAACGCCGGCTTCTTCGTCGACCCCGCGATCGCCTCGGCGAGCGTGCGGGTGCTGGTGACCCGCGACTCGCGCAGGTTGCGGGCCCAGCGCTTCGAGTGGGGGTTGCCGATCGTCGGGCTGCCGGCCGCGTTGACGACGACATCGGCGTCCTCGATCACCTGGCCGTCGACCCTCCCGGCGGCGGGGTCCCACTGTGACTCCGAGTCGGTGGTCGGCTCACGACGCGTCAGCGACGTCGTGGTGTGACCGCGCGCCCGCAGTGCTTCGGTGAGGTGTCGCCCGAGGAACCCCGAGCCGCCACCGACGACGACGTGCACCCCGCCCTCCTCCCTTCGCCGACGTTCGCCTTTCGCGAGCTCCGGCGAATCGCTCAGACCTCGAACTGCCCGCCCTCGAGCCGGGCCTTCATCTCCGTCAGGAAGCGGGCCGCGTCGGCGCCGTCGACGAGCCGGTGGTCGTAGGTCAGGGCCAGGTAGACCATCTGCCGGACCGCGATCGTCTCGCCGAGGTTCGGGTCGTCGATCACCACCGGTCGCTTGACGACGGCACCGGTGCCGAGGATCGCGACCTGCGGCTGGTTGATGATCGGGGTGTCGAACAGTGCGCCACGGCTGCCGGTGTTGGTCAGCGTGAACGTGCCGCCGGACAGCTCGTCGGGCGTGATCTTGTTGGTCCGGGTGCGCTCGGCGACGTCCGCGATCTTCCGGGCGAGTCCGGCGATCGACAGGTCACCGGCCTCCTTGATCACCGGCGTCAGCAGGCCTCGCTCGGTGTCCACGGCGATCGCGAGGTTCTCGCGGTCGAAGTAGGTGACCTCGCCCTTCTCGGTGTCGATCGCGGCGTTCAGGCTCGGGTGCGCCTTGAGCGCGTCGATCGCAGCCTTGGCGAAGAACGGCATGAACGACAGCTTCACGCCCTCACGCGACGCGAAGTCGGCCTTGACCGAGTCGCGCAGCCGCGAGATCGCGGTGACGTCGACCTCCACCACCGTGGTCAGCTGGGCGCTGACGTGCAGCGACTCCACCATCCGTTGCGCGATCACCTTGCGCAGCCGGGTCATCGGCTCGGTCTTGCCACGCAGCGGCGACGGGACCGGCGCGCCAGGCGCGGCCGCGGCCGGTGCGGACGGGGTGGGAGCGGGCTGCGCCGCCGCTGTGGCCGCCGCGGCCGGCTGGGTCGGCGTGGTGTCCGTGCCCTGCCGCTGAGCCGCATCCAGCACGTCCTGCTTGCGGATGCGACCACCCACGCCGGTACCGGCGATGCTCGCCAGGTCGACACCGTGCTGGGCGGCCATCTTGCGCACCAGGGGCGTGACGTACGCCGAGGAGTCGCGGCCACCCGACGGCGCGACCTCCGCGGCCGGCTGCTCGGCCGGGGCCTCTTCGGCGGCGGGCTGCTCGGGCTGCTCGGGTGCCGGCTCCTCGGCCGTCTTCTCCGACGGCTGCTCGGCGGGCTGCTCGGCGGGCTGCTCGGCGGGCTGCTCGGGTGTGGACTCCTCCGGTGCGGGTGCCGCGTCCTGCTCCGCCGCGGCCGGCGCCTCGCCCGACCCGATCACGGCCAGCTCGGCCCCGACGTCCACGGTCTCGTCCTCGTCGACCTTGATCTCCAGCAGGGTGCCCGACGCCGGGGACGGGATCTCGGTGTCGACCTTGTCCGTCGAGACCTCGAGCAGCGACTCGTCGGCCGCAACCTCGTCGCCCACCTGCTTCAGCCAGCGGGTGACGGTGCCCTCGGTCACGGACTCGCCGAGCTCCGGCAGGCGGACCACGGTCCGTCCACCTCCGCTCGACTCGGCGGCACCGGATGTCGCCGCCGCGACCTCCTCACGCGGCGCCTCGGCGTGCTGCTGCTCCTGGGCCGGCTCCTCCTGCGCCCGCTCCTCCTGGGCCCGCTCGGGCTCGGAGTGGGTGTCGGCCCGCTCCGCCTCCGCGTGTGCCTCCTCCCGCTCGACCGCCTCCTCGTCGAGCGGGGTCTCCGCGGCCTCCTCCCGAGACTGCTCCTGCGCGGGCTCCGGCTCCGGTGTCGACTCCGGCTCCGGCTCGGCCTGCCCGGCCCCCCCATCAGCGCCGGCCCCCGCGCCGCCGGACGACTCGTCGGCCGCCCCGATCACGCCCAGGACCGCGCCGACCTCGACCGTGTCGTCCTCGTTCGCCTTGATCTCCAGCAGCGTGCCGGACACCGGCGACGGGATCTCCGTGTCGACCTTGTCCGTCGAGACCTCCAGCAGCGGCTCGTCGACCGCCACCTCGTCGCCGATCTGCTTCAGCCAGCGGGTGACCGTGCCTTCGGTGACGGATTCGCCGAGCTCGGGGAGGTTGACTTCGGTGGCCATGTGAGGGGGGTCTTCCTGTCTCGTGGTCCGGTCGTGTGGGTTCAGGCTGCGCTCATGAATGGGCGTGCAACGGCTTCCCGGCGAGCGCCAGGTGGGCCTCGCCGAGTGCCTCGTTCTGGGTGGGGTGCGCGTGCACCAGGGGCGCGACGTCCTCCGCGTACGCCTCCCAGTTGTAGATCAGCTGGGCCTCGCCGATGAGCTCGCCGACGCGGTCGCCGATCATGTGGACGCCGACGACCGGCCCGTCCGTACGGCGTACCAGCTTCACGAACCCCTGGGTCATCAGGATCTGGCTCTTGCCGTTGCCCCCGAGGTCGTAGGTCACGGTCTCCACGCCGTCGTCCCCGTACGCCGCGCGTGCGGCCGCCTCGTCGAGCCCGACCGAGGCGACCTCGGGGTGGCTGTAGGTCACCCGCGGGATGCCCGCCTCGTCGATCGGCGCCGGGTCGAGCCCGGCGATGTCCTCGGCCACGAAGATGCCCTGCTGGAAGCCGCGGTGGGCCAGCTGCAGCCCCGGAACGATGTCGCCCACGGCGTACACGCCCTCGAGGTTGGTGCGGCACCGCTCGTCGGCGAGCACGAAGCCACGGTCCATCGCCACACCCTGCTCGTCGTACCCCAGCCCGTCGGTGGCCGGGCCACGGCCGACGGCCACGAGCAGCAGCTCTGCCTCGATGACCTCGCCTCCCTCGACGGTGACGGCCACGCCGTCGTCGGTCACCTTGACGCTCTGGAACGGGGTCGAGGTGCGGAGCTGGATCTTGCGCTTGCGGAAGGCCCGCTCGAGCGCCTTCGACGAGGCCTCGTCCTCGGCCGCCACCAGCCGCGGAAGCGCCTCGACGATCATCACCTCGGCGCCGAAGCTCGCCCAGGCACTGGCGAACTCGCAACCGATCACCCCGCCCCCGAGCACGACGACGGACGCCGGAACCCGATCCAGCCGCAGGGCCTGCTCGGAGGTGAGGACCCGATCACCGTCGATGTCGAGACCGGGCAGGGTGCGGCTGTAGGAGCCGGAGGCCAGCACCAGGTGCCTCCCGGAGTAGGAGGCGTCGCCGACGGTGACCTCCCGCGGCCCCGTCATCCGTCCCTCGCCCTCGATCACGGTGATGCCGCGGCCCTTGATCAGACCGGTCAGGCCCTTGAAGAGCCGGGAGACGACCTTGTCCTTGTAGGCGTTGACCCCAGCCATGTCGATGCCGTCGAGCGTCGCTCTCACGCCGAACCTGGACGACTCGCGCGTCTGGTCGGCGAGCTCCGCCGCGTGGAGCAGCGCCTTGGTCGGGATGCAGCCGACGTGGAGACAGGTGCCGCCGAGGTCGCCCTTCTCCACCAGTCCCACCGAGAGGCCGAGCTGAGCGGCGCGGAGAGCGCAGGCGTATCCACCGGATCCCGCTCCGAGAATGAGCACGTCGAACTCGCCGTCGGTCACCCGGTCATCCTTGCACTCTTTGCCACGCCGGCTGCAAGGAGGGCGAGAGGCGAGCGCGGCTGTGCGGCCTCATGCATCATGGCCATCATGAGACTCTTCGGACGCGGTCGTGGAGCGAGGTTCCGTCGTCCCAGCGGCGACACCGCGCGCACCGGCTCGACGCGGGTGCGGGCGTCGTCCACGGACGACGAGCAGCACCTCGAGGACTTCGTCTCGACCCGCGAGGGTGTCGAGGGTTTCGTCGAGCCGCGGACGGCGGTCAGCGACGTCACCCTGCTCCTCGTGGCCTGGGACGGCGAGTTCACCCGCCGGCGGGTGCCATCGGCGGACTGGGCCTACAAGTTCTGCCAACGCCGAGGCATCGCGGCCTACGAGGCCGGGGTGGTCGGCATCCCCCAGCGGATGCGGGAGTACATCAGGCGGCAGAAGGAGCGCGGTCACTGAGCGCACGCGCATAGTCGACGAGCGTCGTCAGGGTGAAGCCGGTCCCGCCCGGCGGCCAGTGACCGGAGGCGGGGCCGCCGTTGAAGCCCGGGCCGGCGATGTCGAGGTGGCCCCACGGGCGGTCGCCGGTGAACTCGCGGAGGAACGCCGCGGCGAACAGCCCGCCACCCCATCGGGTCCAGTCGTGCTGGAGCAGGTCGGCCAGCCTGCTGCCGTGGACGCGGTCCACGACGTCCTGTGGCACGGGCATCGGCCAGTGCTTCTCGCCGGCCTGGTGCCCGGCCTCGATCAGCGCCGCCACCACGTCGTCGCTGCCGAACACCGCACCCACGCGGTTGCCGAGCGCCAGCGACATGTGCCCGGTCAGGGTCGCCACGTCGACGATCACGTCGGGGTCCTGCTCGACGGCCCGGCCGATGCCGTCGGCGAGGACCAGTCGACCCTCGGCGTCGGTGTTGAGCACCTCGACGGTCTTGCCGCCGTACATCGTGATCACGTCGCCGGGCCGCATCGCGGAGCCGGACACCATGTTCTCGGCCAGGCAGGCGTAGGCCGTGACCCGCACCGGCAGCCCGAGCCTGGCGATGGCCAGCGTGGCCTGGACGATCGTGGCGGCACCGGCCATGTCGCACTTCATGTTCTCCATGCCGGTCGCGCTCTTGATGCTCAGACCCCCGGAGTCGAAGGTGATGCCCTTGCCGACCAGGGCGAGGTGGGTCACCGGGTCGGAGGGGGAGTAGCGCAGCTCCACCAGTCGCGGCGGTGCGCTGGAGCCGCTGCCCACGCCCAGCAGTCCGCCGCAGCCGAGCTCGGTCAGGGCCGCCTCGTCCAGGACCTTGGCCCTCACCTTGGTGCCCTTCACCGCCCGGGTGATCTCCGCGGCGAACAGCGGTGGCGTGAGGTCGCCCGGAGGCATGTTGACCCAGTCGCGGGCGCCGTTCACGGCGGCCGCCACCACCTGCGCGTCGTCGAACGCGCTGATCGCCTCCTGTCGGCGGGCGACCGGGCTGAGCACGGCGACCGTGCCGGCCCGCTGGTCGGGCTCCTTGGACTGGTACCGGGAGAACACGTAGCCGCCGAGGAGGTAGCCCTCGAGCACGTTGCGCACCAGTCCGGCGTCGTCCGCCGGGAGTGCCAGGGCGACCGAGGCGGCGTTGGCGGTCGACCGGGCGGCGACGCCTGCGGCGCGGCGTACGGCGAGGACCTCGGCGGGGCGCTCCTCCGGCCTCTCGCCCATGCCGACCAGGACGAGCAGCGGGCTGGACAGCCTCCCGCCGGTCGGCACGCGGCCGACCTCTCCCGGCTTGCCGGTGAAGCCGAGCGTGCTGAGCAGCGGTCGGAGGGACCGCCCGAACGCGCCGGTGACGTCCTCCGCGCCGGCTGCGAGGGTGACGCCCTGGGCGCCCTTCCAGGCCCCGACGACCACGGCGTCGGCCCGAGTCTTCGCCGGGCTCGCGCCCCGCAGGTGGTAGCTGGTCACCGGGTCACCCTAGCCATGGCCGAACGCGTGGTCCGGGGTCCAGGCGAGGGGCTCCGAGCCGGTGTAGGTTCGCGGACATGGCCGAGGACACCGCCCGCGGCACCGCGCTCCTGCAGTCTCCCCTGCACGACCGGCACGTCGCGCTCGGAGCCAAGTTCGCGGAGTTCGGCGGCTGGTCGATGCCGTTGGAGTACCCGTCCGGCGTGGTCAAGGAGCACACCGCGGTCCGCGAGTCGGTCGGCGTCTTCGACGTCAGCCACCTCGGCAAGCTGATGGTCACCGGTCCGGGCGCGGCGGCGTACGTCAACGCGACGCTGAGCAACGACCTCGGGAAGATCCGGCACGGCAAGGCGCAGTACACCTTGTGCTGCGACGCCGAGACCGGGGGCATCGTCGACGACCTGATCGCCTACTTCCACGACGACGAGCACGTGCTGCTGGTCCCGAACGCCGCCAACTCGGCCGAGGTCGCGCGCCGGCTCACGACGCAGGCGCCCGGGGGCGTGCGGGTGCTCGACCACCATCGGCAGTACGCCGTGCTCGCGGTGCAGGGCAGGAGGTCCGACGAGGTGCTCGACGCGATCGGCTTCCCCTCCGGCCACGAGTACATGTCCTTCGCCGAGGCGGAGTTCGAGGACACCGGGGTCGTGGTCTGTCGGACCGGCTACACCGGGGAGCGCGGCTACGAGCTGATCGCCCTCAACGAGGTGGCCGGGGTGCTGTGGGACCGACTGCTCGCGGCGGGTGAGCCGCTCGGGATGCTCCCGTGCGGCCTCGGCGCCCGCGACACCCTGCGTACCGAGATGGGCTATCCGCTGCACGGGCAGGACATCACCATCGAGGTCACGCCCAACCAGGCGGGCCTGGGCTGGGCCGTCGGCTGGAAGAAGGACGCGTTCTGGGGTCGCGACGCACTGGTGAAGGAGAAGGAGGCCGGGCCGCAGCGGAGGCTCCGCGGGCTCGTGGCTCTGGAGCGCGGCATCCCGCGCCCCGGCATGCTCGTCACCCTCGTGCCGGATGTTCCGCTGTGCGAGGTCACGTCCGGCACGTTCTCGCCGACGTTGAGGAAGGGGATCGGGATGGCCCTCGTGCCGACCTTCGTCGACCCCGAGGCCGAGCTCGGCGTGCAGGTCCGCACGCGTCGCGAGATCTTCGCCTCGGCCACACTCCCGTTCGTCGACACCTCGGTGCGTGAGGCGTGAACCTTCCCGAGCAGCCGGCGACGTTCCGCCAGCCCTCGCCGGCCGAGCGACCGTGGTGGTGGAAGCTGCTCGACCGCTCCGGGAACGAGGCGCGGGTGCCGGAGGAGTACGCCCACCAACGCTTCGCGTCGCAGGCCGACGCCGAGTCGTGGGTCGGTGAGGTGTGGGCGGAGCTGTCGGCCGCCGGGGTCGACGCGGTGACGTTGTTCGAGCACGAACGCGAGGTCTACGGCCCGATGTCCCTCTCGGCGTGACCCCCGCTCAACCGCCGACCGGCGTGAGCTCTCCGACGGGGACCTCGGCCTCGAGCCGGTTGCCGAGCGGCGCCAGTGGGCAGGCCCAGTCCGGGTCGTAGGCGCAGGACGGGTTGTACGCGAAGTTGAGGTCGATCACCCAGGCGTCTCCCTCGCGGCCCAGGTCGGCGCCCTTGACCGTGTCGAGCAGGTACCGACCCGCGCCGTACGTCGTCCGTCCCGCCGTCGCATCGCGCAGCGGCACGAAGATGCCGTTTCCGTACGAGCCCAGCCACCACACGTCGAGCCCACCGAGCTCCGGGATCTCGAAGCGGCCGGCCCGCCGGAACGGCACGGCCCCGTCGGACCCCGTCGTCGGCTCCCACTCCTCGGGCTCGGCCGCCTTCATCTCCAGCACGAACCGGTACGCCGGGTCGTAGCCGGCGTGGCGCAGCTCCTGCCCGGGCCGGCGGGCCGTGGCCGGGTGGTCGTGGAAGAGCGCCGTGCGCCGCTCGACCCAACGGGCATGCGCGGTCGCCGGGTCCGGGTCGGCCCGGATGTCGTCGTACAACGCGTGCACCTCGCGCCGCCAGGACGCGACGTGCTGGGACCACGTGAGGAGCTCGACCATGCGGTCAGCATCTCAGGCAGGGACCGCACCGCCTTTCGGGCGATGTGAATGTCGTGTAACTCGCTATACTTAGATCATGCGTCGGCCGCCGGACTTCTTCCTGATCGGGGCACCCAAGGCGGGGACCAGCGCGCTCCATGCCGCGCTCACCCAGCACCCGGGGCTCTTCCTGCCGCGGGTCAAGGAGCCGAAGTACTACCTCTGCGGCGACAGCCCCCCGCCGGCGTACAAGGGCCCCGGCGACGCTCACTCCAACCGGGAGTGGATCTGGCAACGGCAGCGCTACCTCGACCTGTTCGACGCGGCGCCGCCCGGAACGGTGCGGGGCGAGAGCACGCCGTTCTACCTCTACCACCGCGACGCCCGCCGTCGGATCGCGGTGGACCGGCCCGACGCGAAGCTGATCGCGGTGCTCCGGGATCCCGTCGACCGCGCCTACAGCAACTGGATGCACCTGCGCATGGACGGGCTCGAGCCGCACGACGACATCGTCGAGGCGGTACGCCGCGAGCCCAGGCGCGTCGACGCCGGGTGGGCCCCGTTCTGGCACTACCAGCGGCTCGGGATGTACGGCCGCCAGGTCGCCGACCTCCTCGACCACTTCCCGCGCGAGCAGCTCCTTCTGCTTCGCTACAGGCAGCTCGTCGACGAGCCCGACCGGACCCTGGACCGCGTGTGCGCGTTCGTCGGCGTGCCGCCGCTGTCGGCGCCCGAGGTCCCGCGCGACAACTCCCGCAGGTTCGTCCAGGAGAGTCCGCGCACGCGCGCGATCGGCGCTCTGATCCGCACCGGGGCGACCGTCGGCCAGTTCTTCCCACCGCAGGTGTGGCGCCGGGTCAGCCGCCCGCTGGTCGACCAGCTCCAGCGGGGTGGAGACGGGGCGCGGCCGAGGCTGACGCCCGAGCAGCGGGCCACGCTCCTCCAGCCGCATCTCCCGGACATCGAGCTCCTCGAGCGGCTGACCGGCGAGTCCTTCGCGGAGTGGAAGGGCTACCGCGACGGGGGCAGCTTCGAGAGCCGTCGCGCGGCTGCCGCCGAGGCCTGAGGGCTCACAGCGGGACAGTCACCAGGTCGTGCGCCCCGTCCGCCCGGGCGGCCTCGACGTAGAGCCGCGTCGAGCCGTCGGGCATCCGGACGCTGCTGGCGTAGCGGTAGGCACCGTCCGACAGCGGTGAGCGGGTCGGCTCGAGGTCGTCGGCCATGAGCACGTCGGCGGGACCGGACCCGGACGACGACCGGGCGGTCCCGGTGGTCTCGAACCAGTTGTCCTCCGCCCGCGGCCGACCGTCGTACAGCACGACGAGCGGGTCGAGACTGAGGACGTCGGTGACGCGCGCGCCGCGAGCGTCCCACCGGCCGGGACGCGGGGCGAGGACGGTGCCGTGCCGGCGCCAGCTCAGACCGTCGTCGCTGCTGTGGTACGCCGTCGACATCCGGTCCTCGTGCCCGGGCTCGGTCAGGGGGTGCTCGCACACCCAGGCGTGCCAGCGCCTGTTCGCATCGGTCCGGATCACGGGGTCCTTGACCGCGACCTCCGCGGACCCCGGCCAGACGACGGTCCGGAACCCACCGGCGAGGTCCTCCGGGCGGGCCGCCTCGACGCACTCGACCCACCAGTGCTTGCTCCCGGGTGTGGCGCAGGACAGGTACAACCGCCAGCGTCCCTCGGGTGTGCGCAGGATGACCGGGCGCTCGAAGGACTCGGCCCCGAACGAGTCTCGGTGCACCTCGGTCACGGTCTCGAACCGGATCCCGTCGTGGGAGCGCGCCACGATCGCGGAGACGCCACGGCCGACGGCGATCGGCCGGCGGACCCGGTAGGTCAGCCAGACGGTGCCGTCCACGGCGACCGCGCTGGCGCCACCGGCCCAGTTGCCCGGTCCGGGTTCCGGGGCGGGCACGACCACGGCGGCGCTGTCGAGGTCGGGCAGGGAGAGCGTGGCCGGGTCCATGCCCCAAAGTCTACCGAACGACTCGTCTTTGTGGCGCGATGCTCCTGTCCGCCCCAGGCGGCTCAGGTGAGGGACGGTGTGACGGCATTCTCGACGTCCTCGCTCGGCGCCCCACCCACGGTGATGCCCTCGCGCTCGAGGAACCGCTCGGCCATCCGGACCGAGGGGTGCATGCCGACCACGGCCGCGATCGAGATGCCGGCGATCACCAGCCACCCGGCGCCGGGCAGCCCGGCGGGGTGCCACGACATCGCCAGGAGGGTGTAGACGGCGGGCGCCCAGCGGCCACCGAGCGTGCTGAACACCTCGGCCACCCCGCCGTACTCGCCGCGCCGGGCGGGGTCCATGAGCTTGGCCTGGAACGCCCAGCTGGCGCCCGAGACGTAGAGCTCGGCGCCGGTCACCGCGACATGTCCCAGCCAGACCAGGAAGATCGTCACGAAGCCGGCCGTGCTGTGGGTGGCCATCGTGATCAGGCAGGAGAGGACGAAGAAGCCGCCCGAGATGCGCACCGACCTCAGCGCGTCCGAGATGGTCGCGACGCCGCGCGAGGTGTAGGCCGGCAGGAAGATGCACAACACCGTGTTGGTGCCGAACAACCAGGCGAGCAGCCAGTGCGGGGCGTCGGTGGCCTGCACCAGCCACAGGGGGATCACGACGTTGAGCAGGACCTGGTTGGTCCACAGCGTGCCGTTGCACAGGCTGGCCAGCATCCACCCGACGTTGTGCAACGGGCCTCGCCCGCGTGGCTGTGCCTTCGGCTCGGAGCTCCTCGACGAGGCCCGCACGTCGTCGTGTGGCGCGCGCGGGAGTCGGGTGATGAAGACGGCGTTGAGCAGCCCGATCGCGAGCGTGAAGAGCGGCATCCACCGCATCACGGTCAGGTTGTCGAAGGCGAGTGCGATCCCGCCGACGATCGCGCCCAGGGTGAAGCCGACGTTGAGCGCGGAGTACATGTAGGCCTGCGTCGCAACCCGCTCGTCCTCGGGCATCACGTCGAGGATGTAGGCGTTGCGGCCCGCTCCGCCGGCGTTCTCGATGATCTCGAAGCACACGACCATGGCGAGGTAGCCGGTGAAGCTGTCGATGAACGGCCAGGCGGCGAACATCAGCGCCGCGACCATCGCTCCGATCGACCACATGCGCTTCGGGCCGATCCGGTCCGTCAGCTTTCCGGCCGGGTAGGCCACCAGGAAGGACACGACACCGGCCACCGTCAGGCCGAGTCCGACCTGGGCCGCCCGCAGGCCGACGACCTGGGTGAAGAACACCGCGGAGCCGGTGAGGAACGTGCCCTCGGCCGTCGCGAACAGCAGCGACTGCGTCGCGAGCCGGCGGGACAGCGGTGTCGGCGGGATCAGTCGGCGAAGCGAGGGTCCGAGACGAGGCACGCTCCTATCCGACCAGGAACCACCCCCCTTCCTCATCCGATTTCTTCCTCGTCCCGTCCATCCGCTTCCTTCGGGACCGGCTGAGGCTCACCCTCTAGCGTGGCGACATGCGCCCCTTCTCCCAGGTCGACGTCTTCTCCACCGAGCCGCTCAAGGGCAACCCCGTGGCGGTGGTCCACGACGCCGACGGGATCGGCGAGGAGGAGATGCGGCGGTTCGCCCACTGGACGAACCTGTCGGAGACCACGTTCCTGCTCACGCCCACCGATCCCGCGGCCGACTACCGGCTGCGGATCTTCACGCCGAGCGAGGAGCTGCCGTTCGCGGGTCATCCGACCATCGGCAGTGCCCACGCCTGGCTGGAGGCCGGGGGAGTGCCGAGGTCGGACGACGAGCTGCTGCAGGAGTGCGGCGCCGGGCTCCTGCGGATCCGGCGCGGTGAGCGGCTCGCGTTCGCCGCCCCGCCGCTCCTGCGCGACGGCCCCGTGGCCGACGACGAACGCGCCCGGATCCTCACCGCGTTGGCGCTCGAGGACGACGACCTGGTGGACCTGTCGTGGGGTGACAACGGTCCGGGCTGGGTGGTGGCGATGCTGCGCGACGCGGAGGCGGTGCTCGCGGTACGCCCCGACTGGTCGGCGTTCGGTGACCTCGACATCGGCGTGGTGGGCGCCTACCCGCCAGGCTCGGAGTGCGCCGTCGAGGTCCGGGCCTTCTGTCCGAGCATCGGCGTCGTGGAGGACCCCGTGACCGGCAGCCTCAACGCCAGCATCGGCCAGTGGCTCGCCGGCGACCG
>Ga0070684_100000718_pt1 | contig 22923 bp, 16 predicted proteins | sample KBSC723LmetaG_FD_65653 | JGI IMG/M metagenome (GOLD analysis project Ga0070684, IMG submission 65653) | Corn rhizosphere microbial communities from Kellogg Biological Station, Michigan, USA - KBS C7.2-3L metaG | ecosystem: Host-associated > Plants > Roots > Rhizosphere ...
GCGCTGCTCGTGGTTGGAGTCGGTCTGCTCGGGCTTCGCCTGCTGGGGCAGTCGAACGACCGGGTGGCGACGCTGGGAACGCTTCAGGAACGGGCTTTTGCCTATGGCAAGCTCCGAAGCGACGCCCTGCATACCCGCCTGCTGCTCTCCGAGAACGTCGCCGGCGACTTCCACAAGTCGTTGGGAACCGACATCACCAACGGGCCCGCCGGCGGCGCCGGCAGCCTGGCGGTGGATCGCGCGATCGCGAACGCTGTCGCCGAGATCCCGTCCTCGACCTTTCCCGACACGCTCGGGTTCGTCCCTCCGCCCGAGGACGAGAGCTTCCTGGTCAGGATCCGGGCGCGAGCGGGGCGGCTCTCGAAGGTGATGCAGGAGATCATCCGGTTGGGTTCTGACGAGGCGGTGGCGAAGCTTCGAACGAGAGCCGAGACGCTGGCGGTCGGCCTCAACCAGCTCGCCACCGAGCTCGCGAATGCCACCTCGGCGCGCACCGACGCCTTGATCGAGCAGAACGCAAGCGCATACACGAGCTCGCGGAACCAGTTCATCGGCGTGGCGGCCGGGGCGATCCTTCTGGCGCTGCTGCTCGGGTTCGTGCTCTCCGGGTCGCTGATCGGGCCGATCAAACGGATCGATAACCGGCTCGCCGCGATCGCATCCGGGAACTTCGCCGGGCACGTGGACGTCGCCAACCGTGACGAGCTGGGCGCGCTGGCCATGAACGTCAACCGGATGAACGACGAGCTGCAGCGTCTGTACAAGGAGCTCGAGACGGCGAGCAAGCACAAGTCCGAGTTCCTGGCGAACATGTCCCATGAGCTGCGGACGCCTCTGAACGCCATCATCGGCTTCTCCCAGGTGCTGCGCGAGCGCATCTCCGGCGACATCAACGCGAAGCAGGAGGAGTACCTCGACGACATCCTCACCTCGGCGAACCACCTGCTGGCCTTGATCAACGACGTGCTCGACCTGTCCAAGGTCGAGGCCGGCCATGTGGAACTGCAGGTCGCCCCGTTCTCGCTCCAGGACGCACTGGAGCGCGGGGTGTCGACGGTGCGCGAACGAGCGACGACGGACGGCGTGCAGGTGACCCTGCACGCCAACGGCGGCATCGACGTCGTCACGGGAGACGAACGGCGGATCAGGCAGGTGATCTTCAACCTGCTCTCAAACGCCGTCAAGTTCACGCCGTCGGGCGGGACGGTCGACGTTGTTGCTACGCAAGCCAACGGTGAAGTGCGGGTCTCCGTGGCCGACACCGGCCCGGGCATCGCCGCCGAGGATCTCGACCGGATCTTCCAGGAGTTCCAGCAGACGGAGGCCGGTGCCAGACAGCAGGAAGGCACCGGGCTCGGTCTCGCGCTATCCAAGTGCTTCGTCGAGATGCACGGTGGCCGGATCTGGTGCGACAGCGAGCTCGGCAACGGAAGCACGTTCGTGTTCACGCTGCCGGCCGGGAGTGGTGAGCGTGGCTGAGGGCGCGCAGATCCTGATCGTCGAGGACAACGACAAGAACATGAAGCTGTTTCGCGACGTTCTCATCGCCAAGGGCTACCGCACACTGGAGGCGACCACGGGAGAGCAGGCGGTTGCGCTCGCGGCCGAGCGCTCCCCCGATCTGGTGCTGATGGACATCCAGCTGCCGGATATCGACGGCGTCGAGGCGCTCGGCCGCCTGCGGGCGGACGGCCGCACGGTCTCCCTACCGGTACTGGCGCTGACGGCACAGGCGATGGATGGTGACCGCGAGCGCTTCCTGGCCGCCGGGTTCGACGGCTACCTCTCCAAGCCCGTGGACATCGCGGAGTTCATCGCCACCGTGAACACCTACTGCGAGGGAGGCAGGCAATGAGCGACGACGCTGCAAGGATCCTCGTGGTCGACGATGTTCCCGAGAATGTGCGCCTGCTCGAGGCCGTGCTGGCCGCTCACGGATACGAGGTCGTCTCGGCGACGGACGGCCAGACTGCGCTCGACCTGGCCCTGTCGGCGAAGCCAGACCTGGTGCTGCTCGACGTGATGATGCCGCAGCCCGATGGTCTCGCCGTCTGCAGGCGGCTTCGCCAGCAGGAGGAGACGGCGGTCCTGCCGGTGATCATGCTCACGGCGAGCGAGGGATCCGAGAAGACGACGGCGATCGAGGCCGGGGCGGACGACTTCCTCCCAAAGCCGTTCAACCGCGAGGAGCTTCTCACCCGCATCCGTTCGTTGCTCCGGATCAAGCGCTACCACGACACGATCAAGGCTCAGGCTGCTGAGCTGCTCGACCTGAACCGGACGCTCGAAGATCGCGTGCAGACGCAGCTCGAGGAGCTCGCCCGGCTGCAGCGGTTACGTCGTTTCCTCTCGCCCCAGCTCGCGGACGCGATCGTCTCCTCGGGCGACGAGTCGATCCTGCGCAGCCACCGTCGGCAGGTCGCGATGTTCTTTGCCGACCTGCGTGGGTGGACGAACTTCGTCGACATGGTCGAGCCCGAGGAGCTGATGCGCGTGCTGGCGGAGTTCCACGGCACGATCGGCGGCCTGGTCGGCCGGTTCGACGCGACCGTCGGCTTCATCGAGGGCGACGGCGTCCAGCTCTTCTTCAACGATCCGATCGAGGTGGCCGATCCAGGGATGCGAGCGGTTCGCCTGGGCTGCGCGCTGAGGGAAGAGATGGGCGGGCTGACGGCGCTCTGGCAGAAGCGCGGCTTCGACCTCGACTTCGGTGCCGGCATAGCGCTCGGCTATGCGACCTGCGGCGAGGTCGGCTTCGAGGGTCGCTCTGACTACGCGGCGATCGGCGCCGTGACGAATCTCGCGTCGCGCCTGGCCGATGAGGCGACCGCCGGCCAGATCCTGATCTCGCAGCGCCTGCACGCGGAGGTCGAAGACGATGTCGAAGCGGAGCCGGTCGGCGAGTTCACGCTCAAGGGGTTCCAGCGACCGGTCGCGGCTTTCAACGTCATCGCCGTGCGCGAGTCGGCCGCTGAGCTGTCCTCTGTGCAGAGCGAGTGAGGCCGGTTACGCGGTCGGCCACCGGGTAACGTCCCGGCTCAGGCGACCCCAGCAGCCGAGGCTGAAACTGCGGATTGGGCTTCCCGACGACGGAGCATGAACTTTTGCACCTCCGAGACCACGATGATGCTGACCCCGGCGATCACGCAGATGGCCCACTCGTTCCGGGTGAGGCTGACGGTGCCGAGGATTCGCTGGAGGATCCCGAGCTCCGGCGCGAGCACGATCGCAGCGATGCCGATCGCGGTCGTGAAACGGAACGTCTTGTCGGCAAACGTGTCGAGGCTGAACACCGACTCTCGCTCGCTCTTGACCGTGAACGCGTAGAGCAGGTCGAGAATCGCAAAAGTGGTCATGCCCATCGTGCGGGCCACGTCGGCATCGTGGGCGCTGTCCGCCCAGGCGATCACGCTGAGCGTCGTCGCGCCGAACACCAGGCCGACCGTCGCAAGCCAGATCAGCATCGACCGGTCGAGGAGTGGCTCGTCGGTCGCACGCGGTTCGCGCTCCATCAGGCCATCGGCCGGCCTGCCGTACCCGAGCCCGATCGCCTGTGCGACCTGGGTGGTGAAGTTGACCCAGATCGTCTGTAGCGGCAGGAACGGGATGCCGCCGACGATGTTCAGCAGGCTGGCGCCGAGGAACGTGGCGACGAAGCCGCACAGCGCGCCAATCTGGTAGCGGATGTACTTGCGCAGGTTGTCGTACAGGCCGCGCCCGAGGCCGACCGCCTTGACGATGGTGGCGAAGTCGTCGTCGGTCAGGATCATCGCGGCGGCTTCCTTCGACACCTCGGTGCCCGTGATGCCCATCGCAATGCCGATGTCGGCCTTTTTCAGCGCCGGTGCGTCGTTCACTCCGTCGCCTGTCATGGCAACTATGTGCCCGCGCCGCTTGAGGATGTCCACAAGGCGGACCTTGTGCTCCGGTGTGACCCGGGCGATGACGCCGATGTCATCGATCTCGGCGAGCAGCTCGTCGTCGGTCATCTGGCCAAACTCGGCCCCCGAGATGGCGCGTCCCTTGATGCCCAGCTTGCCCGCGATCGCCTCCGCGGTGACAGCGTGATCACCGGTGATCATGCGCACCTGGATGCCGGCGGAATGCGCGCTTGCGATAGATGCCTTGGCCGCAGGCCGCGGCGGGTCGACGATCCCCACCAGCGTCAGCAGCGTCAGATCCTGCATCTGCGCAAGCAGATCACCGTGAGGGTCGAACCCGGCCGGGTCGAAGTCCCGCCGGGCGGTCGCCATCACGCGCAATCCTTGCTGGCCGAGCCGTTCGTTTTCGGCGTTGTACAGATCGCGGAAATGGTCGTCCGCCGGCGCAGCGCGCTGGTTCTCGTCCAGGAACGATCCACCACGAGCGAGCAGCTGGTCGGGAGCTCCCTTGACGAAGCAGCGGATGACCGCCGCGCCGGACTCGTCGGGCATGGCGTGGAACGTCGCCATGAGCTTGTAGGCTGCGTCGAACGGCAGTTCGGCGACCCGAGGGAACCGCTCGCGTGTCGAGGCTGCGTCGAGCCCGCCCTTTTCCGCGAGCACCACCAGCGCGCCCTCCGTAGGGTCGCCGATGATCTGGCCGTCGGTCACGGCTGCGTCGGCGCACAGCGCCATCGGTAGCAGGAACGGCTCCAGCGCGACGTCCGCCTGGCCAGCCGTCCGCTTGATCGTCCCCTCGGTGGAGTAGCCGTTGCCACTGATCACATACCGACGTCCGGGCAGGGCCATTTCGACGGCGGTCATCTGATTCAGCGTCAGCGTCCCGGTCTTGTCGGAGTTGATCGCCGATGTGGAGCCGAGGGTCTCCGCGGAGCGCAGGCGCTTCACGATCGCGTTCGCACCGGCCAGTGTCTGCGTGCCCTTGGAGAGTATGGCGGTAACCACCGCGGGCAGGCCGGTGGGGATGGCTGCGATGGCGAAGGCGATCGCCGCCGTGAACACGGTCGTGAACTCCTGGCCCCGCGACAGGTTGATCAGCACCGACATGATCACCGCGACGCCGGCGATGAGAAGGATCTGCTTCGTCAGCGTATTCAGCTGCCGCGTCAGCGGCGTGTCTTCGCCTGTCGATCCCTGAAGCATGGTGGAGATGTGTCCCACCTCGGTGGCGCCGCCGATGTCGGTGACGATCAACTCGCCCGTGCCTCGAGTTACGTTGGTATTCATGTAGACCATGCTTGTGCGGTCGCCGAGGTCGCTTCCCGCCGCAACGGAGTCCACCCCCTTGGACACCGGGAGGCTCTCGCCGGTGAGCGCCGACTCATCGACCTCGAGCGTGGCGGAGCCGATCAGCCTTCCGTCCGCAGGTACCAGATCGCCTGCCTCCACGAGGACGACGTCGCCCGGCACCAGCTCCTGGGCAGGCACCTGAATCAGCGCGCCGTCCCTGCGGATCCGGGCCTTCACGATCATCATCTTCTGTAGCGCGGATACGGCCTCGGCCGCCTTCCCTTCCTGGGACATGCCGAGCACCGCGTTCAGCACGGTGAGCGCGATCAGCACGACGCCCGTCCCAGGCTGTTTCACCGGGTAGAAGCTGCCGATGCCGGCGCACAGCAGGACGATCTGCATCGGGTCGTGGTACTGGCGCTCGAACGCCCGCCATCGCGGCTCCTGGTCCGCCTCCGCGAACCGGTTCGGGCCAAATCGGTCGGCTCTGTCGGACGCCTCCGAGGACGACAGCCCCACCGCGGGGTCGACCCCGAACGTTGACGCGACCTGAGTCGGCGGTTGGGCGTACCAGAGCTCCGTGGGGTCAGTCACCGCACGATCGTGTTCTGTCACGGCGGTCATGGTCGTGTCCTGGCCTCCTCCGCGAGCCCCGCCGCCACGCTGGTCACGATTGTCCCGGCGCAGCCATCGAGCATCTGGTGAATCTCATCGAGCGCCCCGATCGCCACCTGGCCCGAAGGGCCGACCACCGACTTCTCCGGGTGCTGCTGAATCCGCCTCCCGTACAGTGCTGGGACCGCTCCTCAGGCTGATGAGAACCGGTTGTCTCGGGGCACACAATCCTCCTGAGCTTGCGCGGCGGACGCTTCAAGACGCCCGATCCGACGACGGGATGTCAGCACAGGCGTGCCTGCCCTTCGTCATCCTGAGGGGATGAGCGCCATCCGGCTGTCATCCGCGCTCGCGGCGCAGAATGGCTGACAGTCGGTTGCGCTTGGGGCGCATGCCACGAGGTGGCTGTGGACCGGGCAGCCAATCATCCAACCCGGACGATGCCCACCAGGCGGAACATCGGGATCGTCCCCGCAGGGTGCGCGCCGAGCGACGGCCGCCGGCGTCCCGCCACAGGGAGGAGGCAGGGTATGCATCGCCTAGCCCGCTGCGCCAAGCGAGCTCGATTTGCGACTCCGTTCCGCGCGTGGGCGGTTGTAGGAGCCGCCCTGGCGCTGCTGGCTCCACTCGCCGGGTGCGGCGCTGAGGGTCAGAATCTTCCGTCGTCGGTTCGGGGTTCCCTGTCGACCTCGGTCGGATCGTCCGCGGGAACGCTCCCCGGCTCTCTGCCAAGCTCCTTGCCGGAATCACTACCGACGCGGCCTGATTCGGCTCCGCCGTCCCAGCCCGAGACGACCCCTCCGCCGCCTGCATCGTCGGCCGCTGCACCGCCGCCCACCACCACAACGTCCACGACGACCACGGCCGGGACCGAGAAGACCACCGTCATTGTGCCCGTGTCCGCAGCAGCGGAGAGCTCGTCCGACAGTACGCCATGGGGCTGGATTCTCGCTGGGGTGGCTTTTCTGGTCGCCGCGGTCGCCATCGCCGCGGTGGCGCTCAGTCGCCGGGGAGCCGCCAAGAAGAGTTGGCAAGAGCAGGCGTACCGGGCAACCGTTCAGGGAGGCGCGTTACACGACGGTGCCGTCGCCGAGTTGATCGCAGCCAACAGCGCGAACCGGCCGGAGCGATGGTCGGCGCTCGATGGCGACGCGGGGGATCTGTCGATGTCGCTCCAAACGCTTCAGGCGTCGTCCGACGGCCCTCAGACGACGGCGGTGCTGAGCACTCTGAGCGCCACCGCGGACTTCCGGTCGGCGGCCGCGGTCGCCGGCTCGGCACCACAGGGGACGCCGCTCGAGCCAGAGGCGGGACGCACGCTCCGGCAGCGACTCGAACAGCTTTCAGTCGCCCTGGAGGCACTCCGGGCACAGGCTGTCCGTTAGCCGAGTTGATCCGTCTGGTCGGCGCCGGGTGGGCCGCGGCAACGTCACCCCAGACAATCCATCACTCGCCGTTCGAAGCGCGGCTTGATCTCTTTCGGGATCACCGTGATCGTCACGTTGGCATAGGCCGCCGACCGGCCGTCGGGGGCAACTACCGGCAGATCCCCGGCAGCGTTGGCCGCCGTCTGATGGTCGCGCCAGATGGTGACCGTGACGTAGCCGATCCCCTCGGGGAGCGGGATCGGCAGCTGGATCCACCGCCGCGTCCTGCTGTCCACGTAATCCGTGGTGGCGTGGGGGTTGCTGCCGCGCTGTAAGCGCGGCACGTCACCCAGGCAAGGCGTAATTTCGCGCAGGGTGAAGTGCGACCGTCGGACCGACACCGCCTGGTCGTCGCTGCCACACCCGGCGGCCAGCGCGATTGTCACCGCATACGCCAACCCGAGCCACGCACACCGCGAGAAGGCGAGAACCACAAGAGCCATTCACATCGCCTCTTTCTCGACACGAGCCCCACTCACAGTCTGCCCGGTCGGCCTCGAACCTAACCGATTATTTGATCACCGTCGCGAGTTCAGTCAGTGTGCGAGAGGCCGCCGGTACGCCGTCCGAGGTCGATTTCACCCCGGGGACTGTTCAAGACGGCGGAGCGACGCGCACGGTCACCGCGATGGGTGGGGTGATTCCTTCGACAAGCTCGACCGACTCGTCTCCGCGCAGGCCAGCGGCCGACGGGCCTGAGCTTACTCCTGCCAGACGATGTCGACCGAGATCTCCACCGCAGGCGTCGTTCCCCTGTTCTCGAGCCAGTGTGTGGTGTTCCTGTCCTCGGGCCAGCCGACTCCCGGGCCGTAGTTCGTAGCGACTCCATCTCGATGGTCAGTGATGGTTCCTTGCAGTATGTAGACGATGCCTGGTCTGTCCTTGTGGTCGTGAATCGGGCCGAAGACGCCTCCCGGCTCGATGGTCACCATGCGCATCCGAAGCTGGCGTCCTCCCATGCCCTCGATCTCAGGGCCGAGGTCAACAGTTTCGAGTACCTCCGTCGTCACACCCCTCGTCTCGGGTGCCGCCTGTTCGTTGCTCACCTGAGGACTCCTCGCATGTCGTTCGTGTCGGTCGGCGCAACCTACGCCTGGCTGGTGTGCCCCGCAACACCTCCGCCGTCGTGAAACCGGACGGCAGATTGGGCGGCACAGACCGACCTGGGCCGTTGGCCGCCGAATCGGAGGCAGGGAACGCGTTTCATCCGTTGAGGGCGATGCCGTCGGTGGTTGGCGCGGTCACCATCCCCTCTGGGCGGGCCATGTCCAGGCCATGACGGACGTCGCCGCCAGCAGCTGCGAAACGCTGAAGCCCTCGGCACCACGAAGAGTGGCTGGCGCCCAAACGCGCAGCGGGCGCGGAAGGAGCAGAGCGATGACGAACATGGACGAGAAGGTCCGACATCTGGACACCGGTCCTGCGACGGCTTCTGAGGCGGCGCCGACACACATCGTCCAGGAGCGCGCACCCACGGACGGACGTTCTTCCCGGTCGAAAGCAGCAGCGCCCCACTTCACCCCTGCCGAGCGGGCCGCCCGCGGCAGGGCCGCGCGGGGCGAGCTGCCACGCTCGGCGCACGCGACCTGGGAGTCGGGGCCGGCACGCCGAGACCCGGTCGATCTGCTCGAGGAGCAGGCACAGACGCGTCTGCCTGAGCTCACGTCGATCCGGTACGGGCGCATGCTCGTGTCGCCGTTCACCTTCTTCCGTGGCTGTGCCTACCTGATGGCGGCCGATCTCGCGGACGGGCCACGGACGGGATTGCACGCTCAACTCTGCGGCGATGCGCACCTGTCCAACTTCGGCATCTTTGCCGCCCCGGATCGGAGGCTCGTCTTCAGCATCAACGACTTCGACGAAACGCTGGCCGGTCCATTCGAGTGGGACGTGAAGCGGCTGGCCGCGAGCTTCGCGGTCGCCGGCCGCGACCGCGGCTTCAACGAGGACGTCCGGCGTTCGGTCGTGATCGCGGCGGTGCGTGAGTACCGCAAAGCGATGGCGGGCTTCGCGGAGATGCGCAACATCGACGTCTGGTACACACGACTCGACGTCTCGGGCATGGTGCAGCAGCTCGGAGCAGCAATGTCGAGCAAGCGGATGAAGCGCTTGCAGACCAACGTCGCCAAGGCGCGCACGAAAGACAGCATGCGAGCGCTTTCCAAGCTGTGTCGGACGGTTGATGGCGAGCCCCGGATCGTCGGGAACCCGCCCCTCGTGACGCCGATCGAGGACGTCCTGCCGGGTGCCGAGCAGGATCACCTCGAGGACGTCGTGCGGCGCATGATTCGCACGTACGGACGGACGCTGCCCCGCGACCGGCGAAACCTGCTCAAGAGCTACCGGTACGTGCATGCCGCACGCAAGGTCGTCGGCGTCGGCAGCGTGGGTGCCCGCACGTGGATTCTGCTCTTGGTCGGCCGCGATACCAACGACCCGCTGTTCCTCCAGTTCAAGGAAGCGCAGGCCTCGGTGCTCGAGCCCTTCCTCGGAAAGAGCCCGTACGTCCAGCACGGACAGCGCGTCGTCGAGGGACAGCGGATGATGCAGGCGGCGCCCGACATCATGCTCGGCTGGGAGCGAATCGAAACGATCGACGGGCAGAAGAAGGACTTCTACATCCGGCAACTCTGGGACGCGAAGGGCTCGGCGGACGTCGAGCTGATGAACCCGTCTGCACTCGACGCGTACGGCCGAATCTGCGGCTGGACGCTTGCACGAGCTCACGCCCGCTCGGGTGACAGAATCGCGATCGCCGCCTATCTCGGCAAGGGCGGCGCCTTCGACCGCGCCATGGCGTCGTTCGCCGAGGCGTACGCCGACCAGAACGATGCGGACTACCGGGCGCTGCGGGAGGCAGCGACGTCCGGCCGCATTCCAGCTGAGATGGGCGTCTGATTGCCCTCCGCAGGCAGGGATCCGTGCTCGCGCCGCGATCCGGTAGCACCAATCCGACCCGCCGGCCGTCGCGACGAGATCGGCGGCAAACGCGGCGGACCAACCGAGTGGTGTGCGTCCGCCATCGCTGCGATCGTGAAGACCGGCCGCGCCGGGGATTCGTGCAGGCCGTAGGACCGCGCCGGGCGTGAGTCGTCATCGTCATCGGCCGCCCGCCCTGCGGGGGTTGGAACGGTTCGTCGCCCTGTTCCAGGGGATCCTTCCCTATGACCGGGCGTGGTTGTCCAGGGACGCTGTGGCGGGGGTCACGCTGGCGGCGCTGGCGATCCCGGAGGTGATGGGATACACGCAGATCGCCGGTACGCCGGTGATCACCGGCCTGTACACGATCCTGCTGCCCGCCGTCGCCTTCGCCATCTTCGGCTCGTCGCGCCATCTCGTGGTGGGCGGTGACTCCGCCACCGCCGCCATCCTCTATGCGGGCATCGCCGGTCTGGCCGTCTCCGGGCTGAAGCCGGGCACAGACCAGTGGCTCGCCTATGCCAGCCTCGCGGCGCTGATCACCGGCGTGCTGCTGCTCTTCGCGAGGGTTGCCAGGCTGGGGTTCCTGGCGGACTTCATCTCGCGGACGGTGCTTGTCGGCTTCCTCACCGGCGTGGGAATTCAGGTGGCGCTCGGCCAGTTCGCGGGAATGCTGGGAGTCCCCAGCCCGGACGTCTCTCCCGACGCGGCGAGCGGGACATTGATCAAGGCCTGGGACACCCTGAAGGAGATCCCCGACAGCTCAGGCGCCACACTGGCCGTCTCGCTCGGAGTGATCGCAACCCTGGTCGTGTTCGAGAGGTGGATCAAGGCGATCCCCGGCGGCCTCGTCGCCGTCGTGGGGGCGATCGTGGCCAGCTGGGCGTTCGACCTCGAGTCCCACGGCGTTTCGACGCTCGGCGCCATCCCCAGCGGGCTGCCGTCGCTCGGCCTGCCCAGCGGGGTCGGGTGGGACGACGTCGTGCCGCTGCTGGGGACGTCGGTCTCGATGTTCCTCGTGATCCTTGCCCAGAGCGCAGCCACCTCGCGGGCCTACGCGGTCAAGTACCGGGACCACTTCGTCGAGAACAATGACCTCGTCGGCCTCAGTATGGCGAACCTGGCCGCCGGCGTGAGCGGCACCTTCGTGGTCAACGGCAGTCCGACGAAGACCGAAATGGCCGACGAGGCGAAGAGCAAGACGCAGATGGCGATGCTGACCATGGCGGTGACCGTGGCCATCGTGCTGCTGTTCCTGACCAAGCCGCTTGAGTACATGCCAAACGCCGTGCTCGCCGCGGTCGTGTTCGTGATCGGTGTGAAGCTCATCGACATCGCGAACATGAAGGAGATCTGGCGACTGCGAAAGGATGAGTTCGCGATCGCCGCAGTGACGGCCGTCGTGGTCGTCGCCGTAGGCGTCGAGCAGGGGATCATCCTCGCCATCGTGCTGTCGCTGCTCGATCACGTGAGGCGTCACTATGACCCGCACGACGTGGTCGTCACGCGCGACGAGACGGGTGGGATGGCCACGGTGGCACCGGAGCCGGGTGCGGTGACGGAGCCTGGCCTGGTCGTCTACCGGTTCGGGGTCGGCCTGTTCTATGCCAACGCCGCCCGGCTCACCGAGGAGGTGCTCCGCCTCGTCAACGTTCCGGAGAAGCCGCGGTGGCTCGTGCTGCAGGCCGACGCGATCGACGACGTCGACTTCACGGGCGGCAAGACGTTGGTCGAGCTGGCGGATCAGCTCGAGGCCCGCAACGTCGTGTTCGCGCTCGCCGAGGTTCGGGACGATGTTCGCGTGGAACTCGACCGCTTCGGGCTCACGGCGAAGGTGGGCGATGCGCGCATGTTCGCCACACTCGAGGCCGCCATCGCCGCCTTCCACGATGCCTGAGGTGGACGGGCCTTGAAGATCGACACCGACCGGCTGAATGTCGCGTTGGGCATGCTGCCCAAGCTGCTCGCGGACGACCCGAGCCGGTGCCCAAGAGCGCGCGCTGGCCGATCACGGCGGCGCCGCCGTTCGTGCTCGAGAACCGGCCGGCGGACATCGTGAGCCTGGTCTGGGCCGGACTCATAGTCATGGCCGTCGCGGCCTCTGCGATCACGACGATGCTGGTTGTCCGCCGACGCGCCCCGGCGGGAAGCTACTTCGAGGACGGTGACCGTGCCGCAGGGGTGTTCGGCGTTCTCGCGACGGGGTTCGCCGTGCTCCTCGGATTCGTGGTGTTCCTTGCGTTCGAGAGCTATGACACCTCGCGAAGCGGCGGCGAGGCGGAGGCGCAGATCGTGACACAGCAGTTCGAGACGGCTCAGTTCTTCCCCGTGGCCGCTCGTGCCTCTCTCTCCGGTTACCTGATGTGCTACGCGCGGACGGTGGTCCACCAGGAATGGCCCAAGATGCGGTCGGGCACCATCGGCGACGCGCCCAACCCGTGGGGCGTCGCCACATTTCGCACGCTCATGAGCGTCGACCCGCGGTCCGCCGCTGAGCAGGCGGCGTTCGCGAAGTGGCTCGACCAACGGTCGGACCGCGAGGCTGCGCGTGCGGACCGGATACACGGCGCGGAGGGAGTCATCCCGGTGCCGCTATGGATCGTGCTCTTGCTCAGCGCGGTGATCATCTTCGCGTTCATGCTCTTCTTCGCCGACAGCGCCGAGCGCGCGATCGTGCAGGCGACGATGATGGGCAGCGTCGCGGTCGTCATCTCCTCGACGCTGCTGCTGCTGTGGTTCCTCGACAGTCCGTACCACGACGGCGTCGGCGGCCTCCAGCCCGTGGCGATGGAGCGCGCGATCCGCATCCTTGATCAGGAGGCGGCCGTGGTCGGTGGGAAGCTCGCGATCCCATGCGACGAGCAGGGGACCCCGACGGGCGGTTGACGCGACGCGGCGAACGCCGCCCAGCGTTCCCGCACGCTCTCATCCGGACGGGATGATTTGCCCGCGGGCGCCGCCGGTAGGCTCGGCTCGAGTGGAAGCCTGGCTCAACCAGTTGTGGGACAACCTGACGGCGGTCTCGCTGCCGATCCTGGTTCTCGGCCTCGGCTTCCAGGCGGCCCAGACGTGCTTCGTTGCCCTGGCCTGGCGCAACATCCTTCGCGCCGCGTACCCCGAAGGTGGCGTCCAGTACGACAAGACCCTCGCCTACTACGCCGGAGGCAACGGCCTGAACGCCATCCTGCCGGCGTCCGCCGGTACGGTGGCGATGCTGGCGTTGTTCCGAAGCAACATCAAGGGCGCGACCGTGCCCGGGTTGGTGGGAGCCACCGTCGTCGAGAACATCTTCTTCGGGGTCATGGGGATCGCCGTCTACCTGTGGCTCTTCCTCGGCGTGGCCGGATCCTTTGACGTCCATCTCAGCTGGGTGTCCGACCACTGGGTGGCGACGATCATCATCATCGCTGGGGGCGTCCTCCTGATCGCGATCACGCTGCGGATGCTGTGGCACCGGGCAAAGCGGACGTGGGAGAATGCCAAGGAAGGCGGCGCGATCCTGGCCCACCGGAGGGTCTTCCTCGTGCAGGTGGTCGGTGTTGAGGCGATCTCCTACGCCGCACGGATGGGCGTGAACGCGACCTTCATGTACGCGTTCGACATTCCCGTGTCGCTCCAGAATGTCTTCCTCATCGTCGCCGCTGCGTCGGTCTCCTCAACGGTCGCGATCGCCCCGGGAGCGGTGGGCGCTCAGACCGCGCTGGCGAACGTGGTGCTCGCTCCGGTTGCCTCGCCGGCGGCGATCAGCGCCTACAGCATCGGCCAGGCGGTGATCACGACCGCATGGAACGTCGCCTTCGGGCTGGTGCTGCTTGCACGCCAGATCGGATGGCAGGCGACACGCGCGATGATCCATGTCCACAAGGACACCGCCAAGGATGGCCAGAGCGCGGAGCCGGACGCCCTCGAATAGCCGGTGCATGAGTGCAGACGTGCTGCGAACGCGCGGTGCCTTCGGGCGCTGTGGCTGTCCTAGAAGACGGCGGCCCAGTCGTTCTTGACGCTGACGACGGTCCAGCCGCGGCTGTGCGCCCGTTCGATGGCGGCTTCGGCGCCGCTCGTGTAGTCGAACTCCCGGTCGCCGTCGTCGTGGAGTACCAGTAGCCGAAGCGAGCGCTTGTCCTCGTGGTGCGTGAACTCGAGCATCGGTACGTCGCCGTTCGAGTTTCCCGCCGCCAGCAGCGGCCGGCGGCCGATCCGGCTCCAGATGCGAACGGGCTTCTCGGCGCCATCGTCCAGATAGTCGGCCTCGGCGATGCGAGTGATGGTGCCGCCGTTGCCATTGCTGGTGTACTGAAGCGCAGTGGCGCTCCCGACCACGCGGTCGCGCGGCACGCCGTACAGCTCCTGGCTGATCGGTCGCATGAAGTCGCGGCCGCCGCCGGAAGCGATGTAGTTCGAGAAGCCGTTCGCCTCCAGGTAGCCGAGCAGCTCAACCATCGGCGCATACGCGCAGTCGACATAGCGGCGTCCGAGCGTCGGATGCCGCGCTTCGCGCAGGAACGACTCCGATAGCCCTTCGAACTCTTCGACGCTGATGCCGGCGTGGGCGGTGAGCACCCCACCGAGCAGCGTCCGGACGTTCGTGTCGTCGCCCGCGTAGTGCTCGGCGATCACTCCGCCCAGCCAGGCGTAGTCGTGCTCGTACGCCGCCTTCCACGGCTGGCGATTCCGTAGTGTGGGATCGGCCTGCGCCATCTCGAACAGCCGGCGCAGAATGAAGTCCGCCTGAATCGGCAGGGGCTTCTCGCACCAAAGCGTCCCGTCGTTGTCGAACACTGCCACGCGTTCCTCGACCGGTACGTGATCGGCCACCGTCCGCTCGACGAAGTCGACCACCGAATTGGTGGCGGCGCCGGGGTTCCAGCTGACCAGGTGGTCACTCACGGTCTCAGCAGACCACGTGAGACCTGGAGGCGCCGTCACCCGCATGGGATGAAGCCCCTACTCGCGCATCATCATCGCCGCCGCCTCACGCTCGAGGTCGACATACGGTTCGCCGCTGACATCGACGGCAACGCGCTTGATGGTGCCGCCCCTGAAGCTGCCTCGGTCGTCGACGACGTAGTCCTCGGTGACCCGCGAGCCGCTGTCGCGTCCGACACAGAGGCCCTCTCCGGCGAGCATGAACTTGCCCGGCTGTGTTTTGATGTTCGCCTCGCCGACCTTCTCCTCGCCGTGCCAGAGGCTGAGGACTCCCGTGGCAACGCCGGGCGGGTCCTCCCCCGCCTTATCGAATGACGCCGACAGGATGATGTTTTCGCCTGTCGGGAGGTCGCGGGTCGATACAACGGACTGCTCCCCCATGCCGATGAAGTTGTACACGTAGTGCAGGCGGTTCTCCTTGGCGTAGAGGGCGTGACCGCCGAATGCCGATCCGTGGGCGAAGATCACGCCCTCCGCACCACCGTTCAGCGGGATGTCGACCACCGCGCCGATCACGTACGAACGGTTCCGCACATTCACCGCCTGTGATTCGGGCACTTCCGCGATATCCGGGAAGTAGACGTAGCGGTTCCGGGGCGGCGTGAGCACGGGCCGCGGGGTGATCATGATCTCGAGGGCTGACCGGTCGTCGAGCGGGAAGGCACCGTTGGCGCCGGCCTCCGCAAACCAGAGATTGACCAGTTCACGCACCTTCTCGGGATGCGCCTCGGCGAGATTGCGAAGCTCCGAGCGGTCGACCTCGGTGTTGTAGAGCTGCCACTCGTCGTCGTTGAAGTTGCTCCAGCCGCTGAGCGTGGGATGGGTCGTAACGGCCTTCCAGCCGTCGTGCCAGATCGCCCGCGAGCCCAGCATCGCGTAGAACTGTGTGGTGTGGGTTGTGGGGGCATCCGCGTCGTCGAAGCTGTAGCGCATGCTCACGCCATCGAACGGCGTCTGGACATGGCCTTTGATCCTCTCGGGCATCTCGACGCCCAGGGCATCGAGCACCGTCGGCACCAGATCGATGGCATGGTGGTACTGGTGCCTGATCTCGCCCCGGGTCGCGGTTCCTGCCGGCCAAGACACAATGCACGGGTCGCTCGTGCCCCCGTTGAACTCGTAGCGCTTCCACATCTTGAACGGTGTGTTGAACGCCATCGCCCAGCCGTTGGGGTAGTGGTTGTAGGTCTTCGTCCCGCCCAGCTCGTCGAGCATCGCCAGGTTCGACTGGATGTCGTCGGGAACGCCGTTTGCGAACTTCATCTCGTTGACCGATCCGTTCGGTCCACCCTCGCCGCTGGCGCCGTTGTCGGAGACGAGAACGACCATCGTGTTCTCGCGCCAGCCGAACTCCTCGAGGATGTCCAGCAGCCGGCCGATCTCATGGTCGGCGTGTGCGAGGAACCCGGCATAGACCTCGGCCATGCGCGAGAAAAGCCGCTTCTCCTGATCGGACAATGAGTCCCAGGGGCGGGTGAAATCAAGCTCCGGGAAGGGCTTGCCGTCCGGGCCGGTGCGTGTCTCGGGCGTCCCGATTGGATTGATCTCCGGGAGCTCCGTGTCGTCAGGTACGAGGCCGAGCCGCTTCTGCCGGGCAAGCGTCTGTTCCCGCATCGCCTCGTAGCCCTCGTCGAAGCGCCCCTCGAACCTCGCGATCCACTCCTTTGGGGCGTGGTGAGGTGCGTGACACGCGCCCGGTGCGTAATAGAGGAAGAACGGCTTCTCCGGTGCGATGGTCTTCGCGTCTCGGATGAACTCAATCGCCTTGTCGGTGAGGTCCTCAGTGAGGTGGTAGCCCTCCTCCGGTGACGACGGCTGATCGACCGGGTGGTTGTCGTACACGAGATCCGGATACCACTGGCTGGTCTCCGCGCCCAGGAACCCGTACCAGCGCTCGAAGCCTCTGCCGCTCGGCCAGTTACGGCGCGGGGAGGCGAGATTCATCTCGCCGTCGGGGCAGAGGTGCCACTTGCCCACCATGTACGTGTTCCATCCCAGCTCGCCGAGGATCTCGGGGAGCATCCCGTTCTCCGGCGGGATCGTACCGCTGGCGTTGGGAAAGCCGATCGCCGCTTCGGTGATGCACGCCATGCTGTTGCGGGTGTGATTGCGTCCGGTCAGCAGACACGAGCGGGTCGGCGAGCAAAGCGCCGTTGTGTGCCACTGCGTGTACCTCACCCCTTCTGCGGCGATCCGGTCGATGTTCGGCGTCTCGATCGGCCCGCCGTAGCAGCTCATCGCCGCGAAACCGACGTCGTCGAGCACCACGTAGACAACGCTGGGTGCGCCGTCCGGGGCTCGTGGCGGCTCGAACGGCGCCCAGTCGGGCTCCGAGTCGCGGATGTCCACGTTGATCGTTCCGTGAAACTGCTTTGCCATCTCGCACCCCTTCACTCAGCTCCCGGCGGCGCCGCGAGCATGCCGCCTGTCAGCGTCACCGCCGGTCGCCCTCCACACATCACCCGGACCGGATGAGCCGCCGAAGCGCCCACCGGAGGTAGAGGCACCTGCGGTCGAGACGGCAACGGGACGGAGGCACGGCGCCGAGTATCCGGCGGTGCGCCACCCGCAGGTCATCCGAATGGGGCGATGCACCTACCGGCTGTGCGGGGTCTGCTTCGAGCCACGAGTCCCTTTCCTGTGAAGGAGACCCATGACAAGCGCAACCGTGGCGCGGCCGCAGGGCGCCACGCTCCGACTCTCGGCGCGAGCGGAGTTCGCGGCGAGCATCCATCGCACCTGCCGGGCCTGGCCCGGCCCGATCCGAGGCGGGAATCGACATGGCTGACCGTGAACGTGTTGTGATTCTGGGTGGAGGGTTCGCCGGAATCGGTGCGGCGAGGAAACTGAAGGGTGCGGACATCGATGTCGACCTGATCGACTGCAACGACTTCCACACCTTCCAGCCGCTCCTGTACCAGCTCGCCACCGGATTGCTCGAGCCGTCCGCGGTGGGCCATCCGCTTCGCGACCTGTTCCACGAGCACCCCAACGTGGCCGTGCACCAGGCGACGGTCACCGGCATCGACCTCGACGCCCGTCAGGTCAGCTTCGCCGAGATGGAGCCGCTGGGCTACGACCACCTGGTTCTGGCCCTGGGCGCGCAGGTGAACTACTTCGGCGTGAACGGCGCGGCCGAGCACGCGTTCCCGTTGTACGGCCTGAACGATGCCATGCGACTGAAGGAGCACATGCTGGAGCGGTGGGAGGCCGCCGACCGCGACCCCCAGCTGGTCGACGACGGCGCGCTCAACGTCGTCATCGTCGGGGGCGGCGCGACCGGCATCGAGACCGCTGGGGCGCTCGCGGAGTTGTACCGCCAGGACTTCGCAAAGGACTATCCCCGGCTGCCACAGGAGCAGGCCGAGATCCGCCTGGTCGAGGCGGGCGACGAGCTCTTCTCGATGTTCAAGAAGGACATCCGCAAGTACACCCGCAAGGCGCTCGAGAAGCGGAGCGTCGATGTGCTGCTGGGCGAGATCGTCCAGGAGATCGCGCCGACCCGGGTGACCCTCAAGTCGGGAAGGGTGCTCAGGGCGCACACACTTGTCTGGGGTGCCGGCCTCCAGGCCAACGCTCTGGTGCGTTCGCTGGGGCTGCAGTTGACCAGGGGAAACCGGGTTCCGGTCGCACCGGACCTCAGCATCGAAGGACATCCGGAGGTTTTCGCGGTGGGCGACATTGCGCTCATCACCGACCCCGAGCAAGGCGCGCTGCCGCAGCTCGGCTCGGTTGCGCTCCAGGCGGGCGAGCTTGCCGGACAGAACATCGCTCGTCGAGCGGCGGGCGGGGAGGCGAAGCCGTTTGCCTACCATGACAAGGGCACGATGGCAACGATCGGCCGCGGCGCGGCCGTGATCCAGATGCCAGGTGGACGCACGATCAAGGGCAAGGCAGCCTCGCTCGCCTGGGGTGCCGTCCACCTCGCCCTGCTGTCCACCGGCGAAGATCGCGCGAAGGCGGTGGTCGACTGGACATGGGCGGCCTTCACGCACGACCGAAGCACCAGGATGACGCTCGGGGTGAAGGAGCGCTCGAAGAAGCCGGCCGTCCCCACGGGAGCTTGACCACCTGTTCACATGGCTCATCCCTTGTGGGCGATGCGCCCGGGACCGGTCGGTCCTATGTTCGCCTTCGGTGGAGAGTTGATCGGTCTGATCCGAGGTTTGGGAGGTACACGACATGGCGATAGGAACCGAATCGACGGTGGGAGCACGGCCACAGGCTGCGGGAGGCGACGTCGACCGCTTTCACCAGCAGACAGACATGCTCGTGATCTTCGGAATCACGGGCGACCTGGCCAAGGTGATGACGTTCCATTCGCTGTATCGACTCGAGGCTCGGGGGCTGCTGTCGTGTCCGATCGTCGGCGTCGCCGTGAACGACTGGACTATCGAGCACCTGCGCGCGCATGCCAGGCAGTGCATCGAGGACACCGGCGAAGTCGTGGACGATGCCGTGTTCGACCGCTTTGCCAACCGGCTCTCCTACGTCGAGGGCGACTTCGCCGACGCTGAGACGTACGAGAAGGTCGGAGCGGCCATGAACGGTGCCCAGAGCCCCGTCTTCTACCTCGAGATCCCGCCGTTCCTCTTCGGCACCGTGGTCGCCGGTCTCGCCAATGCTGGGCTCACCTCCTCCGCGCGGCTGGTGATCGAGAAGCCGTTCGGGCACGATTTGAGCTCCGCACGGGCGCTCGCCGGGCAGCTGCACGAGCACGTCGAGGAGGAGCAGATCTACCGGATCGACCACTTTCTCGGCAAGATGGGCATCGAGGAGCTGCTCTACCTGCGCTTCGCCAACACGGTGCTCGAGCCGGTGTGGAACCGCAACTCGATCTCATCGGTGCAGATCACGATGGCCGAGAGCTTCGGCGTGGAGGATCGCGGCCATTTCTATGACCCGGTGGGTGCTCTGCGCGACGTCGTCGTGAACCACATCATGCAGGTTGTGGCTGCTACGGCGATGGAGGCCCCGTCGGGGGGTGACCCGGCGACGATCAAGGACGCCCAGCTGGCGGTCTTCCGAGCGATCGAAACCGCCGATCCGGACCGCTACGTGCGCGGGCAATACGACGGGTATCTCGACATCGACGGGGTCGCACCGGATTCGGCCACCGAGACGTACGCCGCCCTACGGCTCGATATCGACAACTGGCGGTGGTCGGGCGTCCCCTTTTTCATTCGAACGGGCAAGTGTCTGCCGGCCACGCAGACGGAGCTGCGCCTGGTGTTCAAGCACCCGCCCCGCCTCGGGTTCAAGAAGCGCGAGGATCGCCGCCCGGAGCCGAACCAGCTGATCGTGAAGCTCGATCCGAGCACCGGCGTCCGGCTCCAGGTTGACGCCCGGCGGGCGGACGCCCCTGGGCCGCAGGGCATCCATCTCGATATGGAGTTCTCGGCAGAGGGCGGCGAAGGCCCGACGCCCTACGAGGTGCTACTGCAGGCCGCGATGGCCGGCGACAGCACACGCTTCACCCGTCAGGACGGCGTCGAGGAGACGTGGAGGATCATGCAGCCGCTGCTTGACGCACCGCCCCCCGTTGACACCTACGCGCCGGGGTCGTTCGGCCCCGCTTCAGCAGACAAACTCGTCGCCGGCCACGGCCGTTGGCACGAACCCTGGATAGAGGGATGACTGACGCAACCATCACAAAGCCGGATGCCGCTGCGCAAAGCGCCGCGGCGCCGTCGCCTTTCCCGCCGATCGCGGAGTACGCCTTTCTGTCGAACTGCCACACCGGGGCGCTGCTCGCCGCGGATGGCGCCATCGACTGGCTATGCGTGCCCAGCTTCGACTCGCCGAGCATCTTCGGCAGCCTGCTCGACCGACAGGCCGGCAGCTTCCGGTTCGGACCCTTCGGCCGCAGTCATCCGACCGCCCGGACGTACGAGCCGGGCACCAACGTGATCGTCACGACGTGGCGCACGCCGACCGGGTGGGTCGAGGTTCGAAACGCGCTCACCATGGGCCCGCGCGACCACGAGGATCAGATCACTCCCCACACACGCCCGCCGGCCGACGACGACGCCGACCACATGCTCGTGCGAACCGTTCGTTGTCTCGACGGGCGCGTCGACATCGAGCTGATCTGCGAGCCGGTCTTCGACTATGGACGCGAGACCGCGGGCTGGACGCTGGTCGACGCTTCACGACACGCCGCTGACACGACCTATGACGGCCAGCAAATCCGTTTGCAGAGCGACCTTGCATTGGGCATCGAGGGGACCCGGGTGCGTGCCCGGCGAGTGCTCGAGGCCGGAGACCGGGCATACTGCGCGCTGTCCTGGGCCGAAGAGCTTGCAACGCCGAAGGACATCGACGAGGCCGAGGCGATGCTCGACGCGACCGTACGGTTCTGGCGAGCCTGGCTCGCTTCCGCGCGAATCCCCGATCACCGGTTCGCGGAACAGCTGCAACGGTCGGCTCTGACCGTCAAGGGGCTCACATACATGCCGACCGGGGCCACGGTTGCCGCTCTGACCACCTCGCTGCCGGAGACGCCTGGCGGGGAGCGCAACTGGGACTACCGGTATACGTGGATGCGTGACACCACCTTCACGCTGCTGGCGCTCCACTGGCTCAACCTCGACTGGGAAGCCGACGAGTTCATGCAGTTCGTCGCTGACCTCGAGCCCACCGAGGACGGCTCGCTCCAGATCATGTACGGCATCGACGGCCGCCGTCAGCTGCCCGAGTCGACGCGCGACGACCTGTCGGGCTACGCCGGCGCCAGGCCGGTGCGAATCGGGAACGCGGCCTTCGACCAGCGGCAGAACGACGTGTTCGGTTCCGTGCTCGACTCGATCCTGCTCCACACCCGTCGGACCCAGCGACTCCCCCGGCGGCTGTGGCCGATCGTCCAGACCCAGGCGGAGTGCGCCACCCGGGTCTGGCAGCAGCCCGACCAGGGCATCTGGGAGGCGCGCGGCAAGCCGCAGCACTACGTCTCTTCGAAGCTCATGTGCTGGGTCGCCCTCGACCGGGCCGCGAAGCTGGCAGAGATCCGCGGAGACCCGGCACAGGGTGCGATCTGGACGCAAACGGCGGCGGAGATCCGCGACGACGTGCTCGCGAACGGCGTCACCGACACCGGTGTCCTACGACAGCACTACGAGACCGATTCGCTCGATGCATCGACCCTGCTGGCGGCGGGCTTTGGCTTCCTGGCCGCAGACGACGAGCGGCTCAAGGCCACGGTCGAGGCGATCGCGCGGGACCTCACCGAGGACGGGTTCGTGCTTCGGTACCGCACCGGTGAGACCGACGACGGCCTGTCGGGTAAGGAGGGGACGTTCCTGATCTGCTCGTTCTGGCTTGTGTCCGCCCTGGCGATCGTGGGAGAGCTGCAGCAGGCCCGCGACATGATGGAGCGGCTGATGCGGGTTGCCTCCCCGCTCGGGCTGTACGCGGAGGAGTTCGACGTCGCCACCGGACGCCATCTGGGCAACTTCCCCCAGGCGTTCTCTCACCTGGCACTCATCGAGGCGGCGGCGCGGATCATCGTCCCCGAGATGCTGGACGAGTTCTGAGATGGACAGCTACGACGTCATCATCATCGGCAGCGGGGCCGGCGGGGGAACGCTGGCACGCCACCTTGCTCCGTCCGGCAAGCGCATCCTCATCGTCGAGCGGGGCGATTGGCTCCGGCGAGAGCCACAGAACTGGCTCGCTCAGGATGTCTTCGTCGAGAACCGGTACGTCTCTCCCGACACCTGGTACGACGGCGGCGGCAAGCCGTTCCAGCCGCAGGTCCACTACCACGTCGGTGGAGCGACGAAGCTGTACGGCGCCGCGCTCTATCGCCTCCGCAAGGAGGACTTCGACGACCTCCAGCACTACGACGGGGTGGCGCCCGCATGGCC
>Ga0070684_100000719_pt1 | contig 22922 bp, 22 predicted proteins | sample KBSC723LmetaG_FD_65653 | JGI IMG/M metagenome (GOLD analysis project Ga0070684, IMG submission 65653) | Corn rhizosphere microbial communities from Kellogg Biological Station, Michigan, USA - KBS C7.2-3L metaG | ecosystem: Host-associated > Plants > Roots > Rhizosphere ...
CGTTGGCCATTTGGCTGAGCGACCGCTGGCCATTTGGCCGACCAGCCCTCGCCACGCCGTCCCGCAGCGCACCACCGGCCGGGCGGCGCCCACCACCGCCCGGCCCATTTGTGCCGGCGCTTGCCTGGCCCCCTACACTAAGGGACATGATCCTGGTGGGGGTTTGCGGGGGCGTCGCCGCCTACAAGACGTGTGAGCTGGTGCGCCTGCTCGTCCGCGCGGGCCATGACGTGCAGGTCGTGCAGACCCCGGAGTCCGAGCGGTTCGTCGGGCCGACAACGTTCGCGGCGCTGTCGCGCCGGCCGGTGCTGACGGAGTCGTCGGGCGATCTGTTCCCCCACCTGGAGGCGTCGCGCGACGCCGCTCTGCTGTGCATCGCGCCGCTGACCGCCACCACGCTTGCCCGGATCGCGCACGGCGAGGCGTCGTCGGTGCTGGCGGCGAGCGCGCTCGCGTTCACCGGGCCGATCGTGGCCGCGCCGGCCATGAACCCGCGGATGTGGGAGGCGCCGGAGACTCAGGCCAACCTGGCGCTGCTGCGCGGGCGGCGGCTGGAGCTGGTCGGCCCCGAGGAGGGGGAGATGGCGGAGGGCGAGGTCGGCCGCGGCCGGATGGCCGAGCCCGACGAGATCGCCGCCGCCGTACTGCGACGGCTCGACTCGGCCGGCGGGATGCGCGGCCTGCGCGTGCTGGTCACGGCCGGCGGCACCCGAGAGCCGATCGACGCCGTGCGCTACGTCGGCAACCGGTCGAGCGGCAGGATGGGCGCCGCGGTGGCCGACGAGGCCGCCTGGCGCGGCGCCGAGGTCACCCTGCTGCTGGCGGCGGCAACGGCGACGCCGGCGGCCGCCATGACCACCGTACGCGTCGAGACCGCGGCCCAGCTGCACGACGAGGTGCTGGCGCGGGCTGCGGCCGCCGACGTGGTCGTGATGGCGGCGGCGGTGTCCGACTATCGGCCGGCCGCCGCGATCAACGGTAAGCGGTCGAAGGATTCGGTGGCCTGGACGATCGAGCTCGAGCCGACGCCGGACATCCTCAAGGAGCTGGGCGCCTCGCGCCGGGATGGACAGCTGCTGATCGGGTTCGCCGCCGAGCATGGCGAGGGCGCCGTTGAGCGCGCCCGCGAGAAGCTTGCCCGCAAGGGCGCCGATGCCATCGTGGTCAACGACGTGAGTCGATCGGATATTGGATTCGACGTGGATGACAACGAAATCGTGATCGTGACGTCCAACCAGGAGATAGTGATTTCGCGACGGCCCAAGCGGGCCTGCGCCCAGGCGATCTGGGACGCCCTGGCCCCAGCTGGGAACCGGCTCGCTCCCTCAGCCGTAGGACACTGAAGACGCGTACGACCGCATCGACGAGAGGAACGCTCAAGGTGGAAGCACACGAACTGCACGACCCGACGGAGTCGGAGGCGATCGCCACCGCAGGAGAGACCGCCAGGCGGGTGATCGCGAACGTGGCCCGCGTGATCCATGCGCCGGAGAAGCTGATCGAGCGCTGCGTGCTGGCGCTCCTCTGCGAGGGGCACGTGATCCTTGAGGACTTCCCAGGCGTGGGCAAGACCATGCTGGCCAAGTCGCTGGCGCGATCGCTCGACTGCGAGTTCGCCCGGATCCAGGCCACCCCCGACCTGCTGCCGTCCGACATCACGGGCGTGAACGTGTTCAACATGCAGACCAACGAGTTCGAGTTCCGGCCCGGCCCGGTGTTCGCGAACCTGGTGCTGGTCGACGAGATCAACCGCGCCTCGCCGAAGACCCAGTCGGCGCTGCTGGAGTGCATGCAGGAGGTGCAGGTGACGATCGACGGCATGACCCACCCGCTGGCCCGGCCCTTCATGGTCATGGCCACCCAGAACCCGATCGAGTACGAGGGCACGTTCCCCCTGCCCGAGGCCCAGCTCGACCGCTTCACCATGCGCCTGCACCTGGGCTACCCGTCGCTGTCCGACGAGGCCGCGATGCTGTCCGAGCATGCCGCGCAGGAGCCGCTCGAGGCACTCGAGCCGGTCGCCTCCGCGGCCGAGCTGGACGGGGCGATCAACGCCGTGCGCGGCGTGTTCGTCGAGGAGAGCATCAACCGCTACGTGGTCGCGGTGCTCCGCCACACGCGTGGCGACTCGCGGATGGCATTGGGCGCCAGCCCTCGCTCGGGGATCGCGCTGCTGCGGGTGGCCAAGGCGTTCGCGGCGCTCCGCGGGCGCGAGTACGTGATTCCCGCCGACGTCAAGGAGGTGGCTGCCGACGTGCTATCTCACCGCGTGATCCTGGCCGCCGACGCCCGCAGCGGCGGCGTGGCCGCTCACGAGCTGATCACCGAGGCCGTCGAACGGACCCCGGTGCCCGTGTAGGTGCTGTCGCCGCGCGGACAAGCAACGGTCGCGCTGGGACTCGGCCTCTACGTGGTGTCCTGGGGCTTCGGCACGCCCGAGCTGTACGCCGTCGCCATCGGGCTGACCGCAGCGCCGCTGCTGGCGCTGCTCTGGCTGCGGTTCCTGGTCCGGCCGATGGGGCTGCGCCGGCGCACCGGCGAGCGGGAGCTGGTGGAGGGCGGCGCCGTGCCGGTGACGATCGAGGTGCGCCCCGACGCCGGCCCGCTGCCCGGCCGGGCGACGGTCGTCGACCGGGTCGGCGGCTTGGGGGAGCGGATCGTTCCCGTTCAGCGGATCGGCCACACGCTGCGCGGCCGCTACCTCCTGGACAACGTGCCCCGCGGCCGCTACGCGCTGGAGGGCGCCGTGCTCCTGCTCGACGACCCCTTCGGGCTGACCGAGTCGCGGATCCCGCTCGATCGCCACGACACGCTGCTGGTCTATCCGCGCGTCTACCAGCTGGACGGCTTCTTCACCGACGCGGGCACGGCCGGCGGCGACGCCGGCCGCGCCCTGCTTCACCGCACCGCGGGATACGACCTGCACTCGATCCGCGACTTCCAGCAGGGCGAGAGCCTGCGCCGGGTGCACTGGCGCAGCACCGCCAAGCGCCGCAAGCTGATGGTCAAGGAGCTGACCGATATGCCCCGCGACGAGGCCGCCGTGCTGCTCGACGGCGACGCCGGCGCCGTCGCCGGGCCGCGCGGGCAGAGCAGCTTCGATGCCCAGGTGCGGGCGGCAGCCTCGCTGGTGTCGCGGATGGTGGTGCTCGGCCAGCGCTGTTCGCTGGTCATCCACGGCGCCACCCGGGAGCGGCTCCGGATCCAGGCCGGCGGCGGCGAGTGGACCGCGGTGCTGGCCGCGCTGGCGGCTGTCGAGCCCACCGCAGACCGGCCGTTGCACATGATGCTGCGTGACATCGCCGCCGGCTCGGGAGCTTCCGAGGCGGTCGATGCCGCCCGCCTGTTCGTCGTCACCGCGGCCGTCTCGCCGGCGTTGGCCGACCGGCTGCTGGCGCTGCGCTCGGCCCGCCGCGACGTCGCCCTGGTCTGGGTCGACGCTCCCACGTTCGCCGGCCGCCGGACGCAGCCCGGGCCGGAGGAAGCGGCCTCGCTGCGGCTCGCCCAGGCGGGTGTGGCCGTCGCCCGCCTGCGGGATGGCGACGACGTCGGCGCGGTGCTCTCGGCCACGGGCGTCAGGCGGTCGGTCGCGCATGCGTGAGCGCGCGCTCACCGCCGCGCTGCTGGGCGTGTTCCTGGCCTGGGAGTGGTCGGCCGTCGAGAGGCCCTCCATGCCGCTGGCCGCTGCGCTTCTGATCGCCGCGGCGGCGGTCGCGCCCGCCGTCGTTTTCGCGGCCGGCAGGCGGCTGCTGGGAGCCGGCCTGGCCGTCGGCGGCGCGGTCGTGGCGGTCGCCGTGGCCACCGGGTTCTACCCTTGGGAGCGAAACCACCCGTTCTACCTGGCGCGGGTCGCCGGCGAGATCGACGACGGCATCCGCAGCTGGCTGGGCACGACCACCCCGATCGACGTCGGTCGCTTCCCGGATGCGTCGGCGGACGTGCGGCTGGCGCTGTTCGCGCTGGTCACCGGCATCGCCTGGCTGCTGGTGGTCGGCCGCCGGCCGGTGGCGACGGTGGCGGCAGCCTTCGGCGCGTTCGCCGTGCCGGTGACGGTGCTGGTGGACGGGGGAGGGGCGTGGCGGGCGGCGCTGTTCCTCGCCCTGGCCCTGCTCACCCTGGCGGTCTGCCGGCCGGGCTCGCTCCCGCGGCACGGCTCGGCGGTGATGCAGCTGGCGCTGCTGGGCGCGCTTGCGATCGGCACCGGCCTCGTGCTGGCGTCGGCGCCGGGCGTCAGCAAAGCCGCCTTCCTGGACTGGGAGACGTGGAATCCACTGGCCTCGAACACCAAGCAGGTGAGCGTCGGCTACGTGTGGGACCAGACCTACCAGCCGCTCAAGTGGCCGAAGAAGCGCACGGTTGTGCTCGAGGTGCGGTCGCCGCGGCCGCTGTACTGGAAGGCGTCGGTGCTCGACGATTTCGTCAACGACCACTGGCAGGCGCGGCCGGTGCCGCAGGAGTTCTACGGCAACGGCACCGACACGATCGGCATCCCCGACTCGCTGCGGCCGACCCGCGCGCTGCATCCCGAGCCGGGCGACGTGATCGAGCTGAAGGTGAAGGTGCTCGGCCTGGCCGACCCGCATCTGATCTCGACCGGCCAACCGCTGTCATGGACGCTCGACCACTCCGAGAAGGCCACGCTCAACGTGGACGGCACGGCGACGCTCGAGAACGATGTGGCCAAGGACGAGGAGTACACCGTGCGTGCGTACGCTCCCGACCCCGAGCCGAAGGCGCTCGCCGCGGCGGGGACGGTGTATCCGGCCGTCGTCCGCGACTCGATCAGGATCGGCAACGGCATCATCCCGATCTGGGGCAGCGGCTCGACGGCACTGCCGGTGTCTCTGCCGCAGTCCTACATCGACGCCAGCCAGCAGGTGTGGGAGAAGTCCGGCGCGCTCGAGGCCCGCAACCCGTACGAGGCCGTGGTCACCACCGAGGCCTACTTCCGGTCGAAGCCCTTCTCGTACAACGTTGCTCCTCGGTACCGCCCCGGCCGGCCGCTGCTGGTCGACTTCATGACCCGCAGCCACCAAGGCTACTGCCAGATGTTCTCGGCATCGATGGCGCTCGTGCTGCGGCTGCACGGCATCCCGGCACGGGTTGCCGTGGGCTTCACGACCGGTCGCGAGCAGAACCCCGGCCGCGGCGACTACATCATCAACGACCGCAATGCGCACGCCTGGGTCGAGGTCTACTTCCCCGGCTACGGATGGCTGCCATTCGATCCCACGCCGACCCGCACGCTGGCGGTCAAGGCCAGCATGGCCAGCGGCAACGCCGAGTTCGCAAACCAGGTGCTGGGGCTGCTTCCAAGCTTCACCGCGGCCGCGAAGCTGGCGAAGCAGTACGGCGCCACGGCGGTCAACGGCCCGCTTGCCGACCGCAAGCTGGGCCCCGGCGACTTTCGAAACCTGAACCGCGATCGCACCTCGAACCTGATCTTCAGCTCCGAGAAGAAGGGCCACAGCTTCATCCGCTGGCTGTTCGTGGCCGCGATCGTGGTCATCTCGGCGGTGCTGCTGGCCAAGCTGGCGCTGGTGCGCTGGCGCTACCTGCGCCGCGGGCCGCGGGCGGTGGCTGCAGCCGGCTTCCACGAGCTGGCCACCTTCGCCGGTGACCAGGGGATGGACGTGTCGTCCAACCTAACCTACGAGGACCTGGCCGGCCGGCTGGGCTCGGCCTACGGCATCGACGCCGCCGGCTTCGCCGAATGCGCGAGCGCAGCCCGCTACGCGCCGATTGCGGATGCCACCGCCGCCGGCCGGGCCGTGCACCGTCAGGTGCGCGCGGTCAAGCGCGGTATGCGCAGCCGGCTGTCGCGGTGGGAGCGGTTCACGGGAGCGCTTCGGCTGCGCACGGCGCTGGCCCGCGGCACCAGCTTCGAGTGAGCTCAGGAGGGGTGTGTGACCCGCCGATGACAGTGGTATGAGCGACGGTATGGGCAGCAACGAGGTCTACGACCTGTATCAGCGCGGCAAGGCGCACCTGGAGCGTGGCGACAACGCCCAGGCCACCGTCTCGCTGGAGAAGGCGAAGCGCCGCGAGCCGGACAAGGCGTCGATCCGCGAGGCCCTGGGCGTGGCGTACCTGCGGATGCGCCGGTACCAGGAGGCGGCCGCCGAGTTCGAGCACATCCTGGACGCCGCCCCGGCCAACGACTACGCCCACTACTGCATGGGCCGCTGCCTCGACCGGCTGGGTCAGCGCGGGCTGGCGGCGGGCCACTACAAGATGGCCGCGTGGCTGCGGCCCGACGTCGACTATTACCAGCGCGCCCTCGACGGGCTGCTCGACTGACCCCGGCCGTCGAAGCGGTGCCGTCCGGACGCTGCCGGACAATGTGTCGATCCACAAACCATGGTGGGCATGTGCAATCCTCCCGGGCCAACCGCAGAATGGGGTCGCTCGATGAAGATCATGGTTCTGGGATACCGGATCAGAAATCCGGAGCGCGAGGACGAGGTGTACGCCGAGGGCATCGACGACCGCGGGGCGGCGTTCGTCCGAGCGCAGGAGCTGGCCGACTTCTACCGGCACCCGGTCGAGGTGGTGCAGGTGGTCGGCGGCGTTGTCAGCCGCCGGGTCGGCAACGTGGTCGAGCCCACCCGCATGGCGCCCCGCGACGACGACTGACGCGATGTTCACCGGCCCGCCTCGGCGGGTAGGCCTCTGGTGGCAGGTAACCACTGACGGCAGCGAGCATCCGCGATGGGCTTCAGCGTTGAGACATACACCACGTCGCCGGGGACGACGGTCATCCGCTGTGCCGGAGAGCTGGATGTGGCTGCCGGCGGGAAGCTGATCGATGCCATCGAGCTGGCGGACGCTTCGGATCTGCAGTCGCTGCGGATCGATCTGACCGACGTCAGCTTCATCGACTCGACCGGACTGGGGTGCCTGATCCACGGCTCGCTGCGGTGCGCGAAGCAGGGCGTCGACTTCGCGATCGTCCCCGGCCAGGCGACGGCTGACGTGATCAGCCGCACCCGGGTCGGCGCGCACCTGCCGGTGGCGACCGATGTGCCGGGGCGGCCGGCGCTGACACGTGCCGACGGCTGACGGATCCCGGTTCAGACAGCGGAGTCGATCCAGATGGTGACCGGGCCGTCGTTGACCAGCGACACCTCCATGTGGGCGCCGAATCGCCCGGTCTCGACGGCGACTCCGAGAGCGCGCAGCTCCTCGACGAAGCGGTCGACCAGCCGCTCGCCGGACTCGGGCGGCGCGGCCGCCGTGAAGCCCGGTCGGTTGCCGCGCGACACGTCGCCGTAGAGCGTGAACTGGGAGACGGCGAGCACGCCGCCGCGGACGTCTGACACCGACAGGTTCATCTTGCCGGCGTCGTCGGCGAACACCCGCAGCCGCGCCACCTTTCCGGCCAGCCACGCTGCTTCGGCGTCTCCGTCGGCAGCCCCCGCCGCCACCAGCACGAGCAGGCCCGGCCCGATCGAACCGATGGTTTCGCCGGCCACCGAGACGGCCGCGCGGGAGACCCGCTGGACGAGCGCGCGCATGGTCCGGATTCTCACGATTCCGGGAACTCGCTGCTACACTGAAGGCACTGTCAGCAAGGCGGAGGCGAGTGCGGAGGTGGGTGAGAGCCCACTTTTTTTTCGCCCGGACACGGAGAATCAGGCGGCACAGATGGAACGGACGGCGCAGCTTCAGCAGAGGGTAGAGACGATACTTCGGGACACGCTCCCGGAGGTCGAGGTGGTGCTCGCAGAGCAGATCTCGCCCGGCATGCTGCGCGTGACCATCGACCGGCCCGGCGGAGTCGACGTTGCACTCTGCGAGCGGGTGACGAGGGAGCTGTCCGCGCTGCGCGAGACCTACGCGCTCGAGGTGTCATCGCCCGGCATCGAGCGGCCGCTGGTCAAGCCGGAGCACTTCCGCCGCGTGATCGGCGAGCCGGTCGCGGTCAAGACCGAGCAGCCGATCGAGGGCCGGCGCTCGTTCAAGGGCGTGTTGACGGATGCAAGCGACGAGAAGATCGAGCTCGACCAGGACGGGCAGCCCATCAGCATCCCGCTGGCCGCGGTGCGGCGGAGCAACCTGGTGGTCGAGCAGCTGGGAGGGACACGGTGAGCAAGGAGCTTCTGGAAGGCGTCAAGGCCGTCGAGAGAGAGAAGGGGATCGAGGAGGGCACGCTGCTGTCCGCGATCGAGGACGCCCTGCTCGCGGCGTACAAGAAGATGCCCGACGCCCGCCACCCGGTTCGCGTGGACATCGACCGCGACAGCGGCGACTACACCGTGTGGTCGGTGGCGCCGGAGGCATGGGACGCGTACCTCGAGGCGCACCCCCAGCACGTGGAGGCGGCCGAGGCCGCCGAGCGGGCCGCCGAGGAGGCGCCGCGCATCGAGGGCGTGGAGCCGGAGCCGATCGAGGAGCCCGAGATCGGCTGGGATTGGTTCAGCCCCGACCAGATGGTCGCCGTCACGCCCGAAGGCTTCAGCCGGATCGCCGGCCAGACCGCCAAGCAGGTGCTGCGCCAGCGGATCCACGAGGCCGAGCGATCGATGATGTACGAGGAGTACCACGATCGCGTGGGCGAGATCGTGACCGGCATCGTCCAGCAGGACGACAACCGGTACGCGTTCGTCGATCTGGGCCGGATGGAGGCCATTCTCCCCGGCTCGGAGAAGGTTCCCGGCGAGCGCTACGAACAGGGCAGCCGGATCAAGGCCGTGATCATCGAGGTGCGCAGCGAGGGCAAGGGCCCGCAGGTGGTGCTGTCACGGCGCAGCGACGAGCTGATCCGCGGCCTGTTCGAGCTCGAGGTGCCCGAGATCGCCGACGGCCTGGTCGTGATCCGCGGCGTGGCCCGCGAGCCGGGCTACCGCGCGAAGATCGCCGTCGAGTCCCGCGTCCAGGGCGTCGACCCGGTGGGCGCATGCGTCGGCCCGCGAGGGTCGCGCGTCCGCATGGTCGTGTCGGAGTTGCGGGGCGAGAAGATCGACATCATCCCCTTCAACGACGAGCCCGCGCGGTTCGTTGCCAAGGCGCTGGCTCCGGCGAAGGTGCGTGAGGTCTACGTCGACGACGAGAACCGTCAGGCGACTGTGATCGTGCCCGACGGCGAGCTTTCGCTGGCCATCGGCAAGGAGGGGCTGAATGCCCGGCTCGCACACCGGCTGACCGGCTGGCGGATCGACATCGTCTCCGAGACCGAGTACTACGCCGAGGACACCGAGACGCCCTACACCGGCGCCGACGCCGAGGACGACGAGTTCCCCGGACGCTGCGTCGCGGTCACCTCGTCGGGCAAGCGCTGCCCGAACCAGGCCCTGGACGGCAGCCGCTACTGCGGGGTCCCCGCCCACCGCGAGCTGGCGGCAAAGGAAGAGGGGGCGACGGCGTAGCGGCCGCGCAACCCGTCCGCCAGTGCGCCGGCTGCGGTGAGCGCCGCCCGCAGCGGGAGCTGGTGCGCCTGACGGCGAGGGACGGGATACTGGTGGTCGACCGCGAGCGGCGCCTCGGCGGTCGAGGGGCATACATCTGCCCGTCAGCCGAGTGCGCCGAGCGGGCGCGCCGAAGGGGCGTGCTGCCCCGGCGGCTCCAAGGCGAGGTGACCGTACCGGCGGATCTCGCCGCACACATCCGAGTTGTGGAAGAATTGAGCTAGCAATGGCAAAGCAGACAGTTTCAGACATCGCCCGCGAGCGCGGGGTGACGGAGGCCGAGGTCAAGGAGAAGCTGACCGCGGCCGGCACGGCGACCGCCGCTGACGAACTGGTCGACGACGAGGACGTCCGCCGCGCGTTCGGCGACAAGGCGACCGTGCCCGCCACCGGCCCCGGCCAGCCCGCCCGCCACCGCCCGCAGCGGGGCGGCCAGTCGGGCAAGCGCCGGCGTGTCGTGATCGACTCGCAGGCCGGACGCCGGCCGGGCATGGGCAAGCGCGACGGCCGCGACCAGCGCCGTGCCGAGCCCAAGCGCGAGCCGGAGGTGCCGACCGGTCCCGTCAAGGTGCCGTCGGGCATCACCGTCAAGGACCTGGCCGAGAAGATCGGCGTCTCGCCGGCCAAGATCATCGCCTACATGATGGGCCTGGGCGAGATGGTGACCACCACGGTGTCACTCTCCGACGAGGCCGTCGAGCTGATCGGCGCCGAGTTCGAGCGCGAGATGGTGATCCAGCACGCGGCGGACGAGGAAGAGGAAGAGATCACCTTCGACGACGACCCGGCCAGCCTTCTGCCGCGGCCGCCGGTGGTCACGATCATGGGCCACGTCGACCACGGCAAGACGACGCTGCTCGACTCGATCCGCGAGTCGTCGGTGGTCGACACCGAGGCCGGCGGCATCACCCAGCACATCGGCGCCTACCAGGTCGACGTCGGCGACGGCCGCAAGGTCACCTTCCTCGACACCCCGGGCCACGAGGCGTTCACCGCAATGCGCGCCCGCGGCGCCAAGGCGACCGACGTCGCGGTGCTGGTGGTGGCGGCCGACGACGGAGTGATGCCCCAGACGGTGGAGGCGATGGATCATGCCAAGGCGGCCGGGGTGCCGATCGTGGTCGCGGTCAACAAGATCGACAAGGCCGACGCCAACCCCGAGCGGGTGCGCTCGGAGCTGGCCACCCAGCACGGGCTGAACCCGGAGGAGTGGGGCGGCGACACGGTGTTCGTCGACGTCTCGGCCAAGGCCAAGCAGAACCTCAGCGACCTGCTCGAGATGCTGCTGCTGCAGGCCGACGTGCTCGAGCTGAAGGCGAACCCCAAGGCCGAGGCGAGCGGCGTGATCATCGAGTCGCGGCTCGACGTCGGCAGGGGCCCGGTGGCTACGCTGCTCGTGCAGCGCGGCACGATCAGGGTCGGCGACGCGGTGGTCGCCGGCGACGCCTGGGGCAAGGTGAAGGCGCTCAACGACTACAACGGCAAGCGGGTCAAGGATGCCGGTCCGGCGGCGCCGGTCGAGATCCTCGGTTTCGACAAGCCGCCGCCCGCCGGCGAGCTGGCGCGGGTGGTCGAGAACGAGCGGGTCGCCCGCCAGATGGCCCAGCAGCGAGCGCAGCGCCTGCGCGCCGAGCAGCTGGCCCGCCGCAGCAAGGCGGTCAGCCTCGAGGATCTGTTCGGGGCGATGCAGGAGGGCGCCGTCCAGGAGCTCAGCCTGATCATCAAGGCCGATGTCCAGGGCTCGGTGGAGGCGGCCGAGAGCGAGCTGGCCAAGATCTCGCACCCGGAGGTGACGGTCAACGTCATCCACTCCGGCGTGGGCGGGATCACGGCTTCCGACATCAACCTGGCGGCTGCGTCGAACGCGATCGTCGTCGGCTTCAACGTGCGGCCCAACGCCGAGGCGAAGGCCCTGGCCGATCGCGAGGGCGTCGACATCCGCACCTACCGCGTGATCTACCAGCTGACCGAGGACATCCAGCAGGCGCTGATCGGCATGCTGTCGCCCGAGGAGATCGAGGAGGTGCTGGGCGAGGCCGAGGTCAGGCAGACGTTCCGCGCTTCGCGGGTCGGCACGATCGCCGGCTGCATGGTCACCAGCGGCGTGCTCCAGCGCGGCGGCAAGATCCGGGTCGTCCGCGACGGTACGATCGTCCACGACGGCGTGATCGAGACGCTGAAGCGGTTCCAGGACGACGTCCGCGAGGTGCAGCAGGGGTTCGAGTGCGGCCTGACCATCGAGAACTTCAACGATGTCAAGGAAGGCGACGTGCTCGAGGCGTACACGGTGAGAGAGGTCGCGCGCACCCAGTAGCGAGCCCGTTCGCCCGGGGCCGGGACGGCCCCCCGCACGGGCTGACCGGCCAGCTGTCTGGTTAAGCTCCTGCGATGACGTCGGGCTACGTGGGCATCCTCGACTTCGAGCTGCACTTTCCCGACGGCCGGTCGCTGAAGGCCAAGCGCAAGCACCTGCTGACCACCCGGAACCGCCTGGAGCGGCTGATTGGCGCGTCGGTGGCCGAGGTCGATCACCACGATCTCTGGCAGCGGTCGCGGATGTCGCTGGCGATCGTCCGCCGCCGGGCAGGCGAGGTGGAGGAGGCGCTCGAGGAGGCGCGCCGCTACCTTTCGTCGCAGGACTACGAGCTGGTGCGCGCCGACGCCCGGATGCTATCGGTGGAGGAGGTGATCGGATGAGCGCGCAGCGAATGCGCCGAGTGAACGAGGCGCTGAGGCACGTGCTCGCCGAGGGGGTGGAGGAACTCGCCGACCCTGCCATCGGGTTCATCACCGTCACCTCCGTCAAGGCCACCAGCGACCTGGCACAGGCGGAGGTGTTCGTCACCGTTCTGGGCGGCGACCGCCGCCGCCAGCGGGCGATGCGGGGGCTCGACCGAGCCCATGGAGTGCTCCAGCGGCGGATCGCCCGTGAGCTGCACCTGAGGCGCACCCCTCAGCTGATCTTCCAGTATGATGGGGGAGTCGACCGCGCCATGCGGATCACCGAGCTGCTCGAGAGTGCCGGGCCGCCGGCCGTGGGCTCCGACGCGGACGACACGAGAGAATGATGACGGACACCACCCTGGTCAACGACCTCCAAGCCGTGGTCGAGAATCTCCGCGCGGCCGACCGTGTGCTGATCGCGTCGCATGAGAACCCCGACGGCGACGCCATCGGATCGATGGCCGCCGCCGGCCACGCGATGCGTCAGCTGGGCAAGCAGGTGCGGCTGTACCTCCATGCCGATTCGCCGCTGCCGTCCGAGTACAACTTTCTCGACCTGACCGGCCTGGAGCGCTCGATCGAGCCCCGCTCCACCGCCGGCTGGACGCTGCTGGCGGTGGACTGCGGCAACGAGCGGCGGCTCGGCCCCGACCATGAAGCGGTCAGGGCCGGTTTTGATGCAGTGGTCGACGTCGACCACCACCACGACAACAGCCGCTTCGGCGACGTCAACCTGGTCGACGGGCATGCCTCCTCGACGGCCGAGATCCTGGCCCGCGTGTTCGACGAGCTGCGCGTCGAGCTGACCCCCGAGATTGCCGAGGCGCTGTACGTCGGCCTGGTCACCGACACCGGCCGGTTCCAGTACCGCACGACCAGCCCCGAGGCGCTGCAGCTCGCCGCCCGCCTGGTGGAGCACGGCGCCGACGTCCACAAGGTGTTCGAGCTGGTGTTCGAGACGGTGCCGTTCGGCAAGATGCGGCTGCTGGGACGGGTGCTCGAGCACGCGCAGCCGTTCGAGCGCGGCCGGCTTCTGATCAGCTATGTCAGCCGCGACGACCTGGCGCTTGTGGAGGGCGACGAGGCGACCACCGAGGGCCTGATCGACCACCTGCGAGCCGTCGAGGGCGTCCAGGTGGCCGGCCTGATCCGCGAGCAGGTGCCGCTGCCCGACGGCACGGTACCGCCCAACCGGGTATCGCTGCGCTCTCGGGGAACGATCGACGTGTCGGTGATCGCCCGCAAGTCAAGGGGCGGCGGGCACAAGCAGGCGGCCGGGTTCTCGAATCCCGGCACGGTCGAGGAGATCCGAGACTTCATCGTCGGCGAGGTTGCGGCCCAGCTCGCCGACACCGCCGCCTAGATCGTGACCGCCGCCAACGGGCTCTTCCTCGTCGACAAGCCGCCCGGGCCCAGCTCATTCGGCGTCTTGCGGTCGCTGCGGCCAGCGCTGGGCAGGAAGCTGGGGCACGCCGGCACGCTCGACCCGTTCGCGGGCGGATTGCTGCTGGTGCTGGCCGGGCGGGCGACCAGGCTGGCCACCTTCCTCTCCGGGCTGGACAAGACCTATCGTGCGGTGGTGCAGTTCGGCGCCACATCGATCACGCTCGACCCGGAGGGCGAGATCGAGCCGACGGGCTTGACCGCGACCCGCGAGCAGCTGGACGCCGCGGTGCCGCCGTTGATCGGCTCGGTGCTCCAGCGGGTGCCGGCGGCGTCGGCGGTGAAGCTGGACGGCGAGCGGTCCTACGTGCGGATGCGCCGTGGCGAGGCCGTCGAGCCGGCCCCGCGGACGGTGCGGATCGACCGTATCGAGGTCGAGGCGTTCAACGTCGGAACGCAGCGGGCGACGCTGTTCGTGGCCTGCTCCAAGGGCACCTACGTGCGCCAGATCGCCGCCGACCTGGGGGAGGCGACGGGTGCGGGCGCGTACTGCGCGGAGCTGGTGCGGACGTCGGTTGGGCCATTCCGCCTGGAGGATGCGGCGTCACCGGAGCGGGTGGCCGCCGATCCCGCCGGGCCGTGGCACCGGACGCCGGCCGACGCTCTGCCCCACCTGCCCGCCCGGCAGCTGACCGAGTCGGAATGCGAGCGGGTCTCGCACGGCCGGCGGCTGGAGGGTGCGGGTGAGCGGGGGCCGACGCGGCTGGTGGCCGGCGGCGACCTGCTGGCCATCGGCGAGCCGCAGGACGGTGCGCTGCAGCCCGTGGTGGTGCTCACCCCGTGATCGTCCGCCGGGGGCTGAAGGAGGTGCCGGGCGGCCCCAGGTCGATCGCCATCGGGACCTTCGACGGCGTGCACCTGGGCCACCGGGCCGTCGTCGCCCGCACCGTGTCGATTGCCCGCGAGCGGGGGATCGGCGCTGCGGTCGTGACCTTCCATCCGCACCCGATGCGGGTGCTGCGGCCCGAGCTGGCCCCGCCGGAGCTCTCGACGCTCGAGCGCAAGACCGCGCTGCTGGAGGAGTTGGGTCCCGACGAGCTCGTGGTGATCGGGTTCGACCGCCGCCTGTCGGAGGTCGAGCACGACGAGTTCGAGGAGCGGGTGCTGAAGGGGGCGCTGGGCGTCGAGCATGTCGTGATCGGGCAGAACTTCCGCTATGGGCATCGCGCCCAGGGCAACGTCGACACGCTCCGCGAGGCGGGCGAGCGGCTGGGATTCGAGGTCGAGCCGGCGCCCCTGGTCGAGCTCGACGGCGACGCCGTGTCCTCGTCACGGATCCGCGACCTGCTGGGCGCCGGCGACGTCGCCGGCGCCGGCCGACTGCTGGGCCGCCCGCCGTGGGTCGAGGGGGTGGTGGTGCGAGGTGACGGCCGCGGCCGCGGCCTCGGCTTCGCCACTGCCAACGTCGACCAGCCGCCGGACAGCGCGGTGCCCGCGATCGGCGTCTACGCCGGCGTCGGCCACGTCGCCGGCATCAGCAGGCCGGCCGCGATCAGCGTCGGCTACAACCCCACGTTCACCGACGCTCGCGACAAGCTCCGGATCGAGGCCCACCTCCTGGACTTCGACGACGACATCTACGGCCGGCCGATGCGGATCGACTTCACCGAGCGCCTCCGCGGCGAGGAGAAGTACGACTCGGTCGACGCCCTGGTCGAGCAGGTGCACCGCGACATCGCCGCCGTGCGCGAGGGAGTCCGGTAGGCGTGGGCTTCCCGGACCCGCCGCTGGCCGACGAGGCCGTGATGCTGCGGCCGCTGGGGATGGAGGACGTGCCCGACATCGTCCGCGCGTGTAACGACCCGCTGGTTCCGCGGTACGTTCCGGTCGTTCCCGTGCCGTACACCGAGGCGCACGGGAGGGCGTTCGTCGAGCGGTCGAGCCAGCCCGGCGACGAGGTCAACCTCGCCATCGCCGACCGGGAGTCCGCAGCGCTTCTCGGCGCCATCGGGTTCTCGCACAAGCAGAGCGACCACGCGATCGCAGACATCGGTTACTGGCTGGCGCCCGAGGCGCGCGGCCGCGGCGCGGCGACTCGCGCCGTGCGGCTGCTCTCGCGGTGGGTGCTGACCGAGCGGGACGTGGCGCGCCTCCAGCTCCACACCGACCCGGAGAACACCGCCTCCCAGGCGGTCGCCCTCCGCGCCGGCTTCACACGCGAGGGCGTGCTGCGCGCCTCGTTCGTGATCCGGGGCGAGCGCAAGGACAACGTCAGCTTCTCCCTGTTGCCGAGCGATATCTGAGGGCGACGTCCGAGGGCGATCCGATGCGAGCCACCGTGGATATGCTCCACGCGTGGTTCGGGAGGGCAGGCGTGAGGATTTCGGGTCCGCAGCTGAGCTGCTGAACGTCGTCTGGCCGCACCGCGTCGGGTCTGAGCGGGGGCTCCGACACGCGGCCGACGTCGCGCCGCCGATCGCGCATCGCCGCTACTGGGCCGCCGAAGACGGCGGAAAGCTGGTCGGCTGGGCGACGGCGGCGATCGAGCACCAAAGCGCGGAGCGCCCTGGATTCCTTGAGGTCAGTGTGGCGCCGGAGGCGCGCAACGCCGGCGTGGGGACCGCCCTGCTGGACTGTTGCGAAGCACACCTGGCCGGGCTCGGCGTCGCCACGGTGCTGTCGGTCACCACACCTGAGGAGGCGTCGCAGAGGCGCGCGACCGCACGTGGATTTCGCCATACCAACACCACTCGGATCTCCGGGGTGGATCCACGCTCGGTCGAGCCGCAGGGCGCCCCACCGCCCGGTGTCGATCTGCGGCCGCTCGCCGCTCTCGACCCACACAAGGTGTACGAGCTCGATGCCGAGGCGATGCGGGACGTACCCGGCGAGGTCGCGATGGATGACGTCTCGTTCGAGCAATGGCTCGAGGACTATTGGCGGCATCCGGACACCGATCTCGAAGCCAGCGTTGCGGCCGTCATCGATCACAGACCGGTCTCCTTCTCGCATCTCCGCATCGGTTCAGGCGGCCGCGCGGTCACCGACATGACCGGCACGCTGCGCGACTATCGCGGCCGGGGCCTCGCCCTGCTGGTCAAGCGCGCGACCCTCGTAAACGCAGCCAACCGCGGAGTCGAGCTCGTCTCCACAGAGAACGACGAAACCAACAGGCCGATGCTCGGTATCAACGAGAAGCTCGGATATCGGCCCATCGGCAGCACGCTCACGTGGTCCCGACCCTGACGGAAAGCCGCGGCGCACACGCACCAGACCCAGGATGAGCGTGCCCAATCGACGCGCCCGGTGACCGCCGGCCCGCCCGCCAGTTGAATCGCTGGCCACTTGGCCGAGCGATCGTTGGCCACTTGGCTGAAAGACGGTTGGCCATTTGGCTGAAAGACGGTTGGCCACTTGGCTGAGCGATCGTTGGCCACTTGGCTGAAAGACGGTTGGCCATTTGGCTGAGCGATCGTTGGCCACTTGGCCGACCGACCGCCGGCCACTTGGCCGCCGCCCGCCCGTCAGACGCGGCGAAGCCTCGCGGCCAGCACGGGCGGGATCTCCGGGAGGACGTCCCAGGTCAGGCCGGGGGCGGCGTCGCGGGGCGGGAAGGTCGGTTCTTCGAGGCCGTCCAGGATGAGGCCGCCGCGGAAGAACGCGCCCAGCAGGTCGCCCAGCGGGCGGTCGAAGTAAAGCTGCTTCACCGGCTGCCCGAAGATGGCCACGCCCTCGGCCACGGTTGGCGTGGCGTAGCCGGTGATGATGACGCCGCGGCGCTCCTCCAGTTCGCCGGCGACCTCCTCGAGCTCGTGGACGAACCTGGTGCCGACGCGGTTGAAGCAGGGATGGGTGGTCGAGAACACGAACCGCCCGTCGGGCTTCAGCAGGCTCGAGATCGCGGTCGCCAGCGGGCGGATGTCCGCCATGTCCATCAGCGCCATGTTGCAGACGACGGCGTCGAACGGGCGCTCGGCGAGGGTGGCCAGCTGTCCGGGGTCGGCTGCGTCGATCAGCCGGTAGTCGATGCCCGTCGCGGGGTGCGCCCTGGCCCGCTCGAGCATCTCCGGGGCGCCGTCGGTGGCGACGACCTGCGCGCCCAGCTCGGCCAGCCGCCGCGCGAACAGGCCGTTGCCGCAGGCGATCTCGAGCACGCTGTGGCCGGCCACCGCGCCCAAAAGGCGCTCGACCGCCGGCCGCACGATCGTCCGGTGGAAGTCGTTGCCGGTGGCGCCCATCCGCTCGTCCCAGAACTCTGCGAAGGCACCCCACCTGGCGCGGGCCTCGGCGTTCAGATGGGGATGGTCTGACACGGGCGCAGCCCTCCAGGGCCTACGAGGGGGAGGCTTCGCGGACGTCCACGCCGAGGCTCTCGAGCGTGCGCCGCAGGCCCTCGTCGAGTCCCACCGCAGGCTCCCAGTCGAGGATCTCGCGGGCGCGGGTGATGTCGGGGCGGCGGACCTTGGGATCGTCCTCGGGCAACCCCTCGAACACGATCTCCGACGCTGTGCCGGTCATCCGCTTGATCGCCTCGGCCAGCTCGATCAGCGTCATCTCGTTGGGGTTTCCGATGTTGACGGGCATGTGCTCCTCGCTCATCGTCAGCCGGAAAATGCCCTCGATCAGGTCGTCGACGTAGCAGAACGAACGTGTCTGGGAGCCGTCGCCGAACACCGTCATCGGCTTGCCCTCGAGCGCCTGGCGCAGGAATGTGGGAATCGCCCTGCCGTCGTGCTGGCGCATCCGCGGCCCGTAGGTGTTGAAGATCCGCACGATGTGGGTGTCGACCCCCTGCTGGCGGTGATAGGCCATCGTCATCGCCTCGGAGTAGCGCTTGGCCTCGTCGTACACGCCTCGTGGCCCGACCGGGTTGACGTTGCCCCAGTACTCCTCGCGCTGGGGATGCACCTCGGGGTCGCCGTAGACCTCGGAGGTCGAGGCGAGCAGGAACCGGGCCCGCTTGAACTTCGCGAGTCCGAGCGCGTTGTGCGTGCCGTAGGAGCCGACCTTCAGGGTGTGGAGCGGAAGCCGGAGATAGTCGACCGGGGAGGCCGGGCTGGCCAGGTGGAACACGGCCTCCACCCGATCGGGGATGTCGATGTAGTCGACGCAGTTGTGGTAGCGGAACTCGAACGAGTCGTCGCGCAGGTGCTTGATGTTCTCGAGCGTCCCCGTGTCCAGGTTGTCGAGGCAGATCACGCGCCAGTCGCGCTCCAGCAGGTACTCGCACAGGTGCGAGCCGAGAAACCCCGCACCTCCCGTCACCACCGCTGTGCTCACCACGCTCCCCGTTCCTCGCTGCCTGGGCGTCGTACCGACCGCAGATGCTACAGCCCGGGCGGCCGCCGGCAGGGCGGTGGGGGCGGGCGCGGGCGGCCTCGAACATGCCCTGTGCTACCGTGCGAAGCGGCCGTGACGCGGTTCGGCGCCCCCTTGCCGGCACCGATCTGGGTCATCGGCGACTCACACTCGAGGCAAGGAGGTGGTAGGCCAATGCCGCTTACCAAGGATGCGAAGACCGAGCTTGTCACGCGCTTCGGCCGGGACGACAAGGACACGGGATCGACGCGAGTCCAGATCGCCCTGCTCACACAGCGCATCACGGAGCTCACGGAGCACATGAAGGTGCACAAGCACGACCACCATTCGCGCCGCGGGCTGCTGAAGCTCGTCGGCAGGCGGCGGCGGCTGCTCACCTACATGCAGAGGCACGACCTGGAGGGCTATCGGGCCCTCATCAAGGAGCTCGGGCTGCGCCGCTAGGCGCCGCCAGGCTCGACGGAGGAATTGCGCCGGCGATGGGGCCGGCCAGAGAGGAACGGAAGAGAATGAGCATTGCAGTAGAGCCCGAGGCAACCCGCGTCGCCGCCACCATCGGCGACCATGAGATCAGCTTCGAGACCGGCGTCGTGGCCAAGCAGGCCCACGGCGCGGTGCTGGTGCAGCAGGGCCAGACCGTTGTGTTGGCCACAGCCGTCGGGCGCACCGAGGGGCGAGAGGGAGCGGACTTCTTCCCGCTCACGGTGGACGTCGAGGAGAAGATGTATGCCGCGGGCAAGATCCCGGGCGGCTTCTTCAAGCGCGAGGGGCGGGCCGGCGAGAAGGCCATCCTGACCGCGCGGATGGTCGACCGGCCGATCCGGCCCCTGTGGCCGAAGGGCTACAAGAACGAGGTGCAGCTGATCGTGACCACGTTCTCCGCCGACCAGGTGCACGGCCACGACATCCTGGCCATCAACGGCGCCTCGGCCGCGCTGATGCTGTCGCCGATGCCCTTCATGGGCCCGGTGGGGGCCGTACGGATCGGCCAGATCGACGGCCAGCTGGTGATCAACCCGACGCTGCCCGAGCTCAAGGAGTCGGCGCTCGACCTGGTCGTCTGTGGCACGCCCGAGGCGATCACGATGGTCGAGGCGGGTGCCCAGGAGGCGTCCGAGGATCTCCTGATCGAGGCGCTGGAGCTGGCCCACGGCGAGATCAAGCGGCTCTGCCAGGCACAGATCGAGCTGGCCGAGAGGGCCGGCAAGCCCAAGTGGGTCGACGGCGCCGTCACCGAGGAGCTGCGCTCCCGCTACGCCGGGCAGCTGGCCGACGCCATCCGCGAGGGCGGCCTGGCCGCGCTGCAGCCGAAGGCCGACGCGCTGCTCAAGCAGGAGCTGCCGGAGGTCTCGGGATCGTCCAGCGAGGACGACGTGCTGCGGCGGATGCGCGTGCAGTTCGCGTTCGCTCAGCTGGCCGTCGAGGCTCGCGACCAGGCGGTGTACGGCCCGCTGAAGGAGCAGTTCTACGAGGGCATCAAGTCGCTGACCGACGCCGAACAGGACTCCAAGGAGCTGAAGTCGGCCAAGCGCCACGCGCTGATCGAGCAGATCGCCCAGTCGGTGCAGCTGCCCTTCCCGTCCCGCGGGGAGCCTGACGAGCACGGCAGCGCGCCGCTCGATGCGGCGGCCCGGGCGGCGGTGTTCGGCGTGGTCGACAAGATCTACAAGGAGATCGTGCGCACCAAGATCGCGGTCGACAAGCGCCGGCCCGACGGCCGGTCGGAGACCGAGATCCGCCCGATCACCTCCGAGGTGACGGTGATGCCGCGCACGCACGGCTCGGCGCTCTTCACCCGCGGCCAGACGCAAGCCCTGACGCTTGCCACGCTGGGTACGGGCAAGGAGGAGCAGCGGATCGACGACCTGTCGCTCGACGAGACCAAACGCTACATCCACCACTACAACTTCCCGCCCTACAGCGTGGGCGAGACCGGCTTCATGCGCGGCCCCAAGCGCCGCGACATCGGTCACGGCGCGCTGGCCGAGCGGGCGCTGGTGCCGGTCATCCCCGACGCCGAGGAGTTCCCCTACACCATGCGCGTGGTGTCGGAGATCCTGGAGTCGAACGGCTCGTCCTCGATGGCATCGGTCTGCGGGTCGACGCTGTCGCTGATGGACGCCGGTGTGCCGATCAAGGCGCCGGTGGCGGGGATCGCCATGGGCCTGATCAAGGAGGGCGACGCCCACGTCATCCTGACCGACATCCAGGGCGCCGAGGACCATCTCGGTGACATGGACTTCAAGGTCGCCGGCACCGAGCAGGGCGTGACCGCCCTGCAGATGGACATCAAGATCACCGGCGTCACCACCGAGCTGCTGCGCAACGCGCTCAGCCAGGCCCGGGATGCGCGGCTGTTCATCCTGGGCAGGATGCGCGAGGCGATCTCGGCTCCGCGCGAGCAGGTGGCGGCCCATGCGCCACGGATCGTGTCGACCAAGATCCATCCGGACTTCATCGGCATGGTGATCGGCAAGGGCGGCGAGACGATCCGCTCCCTGGAGGCCGACTACGAGGTGCAGATCGACATCGAGGAAGACGGCACGATTCGCATCTACGGCACCAACGGCGAGCTGGCCGAGAACGCCCGCCAGGCGATCGACTCCATGACCAAGGAGATCGAGGTCGGCGAGGAGTTCACCGGCGAGGTGGTCAAGATCGCCGACTTCGGCGCCTTCGTGAATCTCAAGAAGGGCGTCGACGGCCTGCTCCACGTCAGCCGCATCCTGCCCAAGGGGCAGCGGCTGGCCTCGGCCGAGCAGGTGTTCGACCGCGGCGACATGGTGCGTGTCAGCGTCACCGAGGTCGACAAGGACCGCGGCCGGATCGGGCTCACGCTCGTGGCCAAGGTCGAGGACGGGACGGACATCACGCCCGAGGCCCTGGTGGCGGTGGCCGAGGCCAACCCCGCCCCCGAGCGCCAGGAGCGCGGCCGCGACGGCCGCGGTGGTGGCGGCGGCGGCAGGGATCGCGACCGCGGCCGGCGGCGAGATCGCTAGCACCGCTCCCCGCGCCCGTCGCTCCCCCTGCCAGGGGAGTGGCGGGCCGGGCGGCGGTCAGTAGACTGCGCCAAGTGCAGCGGTACACCGTCACGACGCTCGACGACGGCGAACGAATCGTCACCGAGCGGGTTCGCTCCGTGCGCTCCGTGGCGATCGGCATGTGGATCGGCGCCGGCTCGCGCGACGAGTCGCCCGAGCAGGCCGGCATCTCGCACTTCATCGAGCACCTGCTGTTCAAGGGATCGGGCCGCTACTCGGCGGTCGAGATCGCGCAGGTGTTCGACGGCCTGGGCGGCGAGCTGAACGCGGCCACGGCGAAGGAGTACACGGTGCTCTATGCGCGCGTGCTCGACGCCCACCTCGAGACCGCTCTCGACGTGATGAGCGACATGCTGCTCTCGCCCACCTTCGCGGAGGCCGACCTGGTCGCCGAGCGGGAGGTGGTGCTGGAGGAGATCGCCATGTACGAGGACAGCTACCACGACCTCGCCCACGACCTGATCTCCCAGGCGGTGTTCCCCCGCCATCCGCTGGGCCGGCCGGTGATCGGCACCGCCGACGCCATCCGCCGGCTGGACATGGATGCCGTGCGCGCGTACCACGCCGAGCGCTACGTCGGTCCGAACCTGGTGATCGCGGCAGCCGGCAACCTCGAGCACGAGCCGCTGGCTCACATGATCGAGCAGCGATTCGGACGCGACGCGACACCCGCCGACCCGCTCGCGGGCGTGCGGCCGGTGTGGGTGGGGGACTCGGTGCCGACCACGCTGTTCGTGACCAAGCCGTCGGAGCAGTACCACGTCTGCCTGGGCGGCATCGGGCTTCCGCGTTCCGACCGGCGCAGGTTCGCCGCCTCACTGCTCGACTCGATGCTCGGTGGCTCGGCGTCGTCCCGGCTGTTCCAGGAGATCCGCGAGCGGCGGGGGATGGCCTACTCGGTGTACACCTTCGCGTCCCAGTACGCCGATACCGGGATGATCGGCGTGTACGTGGGCACCCGCGAGGACAACCTGGCCGAGTGCGTGCGGATCGTGGCCGACCAGCTGACCCTGATCGGCGACGGCGACCTGGGCGCCGGCGAGCTGGA
>Ga0070684_100000721_pt1 | contig 22898 bp, 31 predicted proteins | sample KBSC723LmetaG_FD_65653 | JGI IMG/M metagenome (GOLD analysis project Ga0070684, IMG submission 65653) | Corn rhizosphere microbial communities from Kellogg Biological Station, Michigan, USA - KBS C7.2-3L metaG | ecosystem: Host-associated > Plants > Roots > Rhizosphere ...
GATGGTGGTCTTGCCGTCGGCGTCCACGACGAGGATCGCCGCCGTCCCCGCGACGCTGTCGCGCACGAGCGCAGCGATCCCGCCGGGGACGAGCGCAGTGCCCACGATCGTCCCGCTGTCGACCGATCCGTTCAGCTGGGTGGCCGTGAGCGCCGGCACCGGCGGGATCGCGCGCACCGTCGAGGACGCAGAGTGTGCGCTTTCCACGCAGCTCCACCTCCAGCCAACAAGACACAACAGATCGACACGAAGACGACGCGGCGCATGTGACCTCCAAGAAAAGACACCTTGGCCCGTCCTAAGGCTTTCCGGGGTACGTCTAGGTCGATGGCACCACTAGCCACTGTTCTGCCGATTCGGTGGCAGTGCTGTGAGCGTTCGCACACGACCCGGGAATGAAGGGCGTCTTGACCGTCACTTGAGGCGGCGATGATGTCGCGCGCCTTCCCCCGGTGGTAGCGGCAGAGCACGAGCCGTCTCGGGCCGGGCATCCCTTTCGCAAGACGGGTGCCCGATATGAGAGGAGCAACGGGATTTTTGCACGGAGATGGGCATGCCCTCCGCAGAGTGGGCGGGCGTGACGTCATGGCCCACCCCTGACGCGCCAGACCGGCGACAGCCCGGTCGCGGCACAGGAAGCGCAACCCTGGCGAAGGAACCGCGCCCCTCGAGTCGGTGTCGGCTGGTGTCCCGGCTCGAGCAGGATGGGGCTTCCGCCCGATAGCAGTGTTTGCCGAGCCGGACCAATCTTGAGGCAAGCGAATGAGGAGGATCTGGTGGCTGGCTCGATCAGCTGGGGCACTGAAAACAAGGCGCGGAAGCGCTCAACTCCGAGCACCGAGCGGCAGCCGATCTTCGCTTCTGCGCCAGCGGCGGAAGTTCAACGGCAACGAGCCGGGCTGCAGCGCCGGTTCGAGGTTCGCTGCGCCGGCTGCGGATATGGGGGCGTGGTCGAGAGGTTTCCCGACCGCTGTCCGATGTGCGGCGGCAGTGACTGGGAGACCGTAGACACGCCGAGGTCGCAATCGCCGAGCGCAGTGGAGAGGTGAGTCGGATGCGGCAGGCTTCGGAGGCGTTTGTCGACGGGCGCGGCGGTCTGACTCCGAGTTCAACGCGGCTGTCAATCAGCCCCGAGCAGACGACTGCGTGGGAGCAAGTTTCGCCGCGGCCGATCGATAGCGCCGATTGGCTCCGCTTTCAGGGATACATGGAGGAGATCTTCGGAGCATTCGGGATGCAGCTCGGCATGCCGGGAACGGAGCGGACGCCGGAGCGGTTCCTGACCGCGCTCTACGACTCGACCGCGGGCTACGAGGGCGACCCGAACTTGCTGACCGCCTTTCCAACCGAATGTCGTTGCGACGCCGACTGCCTGGTCAGCCAGGTGATCGAAGGGCCGATCTCCTTCTACTCCTTGTGCGAGCACCACGCGCTGCCGTTCCACGGATTTGTCCGTGTCGGCTATGTCGCCCACGAGCGGATCATCGGGCTCTCGAAGCTGACTCGGCTCGTCCGGCTGCTTGCCCGTCGCTTTACCGTCCAGGAGCGACTCGGAGAGCAGATCGCGGACTCGCTGACAGAGTTGATTGAGCCGCATGGGGTGGGCGTCCATGTCGAGGCCGTCCATCTGTGCACACAGATGCGCGGCGTGCGCGAGGAGCATTCGCAGACGGTGACGAGCGTGTGGCGTGGTGGCTACTCGGAGAACCCGGAGCTGCGCCGAGAGTTCCTGAGCGAGGCCAACAACCGGAATCCGTGGACGTGAGCGGGAGACAGGGAGGCGAGTGATGGAATCCAGTCGTTATCTGATCGTAGGAGGCGGGCTGACCGCCGATGCCGCTTGTAAGGGGATCCTCGGGCTCGACCCCGACGGTGCGATCGTGCTGGTCGGCGAGGAGTTGCATCCGCCGTACGCGAGACCGCCGCTCTCGAAGGCGCTCTGGAAGGGTGACGAGGAGAGCACGATCTGGCGCGGCACAGACGAGCTCGGTGTCGAGCTGCGTCTGGGCCGGCGGATCGTCGCGCTCGATCTGGAGCGGCGTGAGGCGCGCGACGACCTCGGAGTGAGCTATGCGTACGAGAAGTTGCTGCTCGCGACCGGCGGCCGGACGCGGCGGCTTCCTTTCGGCGGCGAAGAGGTGATCTACTTTCGAACGCTCGATGACTATCGTCGCCTGCGTGCGCTCGCGGACGGCGGCGCCCAATTCGTCGTGATCGGCGGCGGCTTCATCGGTTCGGAGATCGCGGCCGCGCTTGCCCTCAACGGGCGCGCGGCAACGATGGTCTTCCCGGAAGAGGGAATCGGTTCGCGCATCTTCCCGGCCGACATTTCGGTGGCGCTCAACGACTACTACCGCGACCGCGGGGTCGAGGTGCTCGCAGGGGCTTCGGTGACCGGGATCGAGCAAGGCCGCGTCACGCTCGGAGACGGACGGATGCTCGAGGCGGCTACGATCGTGGCCGGGCTCGGGATCGAACCGAGCGTCGAGCTGGCCGCCGACGCGGGTCTGCCGGTTGCGAACGGCGTCGTCGTCGACGCATTCGGGCGCGTTGGAGGTCGTGATGACGTGTTCGCGGCCGGCGACGTCGCGCGCTTCCCGGTCGCGACGCTCGGCGGCGAGCTTCGCGTCGAGCACGAAGACCACGCCAAGAGCCACGGCCGCCAGGTGGGAGCGAACATGGCCGGCGCCGACGAGCCTTACGAGCACCTGCCGTTCTTCTATTCCGATCTGTTCGACCTCGGCTACGAGGCGGTCGGCGAGCTCGACCCGCGGCTGGACACACTCGGCGACTGGAGCGACCTCGGTGCGGAGGCCACGATCTACTACGTCGACCGCGAGCGCCGCCCGCGCGGGGCCCTGCTCTGGAATCGTTTCGGCCAGGTCGACGCCGCCCGCGAGCTGATCCGCGCCGGGAAGCCCATGACGAGAAACGCGCTCGGCCTCGAGGTGAGTCATGTCTGAGGCTCGCCCACTGCAACGGCTGGCCGAGCTCGGCCAATCGGTCTGGATCGACTACCTGTCTCGGGACCTGCTCAGGAGCGGAGAGCTCGAGCGACTGATCCGCGAAGACGCCGTCGTCGGGGTCACCTCGAACCCGACCATCTTCGAGAAGGCGATCGCCCACGGCGACGCCTACGACGGGCAGCTGCAGGAGCTGCTTCCGCGCCAGTCAGATCCGAAAGAGGTGTTCCTCGAGCTGGCCTGCGCGGATGTCGCCGCCGCGTGCGACGTGTTCCGTCCGGTCTGGGAACAGACGGGCAGGCGAGACGGATACGTCTCGATCGAAGTCGACCCGAACCTCGCGTATGACACGCACGCGCAGTACGAGGAGGCGAAACGGCTGCACGAGGCGATCGAACGCGCGAATCTGCTCGTAAAGATCCCGGCGACCAAGCCCGGTGTCGCTGCGATCGAGGACTCGATCGCCGCCGGCCGCTCGATCAACGTCACACTCGTCTTCTCGATCGAACGCTACGTCGCCGTCGCGCGCGCCTACCTCGACGGGCTGACCCGCTTCCGTGCCGACGGTGGTGACGTATCGACGCTGCACTCGGTCGCCAGCTTCTTCGTCTCGAGGGTGGACACGGAGACCGACCGCAGGCTCGACGCTCTCGGTGCCCCGGCCGAGCTGCGCGGACAGCTCGGGATCGCGAACGCGAGACTCGCCTACGAGCGCTATCGGGAACTCTTCTCTCCCGACGACCAACGCTGGGCGGAATTGTCCGCGGCCGGTGCACACCCGCAGCGCTGCCTGTGGGCGTCCACGTCGACCAAGAACCCCGCCTACCGGGACGTCCTCTACGTCGAGGAGCTGATCGGCCCAGAGACGGTGAATACGCTGCCGGAGGCAACCCTCGAAGCCTTCCAGGACCACGGCCGGGTCGCGCCGACGCTCGAGCACGGGCTCGAGGACGCGCGTCGCCTCCTGGAGGGCCTGGCTGCGGTCGGCGTCGACTACGACGACGTCGTCGAGACGCTCGAGACCGAGGCGATCGAGAAGTTCACCGACTCTTTCTCCGAGCTGCTCGGCGGGCTGCAGGCAAAGCGACAGACGCTCGAGGCCGCCACGGTCGCGGTCACGGTCGGGAATGCCGCCCCGTGAAGGGGCGGGACACGACGTCGCTTCCGCGCGAGCGACTGCGCGAGTTCCTGGGCGAGATGCTCGTGATCCGTCGGTTCGAGGAGAAGGTCGAGGAGCGCTTCCGTGCCGGCGACCTTGCTGGTTTCCTGCACTCCTGCGTAGGACAGGAAGCGGTCGCAGTCGGCGTCTGTCGTGCGCTCGGCGAAGAGGACCTGATCGCCTCGACACATCGCGCGCACGGCCACGTGCTCGCGAACGGAACTCCGGCGGACGAGGTGATGGCGGAGCTCTACGGCAAGGTCGAAGGCTGCTCGCATGGCTACGGGGGCTCGATGCACCTCTACGACGTGAAGCGCGGCAACATGGGAGCGAACGCGGTCGTCGGAGGCGGCTTGCCGGCCACGGTCGGGGCTGCTCTCACCTTCAAGTTGCGCGGCCAGCCGAGAGTCGCCGTCGCTTTCTTCGGCGACGGGGCGACGAACATCGGCACGTTCCACGAGTCGTTGAACCTCGCCCAGCTCTGGCAGGTCCCCGCCGTCTTCGTCTGCGAGAACAACCGGTGGTCGGAGTCGACGCCGCAGTCGCAGCATCAACCGATCCGGGATCTGACCAAGCGCGCGGTCGCGTTCGGCATGCACGCAATCAAGGTGGACGGGCAGGACGTCGCAGCCGTCCACGCCGCTGCCCTCGACGCCCTCGCGCACGCACGGGACGGTAACGGGCCGGTGTTCCTGCTCTGCGAGACCGAGCGCTTGACCGGCCACTACATCGGCGACGCACAGGTCTACCGCGACAAGGAGGAGCTCGAGCAGCTGCGGAAGACGCGCGACCCGATCCAGAACCTGCGCAAGCGGCTCGCCCTGAGCGACGAGGAATGGTCACGGCTCGACGCCGAGGCGCACAGAGTCGTCGACGCGTCGCTCGAGTTCGCCGAGGCCGGCACCGACCCGAATCCCGCGGACGCGCTCGAGTACGTGTACGCGGACCAGCAGGCAGAACAAGCAGGAAAGCGAGCGTGATCGTCGTCGGTATCGACCACTCGGACGGCGCGAAAGCGGCACTCCGATTCGCCCTCGAGGAGGCGCGTCTCCGCGGAGTGAAGCTACGCGCCGTCCACGCCTGGAAATTCGACTACCTCGAGGCTCCCGGGCTGATGCGAACACTCCCTCCCGGTGAGTACGAGGCACTTCACAGCGCCGCCGAGGCCGCTCTGGATGCGACCCTCAAAGAGGTCGGCAACGCCAAAGACGTGGAGATCGAGCGAAGGGTCGTCCAAGGTGCGCCTGCGGGCGTCCTCGTCGAGGAATCGCGAGGCGCTGATCTCCTCGTGGTCGGCTCACGCGGGCTCGGCGGCTTCGCCCAGCTCCTGCTGGGATCGGTGAGCCAGCAGTGCGCCCATCACGCCAAGTGCCCGGTGGTGGTCGTCCGGCCGAGATCCGACAGGGAGTAGCCGTGGACGCTCGACTCGAGTGCGCGTACGAGCCGCCTGGCGGCTCCTCCGACGACGAGGGATCGTGGGCGTGACGACAGCGCGTTCCGGCGACCTCTCTCGCCGCGTCGCTCATCGCAGGCAGGAGCTGGATCTGACGCGGGAGGAGGTCGCACGCCGTGCCGGCATGGACCCCGGCTACCTCGAATACCTCGAGCACAATCCGGCCGCACTCAGCACCGGTCAGTTGCTTCGACTCGCGGCCGCGCTCGAGACGACCATCGTGCATTTGCGCAGCGGCGATGTCGATCGGCCGCCCGGGCCTGGACGCGCCGGCCCGCATCCGCACCTCGACGTGCTCAGCAGCGAACAGTGCGAAGCGCATCTCGCCGGCGGGGGCGTCGGCCGTTTCGTCTTCCTCGCCCCGGAGGGACCGGTCGCGCTGCCGGTCAACTTCCGCTTCCTCGACGGCGACGTCATCTTCCGCACCCGCGCCGAAGGTGTCCTCGCCGCAGCAGCCGGCAGCACCGTCAGCTTTGAGGTCGACCAGATCGACGAAGCGATGAGCGAAGGCTGGAGTGTGCTCATCACAGGCGGCGCCCACCTCGTCGACGACCCCGCCGAGCTCGACCGGCTCGTCCAGCTCGGGGTCGAGCCCTGGCCCGGCGGCCATCGCGACGCTGTCATCCGCGTCGTGACCGAAACGATGTCCGGCCGCGCCATCCGCCAGCGAGACTCGAAGTGACCGTCGACGCTCCCGCCCGCTTGTCCGCGGCTATGCCGGCCTACCGTCACTCGCCGGCAGCCACTGCCGCCGCGTCCACTCGGACGACACATTTCCAAATCCGGCACCGCATCAAGGTGGTGCTGCAATCACGACCGAACTGCGGATCGAGCGCAGGGAAGGAGTACTGGGATGGGCGAGTTCGTGAAGGTGACAGAAGCAACTGCGGTCGCTGAGGGCAAACTAGCGGCGTTCGACGTCGACGGAGCGCGCATAGCGGTCGCGAACGTGGGCGGAACGCTCCACGCCTTCGGCGATACGTGTACGCACCTGCAATGCTCGCTTGCCGAGGGACATCTCGACGGTAGCGTCGTGACTTGTTCCTGCCACGGGAGTCAGTTCGACGTCACGACCGGCGAGGTCTTACGCGGGCCTGCTCAAGAGCCGGTACGAAGCTACGCGTCGCGAGTGGAAAACGACGCTGTTCGAGTAGAGATCTGAAGCCAAGCCGGAGACGTGTGGGCGTGAGCGTCGGCCATCCGTCGATCGATGCCGGTGGCTCGCCGCGATCGCCTGCGTGCAAATGGCGACGGAACTGAGGCCCCTGGTAGCAACTGATGGAGCCGCCGCCCCATGTCGGAGCGACCGGGCGAGTGCGACGCTGACCACAGCAACCAAAGGAGCGTCCTGTGTCCAGCGGAGCAGCACCATCCACATCTGCGGTCGCGGAAGCGAGCGTCACAGCGCAGATCGAGATCGACGCCGGCGGGCACTGGGATGCACTGAGGCTGATGGAGCGCCTCATCCGCTTCCACTCGTTCCTCGTCCAGCGCACCCCCGAGCACTGGGTCGTGCACGCCCGAGCTCCGGGCTGCCGCGGCGAGTCGCTCGCCGACGCGCTCGGCCTGGTCGAGGAATGGCAGTCCCCGCGAGAGGAATGGCAGACGACGCGAGGCTTCAACGCCTCAGTTCGCGTCGCCTGCCGGCCCACGCGTGCCGGTGATGGACATCGGTCACAACAGTGGCCGCACCCGAAAGGAGAAGCAGGATGCAACGCCTCGTAGTCATCGCGCGCCTGAAGCCCGGCCAGGGGCCTCGCGCAGCCGAGTTGATCGCAGCCGGCCCGCCGTTCGACCTGGCCGAGACGGGCATCGTGCGCCATAGTGTCCATCTCTCGGCCTGGGAGGTCGTATTCGTGTTCGACGGTCACGACGTCCAGTGGATCGTCGAGGACCTGATCCACAAACCATTCCAGTACGAGCTCCACAGCGCGTTCGATGCGTGGCGTTCGGTCGTTGACGGTTCACCTCGATACGCACACGAACTGTTCAGCTGGGAGGCGCAAGCCGCCGCGCCGCCCGCTACTTCCGAAACATTGACGGGTAGCGCGAGATGAGCACCATCGTCGTCGGTGTCGATCACTCCGCGGGAGCGAAAGAAGGCCTGCGTTTCGCGCTCGAAGAGGCGAGGCTGCGTGGGGCGACGCTTCGCGCCGTTCACGGCTGGCAGTACCCCTACATCGGCTGGACGGGCATCGGCGCCGGCTTACCGCCGATCGACGAGGTACAGCTACACGAGTTTCGGGACGCCGCCGAGGCCGCCCTCGATTCCACGCTGCAAGAGGCGATCCCGGACACCGTCGGCGTAGAGGTCGAGCGACGCGTCGTGGAAGGCGCGCCTGCGGCCGTGCTGGTCGAGGAATCGGGTGACGCTGATCTGCTGGTGGTCGGCTCGCGCGGGCTCGGCGGCTTCGCACAGCTCCTGCTCGGCTCGGTCAGCCAGCAGTGCGCCCACCACGCCAAGTGTCCAGTGGTGATCGTCCGGCCCAGGGCCGACAAGGAGTAGCCATGGACGTTCGACTCAAACGTGCATATGAGGCGCCCCAGGCCTCCGACGGCTATCGGGTCCTGATCGACCGGATCTGGCCGCGAGGCGTCTCGCGGAAGCAGGCGCGGCTCGGCGAGTGGGCGCGGGAGCTCGCCCCGAGCAGCGAGCTTCGCCGTTGGTTCGACCACGATCCTGCTCGTTTCGCGGAGTTCCGCCGCCGATACTCGGACGAGCTCGCCGGCCAAAGCGACAAGCTTCGCGAGCTGCGGCGGCGCGCGCGTGCGGGGACGCTGACGCTTGTCTACGGAGCGCGCGACACGGAGCACAACGACGCCGTCGTGCTCGCGGAGATCCTGCGCCGGGGCAGACGTTCGCGATGACGATGGCCACACGGCTCGCGCGTTTCGTGGTCGGGCGGTCCTGGGCCGATCTCTCGGACGCTGCGGGCAACGAGCTCAAGATCCGCATCCTCGATGCCCTGGGCTGCGCCTTTGGGGCGCTCGACGCTCCACCCGTCCGGGCGATCCGCGCGCAGCTCGACGATTTCGGCGGCCGTCCACTCTCCACGCTGATCGGTGGCGGCCGGACGGCCCCTGACCGTGCTGCGCTCTACAACGGTGCGCTCGTCCGCTACCTCGACTTCAACGACTCCTACTTCGCCCCCGGCGAGACGTGCCACCCGAGCGACAACCTCGCGCCCGTGCTCGCGGCGGCCGAGTACGCGCATGCCTCCGGCCAGGAGCTGCTGACCGGACTCGCCGTCTCCTACCAGGTGCAGTGCCGGCTCTCGGACGAGGCGCCTGTTCGCGCAAGAGGGTTCGACCACACCACGCAAGGCTCCTACGCCGCCGCGGCCGGCGTCGCCAAGGCGCTTCGGCTCGACGAGCTCGAGACGGCGAACGCGGTCGCAATCGCAGGCACAGCATTGAACGCGCTGCGCGTGACACGCACGGGCGCGCTGTCGCAGTGGAAGGGCCTCGCCTACCCGTTCACCGCCTTCGGTGCCGTCGAGGCTGCCTTCCTTGCCGCCCGTGGCATTACCGGACCGCCGGAGGTCTTCGAAGGGAACAAGGGGTTCATGGACTCGATCGCCGGCCGCTTCGAGATCGACTGGGAAGACGAAGACCTCGAGCGCGTCGGGCGCACGTTCCTCAAGCGCTACAACGCCGAGATCCACTCCCAGTCCGCGCTCGAGGCCCTACTCGAACTACGCGAGGAGCATTCGATCGACCCGAGCGCCGTGGAGAGGGTCGAGCTCGAGACCTTCCAGGTCGCCTACGACATCATCGGCGGCGGCGAGGAGGGCGGCAAGAAGCAGATCGAGAGCAAGGAGCAGGCTGATCACTCGCTGCCCTACCTGCTCGCGGTCGCGCTGCTCGACGGCCAGGTGATGCCCGAGCAGTTCGCGCCCGAGCGGATCGTCCGACCGGACGTGCAGCAGCTGCTGCGGCGGGTCGAAGTGCGGCCGGCAACCGACCTCACCGCGCGCTTCCCGACCGAGCACGCCTGCCGATTACGCCTCCACCTCACCGGCGGCGTCACGCTCGCCGCCGAAAAGTCCGACTACCACGGCTTCGTCACGCGCCCGATGAGCTGGCAGCACGCGCGGCAGAAGTTCGAGCGTCTCGTCGCGCGAGCGGTCGAGCCCGAGGTCGCCGCCGAGCTGGCCGAGGCGGTCGGGGCTCTCGATGGGCTCGAGACGCGCGACCTGACCGCGATCCTCACGCGCGCAGGGACGCGCGCAACGACCGAAGGAGTCCTCCGATGACAGATGGGAAGAAGGTCAACCCGGAGACAGGGGAGCGAGCGTTCTCCTTCCTGCGTCTCAACGAGCGTCCGTCGAAACCGCGCAGCCGGGGCGTGACCGAGATCCGCGGCCCCTATTACACACCGGTCGGGCCCCACTACCTCGCGGACCTCCTGGGGGCGATGGGCCCGTACGTCGACACGCTCAAGTACGCGGGTGGGTCATTCGCGTTGATGCCGCAAAACGCAGTACGCGCCCTGAACGACGTCTGCCACGAGCATGGGGTCGAGGTCTCGACCGGCGGCTTTCTCGAGTACGTGCTCGCGCAGCGCGGCGACGCCGTTCAGCGTTACCTCGAGGAGTGCCGCGAGCTCGGCTTCGACATCATCGAGATCTCGAGCGGCTTCGTCACGCTCCCCGTCGACGACCTCGTCCGGCTGACCAGGGACGTACGCGATGCGGGCCTGAAGCCAAAGCCCGAGGTCGGGATCCAGTTCGGCGCCGGCGGCGCCTCCAGCATCGAGGCGCTCGAAGCCGAAGGGACACGCGACGTCGGCTACGCAATCGAGCTCGCCAAGCGCCACCTCGACGCCGGCGCGCCGATGATCATGATCGAATCGGAAGGGATCACCGAGCAGGTACGGGAGTGGCGCACGGACGTCGTCGCCCGCATCGTCTCGGAGCTCGGTCTCGAGCACGTGATGTTCGAGGCGGCCGAACCGGACGTGTTCTCCTGGTACGTCAAGAACTACGGAATCGACGTCAACCTGTTCGTCGACCACAGCCAGATCGTTCAGCTCGAGTGCCTGCGTGCGGGCATCTGGGGCACCGACGACACGTGGGGCCGAATCCTCGCCTATCGAGAGTGAGCACGGGCCCCTGCGTCTGCGTGTCGCCCCGTTCCGCTCGGGTGCTCCGAACGACGAAATGGGGTCACCCACGGATGGTTGCCCGGCGCTGGTTCGGCGAGGCTGCAACCAACAGAAAGGAAGTCGATGGGGCACGCACCCGTTCGCAACCGCCCGAGGAGGACACGAGAGACAAGGGGACACTCGCCCGAGCTCGCAACGGTTCACGCCGCTACCTCGGTTGCGAGAGCGACGGTTGTGATCCTGTTCGTGAGCGGAGCCGCTCTCCTCGGTGCGGCGCTGATCGCAGCGTTCGCGCTGCACCTACCGACCCTTGGCTGGGTGGGTTTCGCGATCGTCTCGGTCATCGTTCTCGGCTTGGGTGGCCTCGCGCCGATCGCGTTCGAGCGCACCCGTGTCAGCCCCCCGCGACCAGCGCGTCCCGTCGACCGACAGCAAAGGCTGCTCGTCGTCGCCGACTCCCATTGCAGCGCACGAGCTCTTTGCGACGCGGTGTACACACGCCGTCGAGATGCCGGCGCGGTCCATCTCGTCGTCCCCGTTCGCGTTTCCCCTCTTCATTTCGTGACCGACGACGAGACCGACGAATGGCAAGAGGCGGAGCAGATGATGGCCGCCTCGGTCGAGCTGTTGCGGCAGCGCGGTGTCTCGACGACGGGCTCGGTCGGGACCGACAAGCCGCTCGAGTCGATGACGGACGCACTCGGCTTCTTTCCGGCCACCCGCGTCCTCCTGGCAACGCCTTCCGAGGAGGAGTCGTACTGGCTGGAGCGAGGGCTGTCGACGAAGGCGCGCACACTCACAACCCTGCCCGTCACCCACGTGGTCGTCCCGTCCGCCGAGCGCGAGGATCACAAGAGCCGTGTTTGAGACTCTCGGCATCGCCGGTATCGCAATCGCGATGCTGGCCTATGTGCCGCAGGTGGTCCACCTGGGAAGAGAGCACTGCTCCGCAGGCGTCAGCCGGCGGGCCTGGATGATGTGGCTGGCAAGCAGCGTGCTCGTCGGCTCACTGGCCATCCATCGCGGCGACCTCGTCTTCATCCTGCTCCAGATCAGCAGCATGACGTCGGCCGCCGTCATCCTGTTTCTGGCGTACAGGTACCGCGGAATGGTGTGCGACTATCACGCCCACCTTGCCCTCCACAACGCTCGGGCGCTGTAAGGACCGCCGACAGCGAGTCGATGCCGCGACACCCCGTGCTCATCCCACTCTCCCGAGACCACCATCGTGATCTCGTTCATGCGCAACGCCTGCAGGCCGCCGCCCGGGAAACGCCGTCCGAGCGCGTCGCCGCCGCGCGAGCGTTTGTCGCCTTCTTCGGCGCACACATGGTCCCCCACTTTCGCCACGAGGAGGAAACCGTCTTCCCCTTGCTCGTCGAAGCGGAAGGCGACGGTCGCGCACTGCTCGTCCAGGCTTTGCTCGACCACCAACGGCTGCACGCGCTCGCTGCTCGGCTCGTAGCCGAGCTCGCCGCCGGTGCTGTCAGTTCGACGCTCTTCAGCGAGACAGGCGCTCTGCTCGAGTCGCACGTCCGGCTGGAAGAGCGGCAGCTCTTCCCACTTGTCGAGCAGCTGGCGGGCGAGCGCCTCGACCAGGTCGATCCACCGCTCGAGCAGGACTCGCCCGTTGTCGAGCGCCACGCCGCCGAGGGTGAGGGGCCGCTGTGGGGAACGGCCAGCGACGACCTGAACGTCACCATGCTCTCCTGGTATCCGGGCTCGGCCACGCCGGAGCATGTGAATGACGAGCGAGACGTCCTCGTCGTCTGTCTCGCGGGCTCGGGCACCATCTTGCTGGACGGGGCCCCTCACACGCTCGCCGAGGGGCAGGTCCTCATCATCGAGAAGGGCTGTCCGCGCCAGATCGAAGCTGGGCCGCGCGGCCTGCGCTACCTCTCTGTCCACCTGAGGCGACCCGGGCTGCAGATCGCATCGTTCGTCGCGGCCGACTGACTACCCATCGCTCCGCGTTCGGCCCTTCGAGCCGACCGGCGGCTTGCTGCTACGCCTGGATGAGGCCCCGGCGGATCGCGTACCGGGTGAGCTCGACCCGGTCGTTCATCCCTAGCTTTTCGAGGATGTTCTGCCGGTGCCGCTCCACGGTCTTGATGCTGATGAAAAGCTCCTTCGCGATGTCCTTCGAGGTCTTCGCCTCGGCGATCAGCTTCAGTACCTCGAGCTCGCGTGGTGTGAGGATGTCGAACTGCTGGTCGTCGGGTCGACCCCGTTCCACATAGTCGCGAACGAGCGTCGCCACAGCCGACGGATAGAGGAAGGACTGACCGCGCATCGTCTGGCGGCACGCCTCGACGATGTCCTGGTCGGCCTGGGACTTGAGGACGTAACCGGAGGCACCGGCCTTGAGCGCTTCGAACAGGAACTGCTCGCTGTCGTGCATCGAGAGAATGAGCACGCGTAGCTCCGGCTTCCGTTTGGCGAGCTCGGCCGTAGCTTGAATTCCCGTCATTCGAGGCATGCTGACGTCGAGAACCGCAAGATCGACGTCCTCCGACAGGGCCTTCTCGACCGCCTCCGCCCCGTCCTCCGCCTCGGCAACGACTTCGAGGTCGGGTTGCTCGTCGAGCACCCTCTTCAGCCCGGAACGAACGACCGGGAAGTCGTCGGCGATGAGGATCCGTGTGACGAGCGGGATCGGCATCAGCCGGATCCTGCCGGCACTTCGAGCCTGACCTCGACGCCGCCGGTGTGCCCCTTCTTGATTGCGAGCGCACCGCCGATCAGCACTGCTCGTTCGCGCATGCCGCGGAGCCCGCCGTGGCCCCTGGGCGGCGCGTCCACATCGAAGCCGTGGCCGTCGTCCAGGACCCGCAGGATGACGCTTTCGATTCCTCTTTCGAGCGAGACCTCGACACGGCCGGCCTCTGCGTGGCGGGAAACGTTCGTCAAGCTCTCCTGGGCGACACGGTAGATTGCGAGTTCGGTCTCGGGCGAGAGTGGGGGAAGATCGGGATCGAAGCGACGGTCGATCGCGATTCCGTTCAGCTCGGCGAACTTGGTGGTCAGCTCTGTCAAAGCGCTGAGAAGACCCAGGTGCTCGAGCGAGGCAGGTCTGAGCTCATGCGCAATTCTTCGCACCTCCTCGAGTGCCTGCCTGGTCGCTTGCTTGGCCTCCTCGAGGTCACTCTCGCGCTGGGCAGCACCGTCATCGGCGAGGGAGCCTAGTCGTAACAGCACCCCCGTGAGTATCTGGCCGACCTCGTCGTGCAGGCCGCGTGCGATCCGCAGCCGCTCGGCCTCCTGGGCTGCTAGCGCGCGGCGGCCACTCTCACGCCGCTCCTCCTCGAGCCTCGCCAGCATCTCGTTGAAGCCCCGAACCAGCTCGGTCACCTCGACTCCACCACCTTCTGGAAGCCGCTGGCCCGGGCGCAGCAAGTCCACCGTACGCATCCGTTGCACGAGCCGGTCCAATGACGCAAAAGCCGGCCGGAGGAGCAGCAGATCCGCTACCAGGATCACCACCAACCCGGCCGAGAGGACAACCGCTTCGGTGAGACGGATCGATGCGTGCAGCGTGACCGGCGCAAAAATGAGCAACAGTGTCGCGACCACCAGTGGTGCCGTGTTGATCGCGAAGACCCGCCAGAACAGCGGTAGCCTGGAGAACCTCATCAGATCGCGCCTCCGGGGAAGTTCTAGCGCGCGCGAGCGTCGGCCGCGAGAGACAGCCGATGATTGCTGCGCTTCCGGGTCGACGGCGGTGCGATCACTACCGGTACGGGCGTCTCAGCCTCGAGTTCACCAGCGAGCGTGCAGCGGAGCTTGTGGCCGCCGATCCCTGTCGAACGCGAGCCCAGGACGATCAGGTCCGCCCCTTCTTCGGCTGCTACCTGCGCGAGCCCCCCGGCGCGATCGCCGAGCACGACCCGCGTCTCCGGCCGGGTTCCGGTCTCACGCGCCACCGCGTTGAGAATCTGCTCGCCGCCGGTTCGGCGCTGCCGGGCCGTCAAGCTTCCCTCGGTACCCGGCGGTACTCCCCCTACGACATGAACGAGCACGAGCCGTAGACCGAGTCGTCTGCCGAGAGCACATGCGAGCTCCGCGGCGGTGCGGCCGTCCACCGACTCCCGCACTCCGCAGACGATCGTTCCGCCCATCATCGCTTTCCTCCGCGGGCTACTGCTACCAGGACAGGCTGCGCCGATGAGCGGATCATCCGCCGGACGACGCTCGGCCGGAAGCGGCGGCGTCGCCGGCCGACGACGAGGAGCTGCGCTTTTCGAGCCCTCGCGAGCTCGACGACCCGCCTCGCGGCGTTGCCCTCGAGGATCTCCCCGTACGACACGACGCCATGGCGGCTCGCTGCGGCGAGGGCCGTGTCCAGCGTCTTTCGACCGCGAACCAGGTCCTCCGTCAGCCGCCGCTGGTACTGAGGACTTCCCAGGATCGCCGACGGACGCTCACGCACGTAGACGAACACGAGCGGAGCGCCGAGCTCTCGCGCGAGGCGCGCCGCCGTGTCGGCGGCGATACCCGCCGTGCGCGGCTCGACCGCAGCCACGATCGGCCTCGCGTCGCCCTCGTACGGGCCACCCGTGTCGTGCAGATCGAGCCCAGCGGCCAATTCCGGGTCGAAGACCGCTGGGCGACGGGCCTGCGTCTGTTGGATAGCCACCACTTCTCCGCCCTCCTGGATCGGTATTGCCTCCGATTCCAGACTCCCAGATCCCTCCTGTCCTGCCTATCGGGCCGAGGGTCCATTGCCTCTGCGGCTTGCCACCATCGTCCTGCGTTCCGAGCGGCTCGCCGGGCCCGGTTCGAAACGAAGGGAACGCAGGTCGCTCACGGTCTCGAGGTGCTCTTCGATCTTCTGCACGCAGGAGCCGGCGCTCCGCAAGATGGGTGCTCGGCCTCATTGCTCCGACCGTCCGGCGCGGCGAAGCTTGGCGGGTAACGAGCTGTCTGCCATTGCCAAGAAAAGGAGGAAGAAATGATGCGCGAAGCGTTCATCACCCCCGACGGCCTTGCCAGGCTGACGGAAGAGCTCGAGCACCTGAGCCACGTCGGCCGCCGCGAGGTTGCCGAACGGATCCGACACGCTGTCTCGACCGACGCGAACGCCGGAGAGAATGCCGACTACCACGCGGCGCGAGAGGAGCAGGCTCTGCTCGAGCGGCGCATCGCGATCCTTCAGGAGCGGATTGCGTTTGCGCAGTTGGTCGAGCCCGATGCATCCAACGGCAGCGTCGACGTCGGTGAGCGGGTGCGACTGCGCGATCTGGACACGGGCGAGAAGGTCGAGGTCGAGCTCGTCGGATCCTTCGAAGGCGATCCTTTCGAAGGGCGAATCTCGGTGGCCTCGCCTCTGGGTGAGGCGCTGCTCGGGCGCCGACATGGCGAAATCGCGATCGTCGACGCGCCCAAGGGACGAATGCGCTTCAAGGTCCTCGCCGTCGACTCGTAAGACACCCTGCGGGGCACGAATGTCGCAGGTGCGGCTGGGGATCGCCCTACGGCTGACCGCCGACGAACGCGCGTAGGCTCTCGTGCTCTTCGCGGCAAGCCGGGCAGCCGGCGAGGTGTGCGCGGAGGCCGGGGATGACGGCATCGGGGTCTTTGCCTGCGAGTTCGAGTTCCACGTAGCGGTCGAGCTCTTGGAAACAGGCCTCGCAGCCCACTTCGGGGCCGACCGGTCCGAGCAGTCTTTCCAGGGTGTGCCTGAGACCCGGCTGTGTCATCGCTTCACCTCTTCCCAGGCGTCGAGTGCGAGGCCGGACTCGGTCAGATGCCGGCGCAGTTTCCGGCGTGCGTCGTGCAGAGTCTTGTAGAGGGCGCCGCGCGTTGTGTCCAGTCGCTCGGCGAGAACGTCGATCGGTACGCCGTTGAGGGCGAGTGCGACGAGAACGCGCCGCTGGTGCGGCGTCAGGACCTCGCCGATCGCGTCCTGGACGGTCGAGAGCAGTTCGCTCTGTTCGACCTCCTTGTCGGGTTCGAGGCGGGCGTCGGCGAAGAGACCCCAGCTTTCCGGCTCGAGCGGGATTTCGCGTCCTTGCCAGGCCCGTCGACGCAGCTTGACGGCGGCCTCGAGGAGGGCGAACTTGTACGCCCAGGTGGTGAAGCGGCTGAGGCCGCGGAAGTGGTCGAGCTGTGCGAGAACGCTGATCAGGGCGTCGTCGGCCGCTTCCTGTGCGATGTCGCCGAGCTCATTGCCGCGCAGATGCGGAAGGGTCGGCTCGCGTCGCGAGACCTCGAAGCGGGCGGCTTTGACGAGAACCAGGTGGAGCCGTGCGATCGCCTCGTCGCGTTCCGTCCCCGTGGCGCGCAGGCAGCGAAGCCATTCGCGGGACTCGGGATCGAGGAGGCTCGCAGGTGGCGGTGCCTCGGCGACCGCTGCCGGCCGATCGATGGGCGCCATACGCTCGAGGATAGTCGCGTTGGCGGTGCTCACGCCGGAGCGCCTCGTTGCTCGATCGGGGCCAGGATACGGACGGCGAGCTGCGGAGGGCACCCGCGCTCGGTCAGCTCGATCAGCGCGTGGAGGTCGAAGCGCCCGTCACTCGCAATGCGTGAGGCGAGGCGGAGCGGGAAGCCGCTGTGTACGAGTTGGTCGCGACGCCAACCGATGACGTCGTGTCCGCATTGCTTCTGTGCAGTTCCGGTGTCCATACCTAGTGAGTGTCGAGCGGCAGCAATGTCTTACGTGTGGTTTCCCTGACTGCGATTCTGCGCTGGGCTGATCGCGATGTTGCCCGAGGGTCTGGGAAGGCGTCCGCCCCGAGGTGTCGGTGACGCCCCGGGGCGGTGTAGGAGTGACGTTCCGGTTAGGGAAAGCGGCTCGGGAACTGCGCGACGAGTCCACTGGACAGCATGTCCGACATCTGGAGGATCTCCGCATGCACCTTGTCGTAGGCGGCGATATCGGCGGTCCACCTGCCCTGGAGCCGAGCGACCGCCTCTTCGGTCGTGAGGTCGAGATGGTCTTTCATCATCTTGGTGGTCATCGGAAGCGGCCAGCTCGCCGGGTTGGCCTTGGTCAGGAAGCGCGCGATCTGGTTCCCGTTTGCGTACCAGACATCGAGCGCCTTGGTCAGCTTCGCCTTGTCACCCGACTTCGCATGGGTGAGGACGGGCACGGCCTCGAGGATGTGCGTCCGGAGCAGCTTGGTCAGTGCATTCCCCGCTGCAGCTCCGTAGTACGGCTTGATTGCGTTTCCGATGTCGACCTGGTTGCGCAGCAGCCGCTGCTCGGCCGCGGTCAGATCCGGGAGGCCGGCGGCGAAGTCGACGATCACCATCCGCGTCCAGGTGATGTGGTCTTCCCAGAGCTTGCGCATCTGCGTGCGCAGAGCGAACTCCTTCTGGGACATGACACCGGCGCCGTGGGCTGCGTGGGCGGTGGCCTGGGTGCTGTGTGTTCCGTGCGCCTCGGCGTCGTGTCCGCCGGAGACGGCGAGCGCGACGAGGGCACTGAACGTCGCGATCAGCAGCGCCAGCCCGAGTCGGGCTGGACGGTAGCTGGTTACCTTGCTCATGCCTGTGCTCCCTTCATATGGACGAGCCTGGAGGCAGCGGCCGGACGGCCCTGCCCGATCAGATGCAGAGCGACGATCAGGCCGAGCGCTTCGATCGCCTTCGTCGCCAGGGCGAGACCGTCGATCGACTCGGGCTCCGGATGAAGCACGGGAAGCCCGGTCGTGATCGCGAGCGCATAGCTGGCGATGAGCCCGGCGAGCACCGTGCCCGCCGCAGCGAGCGCAACGCGGCTCACCGGCCTGCGACTCAGTCCGGCCACGACGATCGCCAGGAGGACAGTCGCCGCCAGAAAGCCCATCCCGGCTCCGACGCCCTCGCCGAAATGGTCACCGACGAGCGCGGCGTGGATCCCCGCGCTGATCGCGCAGACAAGAATCACCACATCGAATTCGAGTTCCAACCGATTGCCGAGGGACATCTCTGCTCCTTGATCGCTTGTATCCCTCTTAGTGCGCAGGGCGCTCTCGCTCTTACTTCCGACACGGAAAGATCGCCGCCGTCAAGAACGTCCGATCACGGAGAGACGGCAGCCGAGGCTCGGCTTCGGCGCTACGCCAGACCCGGTACCTGTGACTAGTGGAACTGATGCACGACGGCGTGGCCTCGGCCACGCGCGATCAACCAACGGTTCAGCGGCCACGCGAACATGAAGGCGATCGCCAGCCCGACTCCGAGGCTCCACCAGAACTTGGCGTCGGTCAGCCCTGCTGCCATCGCACCGGGAACGATCAGGATGAAGGCGTTGTCCACGATCTCCATGACCGTGATCGAGGCTGTGTCGGACAAGAAGGCCAACCGCAGGGCACGCCTGAGCGGCACTCCGGCCTTCAGGACTGGGCCAAGCGTGAGGGCGTAGCCGAATATGAACGCCAGAACGATCGCGATCGCGATCGACGGCACGGTGCTCCAGCCCGCCGCAGTTGCGATCACCAGCCCGAGCACCTCGCCGATCGCGCAGCCGGTCAGGCAGTGAGCAGTCGCAGAGAAGGCCGATCGTGTGAGCGACCCGTGCGCTGCGTGATCCGTCGGTAGTCCCCCTGTCCTCCCCACCAGCCTATCCGCGTGGCTGAGCTCGCGGGTCGCCGGCGCTGTCTGTCACGCGCCGCTTGCCGTACTGCCCCGTCCTACTGCACCCGGTCGATTGCAGGCTCGGGCTGCTCGCCGAGGTATTCCACCCATGCGCGCTTGACGCAGGGGTAGTGCTTGGATGCCTCGACGAGATCCATGAAGCCGGCAATCGTCGATTCGAAGCGTCTTCCGAGCTCTTCGTTCGCGATCCGTCCGTCTTCGTCGAAGGCGAGATGAGCCTGGGCGAGGGAGAACATGTCGGGGTAGACGCGCGCGCCGAGATGCTCGAACGGGATGCGCAGCGTCCACAGGCCGCGGTTGCCGCCGACCATCGACGGCGATGCCGACAGGAGGAGCGCGTGTCGCTCGTGGAATGGCTGGGGGTGGAAGCGCGAGACCCAGTCGACCGCATTCTTGAGCACTCCGGGAAGCGAGGCGTTGTATTCAGGCGAGGAGATCACGAAGGCGTCCGTCGCTTCGATTCGCCGGCGCAGCTCCTCGGCTCCGGCCGGGAAGCCGGTATCGCTCTGCGCGTCGGCGTTGTACGAAGGGCACTCGAAGTCGGCCATCGTTCCGTGGTCGACCGTTCCCCCGTTGCTCTCGATCGTCGCAACGGCCAGCGCGGCTAGCTGCGTGTTGAAAGAGCCCGCGCGCAGGGAGGCCGAGAAGACGAGAAAGGAAATGGGCTCACGTGCGTCGGCGACGATCACTGTGACCTCCTCCAGGCTTGACCGGTCGCCAGCCTACTCCCGATGAGAGCCGGCCGAGAGCCTGGGCCCACCGGAGAAGATCGAGCCTGACCTCCGGATCAGCCTGCAGTCTGTGGCGCGCCTGCTACGACGAGGACCGAGCACTGCCCGCGATGTGCGACCCGCTCGCTGACGCTCCCCAGCGTTCGGATGCCGTGCAGTCCGCGTGAGCCGACGACGATGAGGTCGGCGTGACGCGAACGCTCCACGAGCAGCGCCGCCGGTTGTGCCTTCTCCCATGCGTCGACCCGCTCGATCCAGTCGCCCTCCCGAGAGACGGGACGGCCGTCTGTGGCCGAGACGGTTTCGACCACCGAGTTGAGGCGGGTCGCAAGTTCGTCTGCCGCCTCGAGCGCGGCAAGCGAAGGCGCTGACCCGTCGAGGCCCACGACGACCGCTCGCGGCACCCACGGGCGATCCCGCCCGTGCCTCGCCACGAGCACCGAAGACTTGCCGTCGCGGAGAAGCTGAGTCCCCACGTCGCCGAGCAGGATCCCGAGGAAGCGACTGCTGTGCTGGCCGCCGACCGCGAGCAGTGTGGCGTCGGATTCGTCGCGCGCATCGCGTAGGACGCGGACCGGGTCGCCGGTGACGACCTCCGCGCTCGTGCCGGGTCTCCCGCCGAAGATTGTCTCTGCCTTGTCTCGCGTGGTTGTCGCCTCACGGGTGAGCGCCTCCGTCCAGTGAGCCGCGTCGAAGCCGGTCCGCGCGGCGGCACTCGTGTCCAGCGCTGTAATTGCGCGGACGGTCGAACCGGCGGGGGCCAGGACGAGCGCTTGGCGAAGCACCTCGAAAGCCAGGTCTGTGCCGTCCACTCCCACGACGACGCGTTCGAAGACGGCGCCCATGGTCCGTACAGTATTCGCGCAGGGGGAGGCGAGTTTGGCGCCGAAATGGGTCGTGTGTGTGCGGGCGTGCGCTCGTTCCGCTTCGCGCGAGGATTTGCGGGCGGCGAACGAGGTAAAAAGGCAACCGTGGTCGAACGCAATACAGGGTGGCCTCCGGTCGAGGACCTGGCGGCGGAGGCTGAGCGAGCACGGACGCCGTGGACGGCGCTCTGTGCCTTGGCCAGCGTCTCGCTGGCGGTCGTCGTAATCGTGGCAATGGTCATCGCGGTCATCGTGGTCGTACTGGCCTTGTACGCTTAGAAGGGACAAGCAATGCCGTCCGAGGAACAGACTCGCCTCCTTGTCGTCACCGGTGCAGCCGCCTCGGACGAAGTCGAGTTGCCAGGGCTGGTTCAAGCACTCATCCAGTCAGCGTCCGAGATCCTGGTGATCGCCCCGGTGCTGCCAGATCGCCTTCGGTGGCTCGCGTCCGACACCGATCGCGTGAGGAAAGAGGCGGACGAGCGTCTGGAAACGGTGATGGCCCAGGTCGAGACCTTGGCTCCGAATGCTGCCGCCAGGGGCTCCGTAGGAGACGAGACGCCTCTGAGCGCCTTCGCCGACGCTGTTCGACGATTCCGGCCCGACCACATCCTGATCGCCCTGCGCTCCTCCGATCACAGCGCCTGGCAGGAGCGTCACCTCGTCGATCGAGTTCGCGAATCGTTTCACATTCCGCTGACGATCTTCGAGATCGACCGTAGCGGCCACGTGCCCGCACCCGGTGCGGCGGTGGATTCGTAGGCAAGCGGGTCAGACCCGCCGACAGCCCCTCTCAGCCGCGGCGAGCGCCGGGTATCCGTCGGTACCCGGGCCGTTGGCTGGAATGCATCCTCTACAGCGAGCTCGCGTGTTCGTGAAAGGTTCTCGGCTTGAGCTCGGTCGTCCTGCTGCCAGCGAGCTTTGCCGTCCTTCTCGCAGGGGCGCTGCTCTTCACGAACGCGATCGAGTGGTTCGGCAGCAAGCTCGAGCTCGGGCAAGGCGCCGTCGGGAGCTTGCTCGCGGCTGTCGCGACGGCCTTGCCTGAGTCGTTGATTCCGGTGATCGCCATCATCGAGGGCCACGAGGGTGCCGACGACGTCGCGATCGGCGCGATCCTTGGCGCTCCGCTGCTTTTGGCAACGATCGCGATGGCGCTCGTCGGAGTAGGGGCGCTCGTCTATCGCGAGCGGCGCCCGCAGGGGCTCGAAACCGCCGTCGACTTCCGGACTCTCAAGCGGGATCTCGGCTTCTTCATGGCGTGCTTGACGGTCGCGCTGCTCCTTGGTCTCGGAGCCCCTAAGGCGCTGCAGATCTCTGGCGCCGTCGTCCTCGTCGGCGCCTACGCGGCCTATGCGGCCTGGACGCTTCGGCACAGCGGTACGGTCGAGTCGGAGGAGCAGCTGAAGCCGTTGGTCATGGACACGACCCGCGGCGATCCGCCGGCCATGCCCACTGTCATCCTGCAGCTCCTGGTCGCACTTGGAGCGATCGTCGGCGGCGCTGAGATCTTCGTCGACCAAGTGCTCCACGTCGCAGACAGCCTGGAGGTGGACCCGCTGCTGCTCTCGCTCGTCCTCGCCCCGTTCGCGACGGAGCTTCCGGAGAAGGCAAACAGTTTCTTCTGGGTCCGCGACGGCAAGGACTCGCTCGCGCTCGGAAACATCACCGGCGCGATGGTGTTCCAGTCGACGCTGCCGATTGCGATCGGCCTAGCGTTCACGAGCTGGGAGCTGGACCGCTACTCGATCGTGGCCGGCTGCCTTGCACTCGCCGGCGGGCTGCTCGCGATCCTGACGCTGCAGGTGCGCCGCCGGTTCACGGGAAGCGCGATCGTTCTCTGGGCGCTGCTCTACCTGGCCTTCGTCGCGTTCGTCGTGACGACGGCGTAGCACGGTTGTCGACGGTCGCTCGCGGGAAGAACGGACTGAACGCCAATACTGCATTTCGTCCAGGAGGTTTGAGATGACACGGTTGCAAGGCCGGGTCGCGCTGATCACGGGTGCTGCGAGCGGGATCGGGCGTGCGACGGCGGACAG
>Ga0070684_100000725_pt1 | contig 22858 bp, 20 predicted proteins | sample KBSC723LmetaG_FD_65653 | JGI IMG/M metagenome (GOLD analysis project Ga0070684, IMG submission 65653) | Corn rhizosphere microbial communities from Kellogg Biological Station, Michigan, USA - KBS C7.2-3L metaG | ecosystem: Host-associated > Plants > Roots > Rhizosphere ...
TTCGAGCCGGGCCCGATGCCCACGCAGCCAATCATGGCGCTGGGTGTGGACACGGTGGGCATCGCTGGAATACTGCCGCCATCCAACGTGCCGAATCTCGGTGCGGTTACCGAGAAGATCCGTGACCCGCTCACCGGCCTCGAGGCGCCCCAGACGTACGAGACGTCCTCGTACAAGCCTTCGCTCTCGCTTGAGTACGTGGGCGGATCGGCCGGCGTGGGCGTGTCGAACGGACCGGTCGGGACCGTGGCCGGTGGCGGGCTCGCCGCATACTTCGGCGACATGCTCGGCAACCAGATCGTGGGTGTCGAGGTCGGCGGCGGCGGCGATATCCGGAACATCTCCGGACAGGTCATCTACCAGAATCTGGCGCACCGGTGGAACTGGAGCGCCGGACTCTCGCACGTCCCGTACATCACGGGCTTCGCCGCCTGCTGTGGAGACACGACGCTGGCGGGAGTTCCGTTTCCGGTCGCCGTCTACGAGCAACAGATCAACCGCACGTACTTCGAGAGCGCACAACTCGGGACGCAGTATCCGTTCAGCATGACGAAGCGACTCGAACTCGGCGCGGGATACTCGCGCATCTCGTTCGGGACCGAGCTGGACCGGTTCTTCCTTGCGCCTGACGGCTCGGCATTCGCCGAGGACCGCCAGAATCTGCAATCGCCGCCCGGGTTGAATCTCTTTCAGACGACCGCGGCGTTCGTGACCGATTATTCGTACTTCGGATTCACGTCGCCCGTGGCGGGCGGACGGTCGCGCTTCGAAGTGGACCCCACGTTCGGGAATCTCAACTTCGAGAGCGTTCTGGTGGACTACCGGCGCTACTTCTTCGCGCGCCCGTTCACCTTCGCCATCCGCGGCGTTCACATCGGGCGCTACGGAAAGGATGCGGAGAACCAGGAGCTGTTTCCGTTGTTCCTTGGCGATCAGTCGTTGATTCGCGGGTACGAGGCAGGCTCGTTCAGTCCGTCGGACTGCCCTCAGGCGGCACAGTCGCTCACGGCATCATGTCCCGTGATTGACCGATTGATCGGCAGTCGTCTGGCAGTCGTGAACCTCGAGTGGCGCATTCCGCTGCTGGGGACGCGCCAGTTCGGACTGATCAACTTTCCGTATCTGCTGACGGAGATCGCGCCATTCCTCGACGCGGGCGTCGCATGGAGTGCGGACAGCTCGGCGTCATTGACCTTTTCGCGAAACACGAACGCGCGCGTTCCCGTATTCAGCGCCGGCGTCACGACGCGCTTCAATCTGTTCGGATACCTGGTTGCCGAAGTGTACTGGGCATATCCGTTCCAGCGTCCCGGCAGCGGCGGCCGCTTCGGATTCCAGATCGCACCGGGGTGGTAGGGCAGGCAGGGTAACGCTGCGATATCAGCATCACCGCAGGAACAGGACCGGGGTCGGACGCCAGAGGCGCCTGGCCCCGGTCTGCTGTTTCAGACTCGCCAGGCGCGTCACACCGGCCGTGCTCGATTGACATAGGGTGGGGGGGTATGCTACCTTTCATGCGGTCTTCGCCGGCAGGAGCATGCAATGGGTCTCGATCAGTGGATCGTCCTCGCGATCGGCCTGGCGGCCATCGTCTGGATCAACTGGTACTTCTTTCTGGCCCGAACCCCGGCGGCCGCCGCGACCGAGGGGAGCGCTGACGCCGCGGAGGTCGTCGTCGCCGTGCGCGGCGGATACGCTCCGGCCACCATACAGGCCAGGGTCGGCCGTCCATTGCGCCTCATTTTCGACCGGCAGGAAGATGCGAGCTGCTCCGAGGAAGTCGTCTTCCCCGACTTCGGCATCAGGACCTTCCTGCCCGCCTTCCAGCGCACGCCCGTGGAAATCCGGCCGGACAGACCAGGCACCTACGAATTCACCTGCGGCATGAGCATGCTGCGCGGACGCGTTGTTGTCGCCTAGGGACGAACCATGACCAGTGCCGCGCCACAGACTTCCGCCGCAGCATCTCGCGCAAGCAGCGCCGGTCGCCCCCGCGACACGGTGGTGATTCCCGTGAGCGGAATGACGTGTGCCGCCTGTCAGGGGCGCGTGCAGCGCGAGCTGGCCCATGCGCCGGGAGTCGTGGATGCGAACGTGAATCTCATGATGAGCAACGCCACCGTGACGTACGATCCCGCAGTGGCATCGCCAGGCACGCTCGTTGAACGGATCCGATCCACGGGCTATGGAGCGGAGCTGCCGAGCGCTGGACGTACGATCGTGGAGGAGCAGGAGGAGCAGGATCGCTCGCGCGCCGAAGAGTTTCGCCGACTCCGCTTGCGCGCGGTGATCAGTCTGGTCGCGGCGGCGGTCGCCATGCTGCTCTCCATGCCACTCATGTCCGCGAACATGCGCATGGGCTTCGGTGCATCAGCCGATCCGCTCCTCGGCTGGGTCATGCGGACACTGGACCCGTCGCTGTCGCATGCCCTGCCCTGGCTGTACGCGCTGCCACCGCGCGCCGTCGAGTACGCGCTGCTCGGCATCACGCTGGCAGTGATGCTCTGGGCGGGGCGGCACTTCTACACCGGCGCCTGGGCCGCATTCCGGCATCACAATGCCAATATGAACACGCTCATCGCGGTGGGAACCGGGGCAGCGTTCCTCTTCTCGGTTCTCGCCACCGTGTGGCCGGAGCTCTTCATCTCGCGCGGCGTAGCGCCTGACGTCTATTACGAAGCCGTGATGTTCATCATCGCGCTCATACTCGCGGGCAATGCCCTCGAAGCACGCGCGAAGCGGCAGACGGCGGCCGCCCTTCGCGCCCTCGGGCGCCTGCAGCCTCCCACGGCGCGCGTGCTGCGCGACGGCATGGAGGTGGAGCTACCGGTGGAGGGCGTGCACACGGGCGACCTCATCGTCGTCCGCCCCGGCGAGCGCCTTGCCGTGGATGGCGAGGTCGAATCCGGAGAGAGCGCGGTGGATGAATCCATGCTCACCGGCGAATCGCTTCCGGTGCGTCGCGCGGCGGGCGATCGCGTGATCGGCGGCACCATCAATACCACCGGCAGCATCAGGTACGTCGCCACGACAGTCGGCGCGGACAGCGTGCTCGCTCGCATTCTGCGACTGATGCGCGACGCGCAGGGCTCACGCGCGCCGATCCAGAACCTGGCTGACCGGATCAGCGCCGTGTTCGTACCCGTGGTGCTGTCCATTGCGGTCGCGACGTTCGTGGCCTGGTTCATCGCGTCGCCTTCCGCGCCGGTCGTGCGCGGATTCGCCGCCGCCGTCGCGGTGCTCATCATCGCGTGCCCGTGTGCCATGGGGCTCGCGGTGCCGACCGCGGTGATGGTCGCCACGGGACGCGGCGCGGAAATGGGAATTCTCATCAAGGGAGGCGAGGCGCTGCAGCGCTCAGGCACGCTGCATACCGTTGTACTGGACAAGACGGGGACGGTGACCGAGGGACATCCAGCCGTCACCGACGTCGTCCGTGCGCGTGATGTGCTCACGGATGATGCAATGCTGCGCCTCGTGGCCTCGCTGGAACAGGCGTCGGAACATGCCCTGGCGGGTGCCGTCGTGCGGCACGCACAGGAGCGGTCGCTCCCGCTCGTCCAGCCGGAACGGTTCGAGGCAATAGTGGGGCACGGCGCGTTGGGTACCGTGGACGGTCATGCCCTGATCGTTGGCAACGCGCAGCTCATGGCCGCGCAGGGCGTGTCCACGACCGATCTCCATGAGACCGCCGCTCGCCTGGCAAACGAGGGGAAGACGCCCATGTATGTGGGCGTGGACGGCGCGTTGGCGGGGCTGATCGCCGTGGCGGATCCCATCCGGCCGACGTCGGCCCGGGCCATCACGACGCTCCGCCGGCTCGGACTGGATGTGATCATGCTCACCGGCGATACGCGCCGCACGGCGGACGCCATCGCCAGGCAGGCCGGCATTGACACGGTGATCGCGGAGGTTCCACCCGAGGGAAAGGTGGCGGAGATCGAACGGCTGCAGCGTGGCGGACGCCGCGTGGCGATGGTCGGCGATGGCATCAATGACGCCCCCGCGCTCGCGCGCGCGGATGTGGGCATCGCGATCGGCAGCGGCACCGACGTCGCCATCGAGGCGAGCGATGTGACGCTGATGCGCCCGGATCTCGCCGGTGTGTCGAACGCGATTGCACTGTCGCGTGGCACGATGCGCATCATGAAGCAGAACCTCTTCTGGGCGTTCATCTACAACGTGATCGGCATTCCGATTGCCGCGGGAGCGCTCTTTCCGTTCACGGGGCTTCTCCTCAGTCCGATTCTGGCCAGCGCGGCCATGGCGATGAGCTCCGTGAGCGTCGTATCCAACAGCCTGCGCCTCGGGCGCTTCCGGGCCGCGTAAGCGCGACCCATTCCTCCATGACCAGACCCGCGACCAGACGCAAGACATCCAGAGCGACCGCGGCTGCGTCGCTGACCACGCGCGGACGCGGCGCCGAATCCGGTGGCACCGGTCGTACGGCCGTCGCCGTGGACCCGGACGCCAGGGCACGGAACCTGACGCGCCTGCGCCGCATCGAGGGACAGGTGCGGGGGCTGCAGCGCATGGTGGAAGAGGACCGCTACTGTGCTGACATCCTGGTGCAGATTGCTTCGGTGCATGAAGCGCTTCGCGCCGTGGGGCGCGAACTGATGCGGAACCACCTGCGGCACTGCGCCGCCACCGCCATTCGCGCCAGCGATGCCGAGGCGGAAGCCATGTACGAAGAACTGCTGGAGCTGATGTACCGGCACGTGCGGTGAGGGCGAAGTGGCCGGATCGGGGCGCCGCTACCGGTGGGCGGGAAACGCGGGTTGGCATGCGATCCGCCCTGCGGCGCGTCCAGTTGCAATTTCCCTGATCGCGCGTCCTTTCCGAAGATGGATACGATCCTCTCTCCGGAATTTCGCGGCGCGCAGACAATTGTCGATTGCGCCGCCGGCATGACGTTCCAGGGTGTGCTGGACGTTGCCCATGGGTATCGGCACCTTCCGGCCGATGAGCGGCGCGCGGCGTTCCTGACGGTCATGGAGTCCATCGAGCGCCGCGATCTGCATGATGCACGCGAGCAGATCGTTCGTCGCGCCGAACACGCCACGGAATCCATCAAGTGGACCACGGGGCATCTGCCGCAGTTCGAGGACGGACTGGCCAATGCGTTTGCCGAAGCCGTCATCAGCGCCGCGCTCGCCTGCCTGGTCCGCGACCAGCTCTCCGCCGAGCACTTCGAAGTCCTGTATCGTCCCTTCGCCCGGTTCTTCCCGGTAGAGACGATCGAAGCCTAGCGCGCCAGCCCGGGTGAACGGGCACAGGTCACTGGTGTCTGCCCCCATTGCATCCGCTACATTTCCATCATGACTGCCGCGCCGACGCCCGGCGGCGAGGTCCTCGGCACGCTGCGAGTGCTTCGTCGCTCCCTGCTCAAGTTGCACAAGGCGCTCGTGGATTCCGAGCGTCTGACCTACGAGCGCGTGCAGGGACGCATCGCCAACAGTGGCGCGCTGCTCCAGCTCGTGCTGCATGATCCGTGGTTCGTGTGGTTGCGGCCGATTTCGGCACTGGTCGTGCAGATAGACGAGCTGCTGGATGCGGACGAGCCGGCGACCGAGGCGGATGCGCGTGGATTGCTGGCTGAGGCTCGCGCGCTCCTGACGCCGGCTGAGGAAGGCAACGGCTTCGGCGCGAACTATTACGAGGCGCTGCAGCGGGATCCCGGTGTCGTCCTGGCGCACGCCGAGGTGTCGCGAGTGCTCGCCCAGGACAGCTGAGCCGGCGTTCGCACCCATTGCTTGACGAGCGGTGACGGGGGCGGGATAGTACAGGGGACACCGAACGCGGCCGGCACGCCAGTATCCGGTCCGGCTCGGTGCCGCGCCGTGTACGGGCGAGAGGAGGGACATCATGGAGAACGCGCGCGGGTCAAATACTGTCGTCGTGTGGGTGCTGAGCATCGTGCTCGCCCTGCTCTTCCTGTCGACAGGAATTCCGAAGCTGTTCGGGGCGAACACGTGGGTGTTCCAGGCGGCCTCGATGAACGGGTTCCCCGCGTGGATCAAGATCACCGTCGGCATCGTGGAGGTGAGCGCCGCGATCGCGCTCCTCATTCCGCACGTGGCCACGCTCGGTGCCGTGTCACTCGCGATTCTCATGTTGCCCGCCACCGCAACGCAGATCATGAGCCACGAACCGGGCGCGTGGCTGCCCGTGATCGTGTGCGTCGTGCTGCTCGTGCTCATCTGGCAGCGCAACCCCGCGGACTTCCAGCAGGCGTGGGACTCCGTGTTTCATGCCCCGCATCCGGTGCTGCGCGAGGGTGTCATCACCGGCGTGATCGGCGCGACGTGTCTCGCCGTGTGGTTCTTTGTGATCGACGTGATTTCCGGCCACATCCTGCTCACGCCGGCAACGCTGGGACACGCGCTGTTCTCGGTGCTCGGCCCCGGCGTATCGCAGAGGCGCGGTATCGACATTCTGGTCTACACGATTTTCCACTACCTGGTGTTCATTGGCGTCGGAACCATCGCCGCGCTCGTCACGCGCGCGGCGCGGCGCGAGCCATCGCTCCTGCTGGGCTTCGTGCTGCTGTTCGTGTCCACCGAGATCGGCTTCTACGCACTGGTCGCGCTGCTCCAGCTCGTGACACCGCTCGGCGCGCTCGCCTGGTACAACGTGATGCTGGGAAATATTCTGGCCGCCATCGGCATGGGCACGTATTTCTGGAAGGCGCACCCCGGCCTGCGCGACGATTTCGCGCGCTCGCTGGATCCGAGCACGTCGTAACGGACGCCGCGGCGGTCTAGGATGCGGTATCCTTTGACGTAGCCGAGCTGTCCGGCATCTGGAATCGCGCGTCGGCCACGGGAACGTTGGTCTCGATGCTGGTGAACCGCAGATGCTGGCCGCCCGGATTTCCCTTCGTGTCCGAGTCAATGCGGAACGGGAACATCACGCCATTCACGCGCCGATAGTCGCCGAAATACGACTCGAACACGACGGGCTTGCCATTCATCTCCCGCTGTCCTTCCCAGTGGGACTTGAGGAAGGTCCGGGCGTCGATGTAGTAGGTGTCGTGCAAGCCATCCGCGGCGGTGACGGCAATCCGGTATTCCGGCCGGCCGTTGAGCGTGTCCATTCCCGAGAGCGTCACCTGATTTCCCTTCGCCGCATAATCAATGAGGGGACCGTCCATGTCCGCGCCGGCCGCTACGTTCCTGGCCTGCGCCGGCGGCATCACGCGCGGGACTGGCGGTCCGGAGAAGGGATCAATCGTCCATGCCGTATGGCCGTCGTATGCCTGCACCAGCGTGCGCCCCTGCATCACGATCGTCGTGCGCAGCTTCATGGGCCGTTCCAGCTCCACGGTATCCACGCCCTCCGCACCGGGACCGAAGGAGATTGTGCCGATCAGCCGCAGCGAATGCACCTGCTCTGCGCGATCGCGGCCGCCGAGCGCGGTGAGGTAGCGGGCAACGACCTCGTCGGCCGTCTGAGCCGGCGTCCGGCTCGACCAGAGTGGAAGCGCCAGCAGCACGATCACCGCCGGCCAGGTGATTTCGCGACGTGTGGGTCTCATGGCCCACAGGTTAGCGCACGTCCCGGTGATGGACCAGCCCGGCGCTGGACAGCCGAGGCGGTCGCCTTCAGAATGGAAGTCAGCCGCGGTGCCCATGCATCGCGCCTCCATCCCCCTGCCGTCTCTCACCGATACCGGATCATGCGCCACACGATGCGGAGTGTCCTGTGCACCACTGCAGCGGTCCTTGCCGTCGCGTGTTCGCTCCCGTCCGCTGTCGCTGCGCAGGCCAGCAGTGCGTCCGGTGACCTGATGACGGCGGTACTCATTCCGGGGAAGAAATACCTTGATCTGCAGGGGTTCCGTGACGTCAAGGCCACTGACATCGCGCTCGTGAGCGTGAAGCAGGCACTGGATGCCGCTACCGCGGGCGCACCGACGCTGCGCTCGCAGATGCGGCAGTCGTACGAGCAATCGGTGAAGGACAAGGCAGCCGCGATCGACTCGCTGCGACGGAATCTGTCGAGTACAGAGTGGTGCCGGTACGGCCGGTGCCGCCCGGCACCCAACAATCAGTTGATCCGTGACGTGCTCGCGAAGGCTCACATCGCCATGGCGCGCGTGGTAGCGCTCGACCCGCTGGACGACGGGCGTGTGGTGGTGTTCTACGAGTAGGCGTGCGGGCTCTCCTCATTGAGTCCGCCAGCGCGCAGAATAACCTCCTTCTCCTTCATCCACTCTCCATCATCGCGAGCGTGACGCGCCGCTCGCTGATCACCACGCCGGTCTTGCGGTTGCGCTTCCCCGCCGCCGCGCTGCGCGACATGACGCGGCTGTCAACCACCAATAGAAATGTGACATGATCGTGCTCGCATGACACCGAGCAGTCCGCGGTTCTCTCCCTCCTGTCGCTAGATGACCTCGGTGAGCCGGCCGGAGCGCACATCGTACACGAAGCCGCGAATGGGGGCATCACGGGCGATGAGCGGCGACGCGCGAAGCTGCGCTACATCGTCGCGCACGCTCTGCTCCACGTCAGTGAACGGAAGGAAGTCGCTGATCGGAGCGCCTACGCCGAGGTCCTGCCCGATCCTTTCCCACAGCTGCTCGTTCGTGAACGTCAGCATGCCGCAGTCGGTGTGGTGGATGACAGCCACTTCGTTCGTGCCGAGCAGTCGCTGCGATATGACCAGAGACCGCAGCGCGTCGGCGGCGCGACCGCCCGCGTTGCGAATGACGTGCGCATCGCCAACCTCGAGCCCGAGCATCAGCGATGGATGGATTCGCGCGTCCATGCACGTGACAATCGCGACGTGGCGCCTGGGCGGCATGGGTAGCTCGCCCTGGTCGAAGGTCGCCGCGTAGCGGGCGTTGGCCCGCATCAGTTCGTCAATGACGGCCATCTGTACCTCACAGTGAGCGCCGGAAGATCTCTCGGTACGCATGAATGACACCATTGGGACTGCGATGCCGCATTTCCTGGCACGAGCTGCAGGCCTGAGCGAAAGTCGCGCGCCCCCCGGACCCCGGGAGCGACGAACAGACTGCGGGTCGCCTCATGCTCGCTTGGCGCGGCCACCGCTTTTGTACGGGACCACGCGACTTCGAGCGGGAGTGACTGAATGTGCTGATGTGCTGCACGACGCCCGACTCCTGGTTATACGCCTCCTCGATCAGGAAGCTGTTGTCCTGAATCGGGCGCTTCGCCTCGACCAGTCGCGTCGGCGACTGCCGGCCCCACGACGACTGGGCCACCGCCGGCGCCCCGCGCATCACGCCGCCGAGGAAAGCGACGACCAGACCGAACCGAAGCGAACAAGACGTCTGGACCCCGTAGCGGGCGACCTGCGTCACGCGGCCGGTGATTGGGCGAGTTCGGCCGCAATGTGACAATTCGGCCCTTGCCGCTCGTCTCTCATACATGACGAGGCTCGGCCTCCTCGAGGAGCTGAAGCAGTACTTCGGCGCATCGTCGGCCAGAGAGATCTTCGGACTACGAACCGTGCAGGAACAGACGCATGAACGATCGCACGCAACGCGCGCTCGACGGTGAGCTGAGCCGCGACGAGTTGACCCCCGCGGAATTGGCGGAGCTCGATGAAGCCAACGCACTCTTCGCCAGCGTCCTGCGCGCTATTTCGCCGCAGCCGCTGCCGAGCCTCGGTGCTGTTGTCCTCCGGCGCATCGATGCAGTCGAGGAGTCCACGATTCCTCCATTGACCGGAAGCGCCAGGACTCGTCGCTCATCGGGTCTCATAAGCTGGCTCTGGTCGCCCACACGCATTTCGATTTCTCTGCGCCCCGCATACGCAATCGGCGTCGCTGCGGTGCTCGCGGTCATCGTTGGAATCCGCGGCGTGAACTTCGTCGATCGTGTCGTGGAGAATCCACGTGTCGCCAGCGCGACTGGATCACAGGATGTCCTCGTCCAGTTCCGATTCGATGCGCCACAGGCGCATGCAGTCTCACTCGCCGGTGACTTCACCAACTGGGCCCCGGCATACGCGCTGAAACGCTCCGGGGCCGGAGTCTGGACAATCGTCGTGCCGCTCAGACCCGGCGTGCACGACTACTCGTTCATCGTCGACGGCGAGAAATGGATTCCGGATCCCGCTGCGCCCGCGATGGCCGATGGATTCGGTGGCATGAACAGTCGCATCGCGGTCCTCGCTTCCGATGCGGGGAGGTCCCTGTGATGCGCCGCCTGGTCCTTACCGCGATTGCGCCGTTCGTCATCGCTGCGCCAAGCGCCGCCCAGCAGTGGCAGGTGGACGCGCAGGGTGGACGAATCCGCTCGACCCTCGATCCTTCGGCCAGCGGCACGGCGAGCGTCGTCGCAGGCATCGGCTACGAAGATCCAGTGACAGCCTTCCGCATCTCCACCGGAGTCCCCACACGTGCCGACGCGCCATTCTGGGGAGCACTCGGTGCATGGAAGCGACTGGCTCTCCACCGGAGTGGCTTCAGCGCGGGCATCGATCTGTCCGGCAACGGCTTCCTGTTTCAGAGCCGCACCGGGCGCGCCAGCTCGGGAGGCGGGCTTCTCGATCCCTCGGCGCCACCGCCGGCTGCCGGGGAATCGGGCCACGCCTTGGCGGGCACAGCTCTTCCGTTGATCGGATTCGAGACGGGACCGCTCCGGCTTCAGGCACGCGCAGGAGTCTCCTACTACACCGCCGCGATCAGCGGACAGGACCGGGAGCGTACCGTCAGGCTGGGCGACATTCAGCTCACGTTCCAGCCAACCGCGTCGCTCGCACTCACTCCGAGTTTGCAACGGTTTCAGGCAGCGAACGAGAAGGCCTCTACGTTCGCCGGATTGTCAGGCGTCGTGGCCCTGGGCCGAACCAGTCTTTGGGGAAACGTCGGACAATGGCTCGCTGGCGCTGATACTGCTTCCCGCGCACGGACAGCCTGGGGACTCGGCGGTTCGCTTCGCCTCACCGAGCGCGCGGCGCTTAACGCGAGCGCTCGACGCGATGCGTTCGACCCGCTCTACCTCAATCCGCCGCAGACCTCATGGAATGTGGGACTGTCGATCCTCATCGGTGGTCGCCCGCATTCACCTGCGGCACCCGTGCCTGCTGCATACCACGACGGGCTTGCGACGATCAGACTGCCGGCCTCTGCAGCCGCAGCGGCGCCATCCGTCGCCGGCGATTTCAACAACTGGACTCCGTCGAAAATGGAGCGCGATGGAACGTTCTGGAGCTACACGGTCGCCGCCGCTCCCGGCGTGTACAACTACGCCTTCGTCTCGGCCACCGGTGACTGGTTCGTACCGGAGAACGTGCCCGGCCGAAAGGACGACGGAATGGGCGGACACGTCGCAGTGCTGGTGGTCAGATGAGACACGTTGACCCTCAGTCACGAGATGATGGTTCCGCTCCGTCGGACGCGGAGCTCGTCACGCAGGTGATGCGCGGAGAACGCGCTGCCTACGCCGCGCTCGTGAACCGCCATCAGGCGCTGATCTATCGTCACGCGTCCGGAATGGGGCTCGATCACGACACCAGCCTCGACCTGGTGCAAGATGCGTTCGTGAAAGCGTACATGAGCCTCGCGGAATGTCACGATCCCGCTCACTTTCGCGCGTGGGTTTTCCGCATCGGTCGCAATCTCTGCCTCGATCACCTGAAGAACGTGAGGCGAATGTCGGTTCCGATGAGCCAGCTGAGCGGTATCGAGAACATTCCCGATCGGGACGACAGGGCGGAGGACATCGATCGCACGCTGCGGGAAGCGCTGTTACAGCTTCCACCCGTTCTCCGCGAGGCATTTCTGCTCAAGCACGATGCGGGCTACACGTATGACGAAGTGGCGGAGCTCACAAATGCGTCGCCGAGCGCGGTGAAGATGCGTGTGCACCGCGCGCGCGAGGCGCTGCGCGCGTTCCTGATCGACCAGGGGGTCAGCGCGGCGTAGGTGACAATTCGCTGGGCGCCGATCGTCTCTTGATTGAAGACGGGAACGACACACCAAGACACCGGGAGACAAGATGAAATACAGAATCCTCACGACAATGATTGCGCTTGCATCCGCGCCCGCCATGGTTGCGGCGCAGAATTCGGACATGCATGCGACCGCTCAGGCACAGGCGCAGGCGCAAGCTACCACCCCGCAGGCGCGCATCGATGCGGCGCTCCATGCAGCCGCCGAGGCTGATATTCCGACGTCGCTCCTCTCGAGCAAGGTCGCGGAAGGACAGGCCAAACACGTGCCGCCGGAGAGAATCGCGAACGCCGTAGAAGCGCGGCTCAAGTCTCTGGTGCGTGCATCCGCGGCGCTGCATAGCGCGGATGTAAAGATGGGAAGTGCAGCCGAACTGGCGGTCGCCGCCGATGCACTCGAGGCGGGCGTGAGCGAGAACGCGCTCGTCCGTCTGTGCCGCAGCGCGCCTGAAGAGCGCCGGGTCGTCGCAGTCGCGGTTCTCGCCGATCTGGTTCGCCTGGGCCAGAGCTCTGAGTCAGCGCTCGCGCGTGTGAACACGGCGGTGACAACGAGCGCTGCGCTCGCCAACCTCAACGCCGAGGTGGCATCGCAGCTCCGTCTTGGCGGGCTTACCTCGACGCTGGACGCGGCTGGCGTTCTCCGCGTTCCGTAAGAACAGCGGTCACGACGACCCGACACGTGGGGCAGAGACGCAACTCCAGCCAAGATGCCGAGTGCGGACGGGATAAATGCCTGGAACCATGGGCCTGGGTATAAGGTCAACGACGGCCTCACGCTTCGCAGGCAATCGAAGGGTGAAATGGCACCGCTCTCTGTACAGCGGACTGGGGTTGGAGGAGTGAATCAGCCGGAGGTCAGTACTGCTTTGTCAAAGCAGGCGTGGGTAACTGCGGAGCGGTGGAAGCACGCGCAATGATGGTGCGCAGCGCCGCCTGAAGGAGCCAATCGGCCACCGAGCGGTGTACTTCGGGCGGCGTGTGCCGGCGGCGATCCGGCCGAAGGAGAAAAAGGCGTGGCGGCGACGGCCACGACGACGGACCGCCGCCCGCTCCCGCTGTACAGCTCTGTTGAGAGTGTTCAATGAAAGATTGAGGTCGCTAATGAGTCCGGTTAGCTACGGACCTTCGGGCTACGCTCACTAGCAGCGGCAACATCGTTCCGCATCAAACGCCTCTCGACTAACAGCGCAGTACTTAGAGCCGGTCCTAGAACCGGCGTGAAGTATGCGGCGGTCTTGTGGCATGGATCTGAAGTATCGCACCGTGCCGGACGAGCTCTGGCGCGCGGTCGAGCCGCTCCTGCCAGAGCGGCCCACACCGCGAGGCGGGCGGCCCGGAGTACCAGACAGGCACGTGCTCGCCGGCATCATCTACCGCCTCCGCACGGGCTGTCAGTGGCACGCACTGCCCAGCGAGTTCGGTTCGGGCTCCACGTGTCACCTCAGATTGCAGCAGGGGGTCGAGGCTGGCGTCTTCACCGATGCCTTCCTCGCCATGCGCCGCCGGTATGAACGTCGGCATGGTCTCGCGTGGAAGTGGGCAGCGCTCGACGCTCTGACGGTCACGGCACCAAAGGGGGGGACCTCACGGGGCCGAGTCCAACGGACCGGGCGAAGCAGGGTGGCAAGCGCCACCTCCTGACCGATGGCCGCGGGATTCCACTCGCCGCTGTGCTCAGTGCGGCCCATGTGCAGGACAGGTGGACGCTGGCCGAGACGCTCGACAACACGGGGATGCGTGCGGGCCGCTGGCCGCGCAGGCCAGAGCATCTCTGCCTCGACCAAGGCTACTTCTTTCCGGACTGCGAGGCAGCGGTGCGAGATCGTCACATAGTGCCGCACATACGACGGAAGGGGGAGCAGCCGCTGGTTGGTCGTGTCCACGGGACGCCAAGACGATGGGTAGTGGAGCGAACCGGCAGCTGGTGCAACCGCTTCCGCGCTCTCCGGGTTCGCTGGGAGGTGAAAGCAGCCAACGACCTGGCGCTCTTCCACCTGGCATGTGCCCTCCTCGCGTGACAGCCTTCATGAAGGAACAGTTTTAGGACCGGCTCTAAGCCACGGCGCGAGCGCAAATCTCCCCGACACGAGTGCGCCGGGCCCATGATGACCGGGATTTTTTCGCGGCAAGGCATGAGCTTCTTTCGTGGCGCCAAGGTGAGCGGCGCAGCCACGCGAACACGCCACGACCAACGAGGAGGAGATCTCTGGCGTCGGTGACGAGGCAGTTATGACCGGTCTGGCCTCCGGCCTTCGCGTGGGGTAGCTCCTCGCGTGTTGAGACGGAGTCACCAGAGCCACCTGTGACGATTCACCCTGTTGCACTTTCGCGGAGTCCAACCCATGTCATCAGCGTCGGCTGCTGTTTCCGATCGCCCAATCATCTATCTCGGGATGGATGCGCACAAGGACTCGATCACCATCTGTCAACCACCAATAGAGACGTCCCCTTTCTTCCACCAATGGAGCTGTCCCCTGGGTGCAAGGGTGAGGGCACCCCCGCGCTTTCAAATGCGCGTCGCTGCTAGCGGCGCAGGCTGATCCATGAACAAGTCGAGCCCGCGCCGGCCGAACGTTGCGAGCACACGCCGCGAGCGGAGCCAGTAGCCGCACCAGATCGCGGCGGTGAGCGCGCCGACCACCGCGACGAGCCCGAAGGGAACCGCTTGAAGGACTCTGATGCCGATCCGCGCCGCCGCGCGCCGTTGCCACGCGCCCATCGCGCCGTGGTAGAGCTGTAACGGCATGAGTACCGCGCTGACGATCGTCCAGTACGCCGCCGTGCGGCGACTGCATCGCGCAATGAGCCAGAGTCCGATCACACGCAAAATGACCACGGCGGCCACCACGACATGCCGCGCCAGAGCGAGCAGAATGAACTGCGGGGCACGAACGTGCGAGAGTCGCGGCAGAGCGCGCAGTTCCAGCCGCACAGCGTGGCGTGAGAGGTAGAGCCCGTGCGCATCGATGAGGAGGCCGCCAATGACCAGGAGCACGAAGACCGCGAGCCACCCGCCAATGCCGCGTGGCTCCGCGCGGGTTTCGCTGCGCTCAGACACGGCTGCTACCGCAGGCTCGCAAGGATCATCGCGCGCGTGAGTCGGATGCGCTGGTGACGCAGCGCATGGTCAGCCCGGAATCACTGATTGCGTTCGGTCGCGGCGGCACGGTTCGGTGACGGAATGGGACTCCGCGGGGAACCTGCCGTGTCGCCGGTGAGCGCGCCGCTCCGCCAGAGCGCAAGGAGCGCATCTACGACGCGAGGGTCGAAGTGTGTTCCGCGCGCCGCTTCGATGTCCGTCATCACCTGTTCGAGAGGCCACGCACTGCGGTACGGACGGTCGTGCGTCATCGCGTCGAAGTAGTCGGCGGCGGCGACCAGGCGAGCCTCCATCGGAATGCGCTCGCCGGACAGGCCATCGGGGTACCCACTCCCGTCCCAGTGCTCGTGATGGCTCCGCGCGATCAGCTCGGCGGCACGCACCATGGCGGAGCTCCCGCCCGACAGCATGCGTGCGCCGATCGTGGTGTGTGTGCACATGATCCGGCGTTCCGCGGCCGTCAGCGCGCCCGGCTTGCGGAGGATGTTGTCGGGAATGCCGATCTTGCCGACATCGTGCAGCACGGCCGCGCGCTGCACGATCTCCACGCGCTGGTCGTCAAAGCCGAGCAGCCGGCCCAGCTGCGCGGCGATCTCGCCCACGCGTCTCGTATGCCGCCCCGTATCGTCGTCGCGGAACTCTGCCGCGCTCGCGAGACGTTCGAGCACCTCGACCTGCGCCTCCTCGAGCTCGCGCGTCCGCTGCCACACCCGCTCCTCCAGCACGCGGTTCTGCTCCTGCAGCAGGCGGTGCAGCAGTCGGGTCTCGAGCAGATTCTTCACGCGCAGCAGCAGCTCCGCAGGCTGGAACGGCTTGCCCAGGAAGTCCCTGGCCCCCTGCGACAGCGCGGCCTGCGTGGCTTCGTCGCTTGTGTCGGCGGTCAGCACCAGCACGGGGAGATACGAGCCGTTCGAGAGATGCGGCCGGATGGCCTCGAGGACCGCGAATCCGTCCGGCGCCGGCATCTGCAGGTCGAGCAGGATCACGTCGGGGTGGATTCGCTCCACGAGGGCAATGCCCTCTCGCGAGCTGCTGGTGCCATTGATGTTCCGATAACCGGCGCGCTCGAGCAGCCGCTGCACGAGATGCACGTTGGAAATCTGATCATCGATGATCAGAATTCGCGCGTCCACCGCAGCCACGGCCCGCTCTCCGGGCAGCGCGGTCATCTCAGTGCACGTCGATGAAGGGGAGATTGCCGCCGCGCTCCACCACGCGTCGCAACGCCGCATACACTGTCGGGTCCAGCAGCGTTCCGCTGCACTCTCCCAGGTACTCGACGGCGCGCGCCGGCGGGAGGGAATCGCGGTAGGCCCGCCGCGACGTGACCGCCTGGAAGGCATCGGCAGCGGCCAGAATGCGGCCACCGATCGAGATCTCCGTCCCCTTGAGGCCGCGAGCGTAGCCGTTGCCATCCCACCGCTCGTGGTGATCCTGAACGAAGGTCAGGACCGGGCCCAGGTGCGTGAGCGGCGCAAGGATCTCGACCCCGATGCGCAGGTGATCACGAATGTGCCCCACTTCTTCGTCGGTCAGGGATCCGCGCTTGTGCAACACCGCTTCGCGCACGCCGATTCTGCCCACTTCGTGCAGCCGGCCGGCCAGGCGAACCTGTTCCACGGTTTCCTCCGACAATCCGAGCTCCGCCGCAATGGATGCCGCCAGCTGCGCCACGCGGTGCGACTGGCCACGGAGGTATTCATCCTTGGCTTCCATGGCGGTGACCAGTGACTCGACAATGGCGACGTTCATGTCGCGTAACCTCAGCCGTTCGCGCTCGAGTTCCGCCGTCCGCTGCTCTATTTCCTCCCGGATCAACTGCTCCACGCGACGCTGCTCCATGCGCAGCCCGCGCTGATGCAGCGCACGTTCCACGGCGACGTCGAGCAATGCGTGATCCACCGGCTTCACGAGATAGTCGAATGCCCCGCCGCCGAGCGCCTGCGTCGCGGTACGCGCGTCGTCCACGGCCGTGAGAACGATCACGGCGAGATCCGGATGCGCGGTGAGCGCCGATTTCAGGACCTCGATGCCGTGCATCCCCGGCATCCGCAGATCGCACACCATGAGGGCGAACGGAGCAGCGTCGAGCGCCGCGAGCGCGACGGGCCCGGACTCGGCACATTCCACCACGTACCCGCGCGACCGGAAGAACCTGGCGAGCAGCCTGCGAACCGGTTCTTCGTCATCCACCAGGAGCAGGCGCGGGGTACCCGAGGCAAAGGGCCCACGTAACCGGGACTCGGCGGATCTCCGGTTCGGGCGGGAGACACGTTTACTTCTCATTTTGAGACCTTGGGCATGTGCTCCGGACGACTGAGCACTTCGTGCACCTTGTTCGTAAGCTCGTTGGCCGTGAACGGCTTCACGAGCAACCCGCGCGACGAATCGGGGGTATCGGGGTGGATCGCCGCGTCGTCGGTATAGCCCGACATGTACAGCACCCGCGCGCCTGGCTGCACGGTGAGCAGCCGGTCGGCGAGCTGACGGCCGCTCGTGTCCGACAGGACGACGTCCGCGAGCAGCAGGTCGATCGGCGTAGCACTCTCCTTCGCGAGCGCGAGCGCGCGCGCGCCGCTGGCGGCATCCATCACGGCGTAGCCGCTTGCGACCAGGATGCGACGGGCCAGCGACCTGATCGTCGTGTCGTCCTCGACGAGCAGGACGGTGGCCCGCTGCTGCGCCACGCCCGGGATGGGTGCCCTCGGACTCTCGGGAACGGGTACGGATTCCTCGCGAGGGAGATAGATGAAGAACGTCGTCCCGGCGCCCGGGGCGCTCTCCACCATGAGGTGCCCACCGCTCTGTTTGACGACGCCGTATACCGTGGACAGGCCAAGCCCTGTCCCCATGCCCGCGGGCTTCGTGGTGAAGAACGGCTCGAACATGCGCGCGCGCGTGGCGGCATCCATGCCGCACCCCGTATCGGCAACGCGCAGCAGGACGTACTCACCGGCCTCCAGCACACCCCCCTCGTGGGAGCGGGGGCTCTGGATCGTGACGTTGGCGGCCCGAATGGTCAGCTGTCCACCGTTGGGCATGGCGTCACGCGCATTCACGACGAGGTTCATGATCACCTGCTCGAGCTGGCCGGCGTCAGCGCGTACCGCCCACAAATCGCGCTCCACGATCGCCGTCAGCTGCACATCCGCGCCGATGAGGCGGCCGAGCATGCGATCCATGTCGCGTACCACCTCGGCGACATCGAGCACCCGCGGCTGGAGAATCTGCCTGCGACTGAAGGCAAGGAGCTGGCGGGTCAGCCCGGCGGCCCGCCTGCTGGCGGTCAGGATCTCCTGGAGATCCGCGCGGCGCTCGTCACTCTGGGCGAGGGTCTCGATCACCAACTGGCTCACGCAACTGATGGTCGTGAGCACATTGTTGAAGTCGTGGGCCACGCCACCGGCGAGGCGGCCGATGGCTTCCATTCGCTGCGAATGGTTCAGCTCTTCCTCGAGCCGCCGCTCGTTCGTGAGGTCGCGCACCGTGTGGACGACACGCTCCGGTGCAAACTTCGCCGCGCGCACGTCCACGATCCGGACATCTCCGTTCGCGCGTTGCAGCCGGAATTCGTGGACACGGTTGGGCGCGGACCACCCGCTTCCCGCCGCCTCGCCCGCCGGACCCTCCACGCCGAAGAGGTCCGCGATCGTCCAGCTCCCCGCGCATAGCTCCTCCAGCGGCCGCCCGGTGAGCTCGGCCGCGGCCGGATTCGCATCCGTGATCACGCCGGCATCGCCAGTGATGAAGAGCGCGTCACTCACGTGCTCGAAAATGCGACGCAGCCGCTTCTCGCTCTCCTGCATGGCGGCTTCTGCACGACGGCGGTGCCATCGCTCTCCCGCACGCTCGATGCTGTTGAGCAGCCGCTCCGGTTGCACGGGCTTGATCAGGTAGTCATAGCTGCTCTCCCGGAGCGCCCGTATGGCGCTCTCCACGCTCGCGTTGCCCGTGAGAATCACGACTTCGGTGGCCGGCGAGATCTTCCGCACGGCGGAGACGAGCTCCAGGCCATCCATCCCCGGAAGCCCGAGATCGATAAGCGCGATGGCTGGCGGGACGAGTGCACTGCGCGTCAGCTCCAACCCCTGCTCGGCGGAAGGTGCACCCAGTGACGCATACCCCCGGAGACGCAGAATGTCTTCCAGCGTGCGCAGCATCTGCTGGTCATCCTCGACGATGAGGACCCGGAACTGCTCAGCTGAAGACAACATCGAGGAGTTCGAGGAGTTGGGCGGGTGGAAATGGTTTGCAAAGCGTGCCGCAGATCCACCGTTCGCCGAGGCGCTGATGCACGGCTTCGAGTGCGGCACCGTGTCCGCTGTAGAGAATGACCGCAGTCGCCGGACTCGCCGTCTTGATCGCCACCACCGATTCGCCATTGGCAAGGCCGCCGAGGATGAGATCCAGCACGACCGCGCCCGGCGTGTCCTCCGCCAGCTTCGCAATGGCGAGATCGAGCGTCGTGGCCTCGAGCACCAGGTAATCGTGGCGGCGCAGCACGTCCGCCAGCGTGTGGCCGAATGCGGGGTCATCTTCCACCACGAGCACGCGACGCGGAGCATTCACGGCCTCACTGAGCAGTTCGAGCACGACGGGCAGCGCGACGGGCTTCGAGAGCACCCGTACCGCACCCTCACGTTCCGCCTCCGCCATGAGATCAGCCGCCGAGTACGCCGTCATCAGCATCACGCGAATATCGGGACGCAGCGACTTCATCGCCTTGAGCGCCTCGACGCCGTTCAGTCCGCCCATGCGCACATCCATCAGCACGAGGGAGAAACCCTGGTCGCGCACCGCTTCCACCGCCGCCTCACCGCTGTGGACGCCGTGCGGCTCCCAGCCATGCAGCCGCAGGATGTCGCAGAGCGTCCGCACCATCTGTCGATCATCGTCGACGACCAGAACGCGCTTGCTCACGAGCTCCCCTCGGGCTCCGCCATACCCGGCAGCACCAGCGAAAAGGTGGCTCCGGCGCCCAGGTGGCTCGAGACGTCGATGTCGCCGCCGTTCGCGCGAGCGAGTGAGCGCGAGACGGCGAGGCCCAGACCGATGCCGCGCGGCTTGGTGGTGAAGAGCGGCTCGAAGATCTTTGCCATGTTCTCCGGGGCGATGCCCGTGCCGGTATCCGAGATGTCGAGCCGCACGGTGCCATCCGCGCTGCACGCGCGCACGGTGAGCGTGCCCTCGGCCGTGTTGACACCGCCTGACCCATCCATGGCCTGCACGGCATTGGTGACCAGATTCAGCAGGACCTGGCCGATCTGCGCGCGATCCGCCAGGACGGGCGGCAGGTCGGCCGGAAGGTCCGCGTCCACGCGGACGCCGGCGGGCGGACCCACTCGCGCGATCTGCTCCGCGGTGAGCTCCCCCAGCGCGATCCGTTCGCGCCTGGGCTGCTTGACCCGGGCGTAGTCGAGCAGATCGCCGACGATCTTCTCCGAGAGCGTAACCTGAGTCTTGAGGATCCCGAGGTACTCCTGCACGTCGGGCGGCGTGTCGCGCAGCGTCGCGTCGAGATAGTACAGCGCGTTGGTCATCACACCCAGTGGATTGCGAAGTTCGTGGCCCACGCCTCCCGCGAGCTGACCGAGGATCGCGAGGCGCTCGCGCCGCACCAGGGTGTCCTGTGCGCTCTCGAGCTCCGCGAGAGCCTGTTGCAGCTCGCGCGTGCGATCCGCAACCCGCGCTTCGAGCGCATGCGTGGATTCCCCCATCTGAACGGCCATGCTGTTGAACGAGGCGCTGAGCTGGCCCAGCTCGTCGGACCGGCCCACCGAGACGCGCCTGGAGTAGTCGCCCGCGGCAATGGCTTCCGCCGCGCGCGTCATCTCCGTAAGCGGCGCCGTGATGTGCCGGGTGAGGATCCACGCGCCGAGCGTGCCGAGGACGATGATGATGAGCGCCGTCGTTCCCGTCCTCAGCAGGAAGTCACGCGCGGGAGCAAGCACACTGGCACGGGAGAACTGCACCCACACCATCCAGGGCGTGCTGGGGATGCGCGCGGCCGCGCCGAGGAACGCGCGACCAGCCGTGTCAGTGTACTGCACGAGCGCCCCGGTGCGAAGCGGCAGCGCCGGCCCGGGCACGAGCTTCGCCAGGTCGGTCCACAGGCGAGTGGCGGTATCGCCCACCAGAAACGCGGCATCGCGGCCTATGAGCTGGCGGATGACTTCCGCGCCCGCTTCGCCGGCTTTGCCGGAGCGGCTGCTGCGCGACTCCATCACGAAACCCAGCGTATCGCCGTTCGTCTGCACGACGGGAACCAGAACCTGATAGTAGATCGTGTCGCCGGCCGCCCTGAGCGGACTGACCACTGCCGAGCCCGGGCGCTGGCCCGCCGCGGCGCGCAACAGCGTGTCGATGTCGCCAGGCGAGATATGCGCGTCGCCAACGCTCACCACCCGTTCGTGACTCGTGGTGAACAGCGCGATGGATGTGAGCTGCGGCGTCGTGGGGCCGCGCCGGCTTTCCAGAAAGACACGCGCCGCCGAGCGTGACGCGGAATCGGAACGCAGGAGCACGCGCTGGACGATGGAGTCGGCAGCCAAAGCGCGCGATTCCGTACGGACTCGGCGCGCGGACTCGTCGAGCAGCGCGGCAAGGCGCTGCGCGACCCCAATGGACCGACTGCCTGCCGCGGCGATGAGGATGCGCTCTATCTGCCGGTAGGCGGACCAGGAATACGCCGCCATCGCGACGAGAAGCAGCCCGGAGATGAGAACGGGGAGCTTTCGTCTGATTGGTTGCAACTGCTCAAAGATGCGCATGCGCTTTCCTCCCCGTCTTGCCTCGAGGACGGACGCACTCGTGCATCCTGACGGACGTCGTGCCGGGAACGTGCCCTCCTCTGCCTCATTTGCCTCATTTCATTGACGCACAGAAGTTCGCTGCGTCACACGTTTTCGGGTGATTGGCCCGCTGTGACATCATCAGGAAATGGTCTTCGTGATGCTGTGCGAAAGATCACAGCGTGATGGTCCTCGAGAGCTCACCTGGAACGGGCAATGAGACCGCCCCGTACAGAGTCAGTGCTGGACGGGGCGGTGGTTCGTGCGGCACATCACTCGAGCGGCAGCACGCGGGCGCTCAGCTGCACATCACGGCTTGAAGCCCGTGAAGGCGAACGTGTACGCGTCCGTCGAGGCGTTGTACGTCGCGGCAAACTTCGCGGGATAGTGCACCGTCGCGGAGGTGCCCGCCGGCGTGGCAACCTTCAGAACGAGCGGTTGCTTCGACATCAGCGTTTTCTGCGCGATCATGGGCTCGAAGAAAATGGGCTGTCCGTGATAGGAGCCGAGGACCATCATCGCGTGGAACGGCACCGGGCCGTGTGAATAGTTGCCCGCATGCATGCCCATGCGCGGGACGCACGTGCCGACGAGCAGTCCGACCCCCGGTACGGTGATGTCTTCCAGCGAATAGCCGGCAGGAAGTGCTGCCGGCTTCGTTTTGTCGGCGCAGTCGATTGCGCGCCGTGCACTGTCGGGAATCGTGTAGAAGTGGAAGTCGAAGTGCGGTGTCTCGAACGGTTTCGGCGGATGGCCCATGGGCTCCCAGTAGAACGTGAGATGATCGATGCCGGTCGCGGTGCGCACCTCCGCGGGCATCGGGACGACGGCAGCTTCGGCAGGCGGCCACACCATTGCCCCCTTGGCCGGCGCGCTGGCAATCGCCGCCATCGGAATGGTGGCATCCAGCTCGACGAGGCGCTGCCCCAACATTTTTCCGGAAACGCAGAGCCGGGCGCCAAACGCCATTCCACATGAGGGCGTGATGGCACGCGCGCCCTGTGCCGGCGCGGACGCCACGAGACAACACAGCGTG
>Ga0070684_100000727_pt1 | contig 22832 bp, 24 predicted proteins | sample KBSC723LmetaG_FD_65653 | JGI IMG/M metagenome (GOLD analysis project Ga0070684, IMG submission 65653) | Corn rhizosphere microbial communities from Kellogg Biological Station, Michigan, USA - KBS C7.2-3L metaG | ecosystem: Host-associated > Plants > Roots > Rhizosphere ...
GTGGAAATAACAATCGATCAGAGTGCTCGAAGCATTCGTATCCGAGATAATGGGACGGGTGTCGAGCAATCCAAGTTCGTTTCTCGGATGGTGGCCCTTGGCGCTAGCCGAAAGCGCGGCCTAAAGGCTCGAGGGTTTAGAGGTGTCGGCCGACTCGCAGGCCTTGGTTACTGCCAAGAACTCATATTCCGTTCACGCGCCGATGGGGAGCGGGAGATTTCGGAACTGCGTTGGGATTGCCGTGCTTTGAAGTCAAACCTCCGAGATCCCAAATTCTCGGAGCAGCTTTCGTCGCTAATTTCCCGAGTCGTTCGCACACGGAAGGGCGCGGACACTGAGTATCCTGAACGCTTCTTCGAAGTGGAAATGATTGGAGTAATGCGAAATGGCGCAGATGTCTTGATGAACGCGAGCGCTGTGGCATCGTATCTGCGCCAAGTGGCACCAATCCCTTTTTCCCCCGCATTCGAACATGGTAAACATCTCGATCAAACACTCGGGAGAGTGGTTCCGATGGGGAATGTCAGGATTTTTGTGAACGACGATCAGGAGCCTTTGTATCGCCCACACCGAAATGAGTTCGTGGCCAGAAAAGGCGTGAAGGACTGCCTGCGTGAAGTGACAATTCGAGAGTTCTTTGGATCTAACGGCGACCTTTCCGCCATCGGTTGGTGGGCTGACCATTCGTACCTGGGCGCGATATCATCGGAGACCAGCATCGGGGGATTACGTCTACGGTGCGGAAACATTCAAGTTGGTGAGCATGACTTGCTCAATGGTCTATTTCAAGAACCACGTTTCAATAGCTGGACTGTCGGGGAGATACATGTGCTGGATGAGCGAATACTGCCCAACGGACGGCGAGACCATTTTGAGCAAAACGTTCACTTCTCGGATCTGCTCACGCAATTAACTCCGATTGCCCACGAACTGGGTAAAAAGTGCCGCGACAGTTCGATTCAGCGAAACGCTACACGGGAGTACCAGGCGAAACGCAAGCAAGTGGAAGCCAACCTGGACATTCTCAAACAGGGCGCGATCTCCCCCGATCGAGTGAAGCAGATCGAAGGAGAGACTCGAAACCTTCTCGATCAACTGCGCCGATTCAACAATGGCCGCGTCAAAGACGAAAGGGTAGTCCGTATCATGTCTCGGAAGACGGAAACACTTAGAACACGGTCGGAGCGTGTCTTCTCCAAGACTCATGTCGCCACAGCGCTGAAATCAAGAAATAGAGCAGATCGCTCGAGGTTCGAGCAGATCTTCGGCATGATTTACGAATGTTCGTCGGAACATACTGCCGCAAAGAGTCTTATCGATCGGATCTTGAAGAAGATGGATGCGTGAAAGAAGATCCGATCGTCAGCAAGACCGCCTGCGCTCGTCGACCGGATTCTCAAGAAGCTTGAATCGCGACTGGGCTGGAGAGTTCCGCGTGGGTGTCTCCGGTGATGCAAGACATAAGCTGCTGGGGTGTCAACGGCCCCTGAGGCGGCTCCAGAATCGAGCATGGGTCTCCGGATACTACGCACCTCAAGAACCGGCCCTCTTCCACCAAGAGCATGGGAAGATTGAGTACATCTTCTGCAGTCTGCGAGCTCTGAACCCGGAGATCTCGCCCTGCGACAAATTGGAATTCAAAAGTGAAATGAATCATCTTTGCATTTTCATGTCCTGTGTAAGCAACAGAAGGTAGACATCTACAGCGAAAGTTCTGCATCTCAGCGAGCTCGCGTATCCACTGCGGCACCCAAAGACGTAACTGATGTTGTTTGAACCCCTCCCCGAGCCCTGAACCCCATGCGGCTACCGTTTGAATCAAATCGTTCTGGGTTCTTTGGGCCGCCTCTTGAAGAAACTGTACTGGCTCATCGCCGAATGTGTCTCGAACATTTAATGTCAGGAAAAGATTGAAGTCGTGCCCCCTCTGGCGAGCAAACAGTTCTTCAATCGCTTTAATACGAGGCGACTTTTGTCCTGTCGCCGTTTGGGAGGTTTTTTTATACGCGATTCCGCCAAGAAAATCTAGATTGTAGATGTCGTATTGAAACGAGATACCAGTTCCACTGTTGACTGAAAGCTTTGGTGAAGCACCGTCGATGCCTTTGCCGGCCAAAATCACCTCTTCGATCGCACCGCGAATGATCTCGAGTTGCTTAATGTCTTGAACCAACGCGGTGCTAGCCATCTCGCTTATGATCTGGAGATCCTCCTCTCGCTGCAATCTGGGTTTGCGCACAATCTGGACGCACGTCTTTACGCTTAACATGGGACCCCAATCAACAAGATCGTTCAGTGGGGCGCCAGGAAGCCCCAGGTAGGCCAGTTTCCTGCCTAACCGGGAAGACACCAACGAAAGGAAAGGAAGGTTATACCGTTCGCGTATGGCTCTCTTATTTTCGCTGTCGAGGAACATAGCAGTCCTTAGTCTTCTCCCTGCAATGTCGTCTCAACTGCGGCGATGATGCGTTGGTAAGCTGTAGAATCGCTTCCGAGTACGTCAACCAATACCGCGTCAATCGCCTCCATCACTCTCGAAGAACTAGGTGAGTCGAAGAGATCTAGTTCTTTGAGAACGTCGGTCAGAGTTCTTTCAGGAGCTGGGTCGACGGGCTTTGTGGGAAACGGCAATGTAGCAGGAAGAGATTTTGCACTCCGCTTCGCCGAGTGCGATGTGCTTACGTTACGGCTGACCCCAGTTCGGATTTCTTTCTCCAGCTTTTCGACGATCTTAAGAGATTGGTCTGCCTTCTCCTTAATAACCGCCGATGTCTTTGCGCGATGTTTCTTAATCTGATCGCGCACGTCCCGCAACTTATCCCAATCCTCAAACGTATCTATTCCTTTTTTGCTGATCTCATTGTGCAGTGCACCCAGCGCTGCTAATGCTTCCGTAACCTTTTTATCGGAGAGCGCGGTATTACGAATCTTCTCTGCTGCCTTTTCAAGCTCTTCTAGCTTGCTCTTCACCGCGATCTCTAATCGACTCTTAGCAGCATTGGTTTCGAAATCCGCGCGAGCTGTATTCGGGATTACCTGATCATCGATGACATAAATTTCTCCGGTATACCAGCGGTACAACGTGCCGGACCCGGCCGTGAAAAGTGTATAGAGCTGGTCTCGGTTGCCGATCGTGAAGCCCTTACATTTGTAGATGAAGCCTTGGTAGTCGCTAGGCTTATAGGTTCCTTTTTTTGTAAGCGCGAGATTGTTTTCGCCGAGCCGCTCGTTCTCTTTGTTCAGGCACGCCCAGTAGTAGGCAATTATCTTCCCATCGCTATAGATAGGGCCGATATTAGGTGCGCGCAGACCGTTTAAGGGGGGCCTTGTGATGATTTCATCTTCCTCGTCGTCGGACTGCAATTCGATGGTCACGGCCTTATAGCCAGGCACATTCTGAGCCAAGTCATCGGTAATGCGTTGTTTGAAGTCGAAGTTGTCGCTGAAATCGACTGGAAGGTTCTGCAGGATATATTGACGAAGCTCAGCCCGATTTCCAATTTTCCGTAGATGCACTTCACTAATTTCTTCGAGCTGAACCGTCGTAAAACTCTTTCCGGCAGCGGCGGATGGCTTCCGAGAAAAAGATGTGAAGTCTGACAGAATCGCGCTCAGAGTGATGGTTCCAACGGGGCTGGCTTCGAGTTCTTTCTTCATGCCGCCGAAATCAAACTTCATGATGAGTTCATCCTGAGAGTCCGCTTTCTTCGTAGTGATGATCAACCTGTTGGCAAGGTCGTATCCAGAATAGATTCCTATACCGCGGAATCCGACATGTTCCGCCAGATCCTTCCCGGAGATTCCAAACTTTCTCGACGAGAGAAGCTGAGCTTCATCCATTCCTTGCCCCGTGTCGTGAACGAGAACGGAGTTGCCGGTGATCTTTATCGTGACTTTCTTTGCGCCCGCGTCAACGCTGTTCTGGACGTACTCTCGGATACAGTCGAGCGGATTCGTGTAGAGGCCCTTGGACAGAATCGGCAGGAGTTGGCCACCTATATCGTCGTCTTTGGCAGGGATGGTTACAAACTTCCCTTGGGGAATTTCATCGCCGACTAGTATGGAAGCGTTTTGCTTTAGCTGTCCTTTTGGCGTGGTGTCTTTTGGCATCTTCTGTCTAGCTCCGTGATTCCACAATCTTGGACAGCGCCTCATGGAAGAGCGTAGTCCGGTCGCTAATGGCGCCTTCTCTCTCCATGAGCAAAAAGCGGTTCCACAAGGCCTCGTCAAAACGCAGGGTTACCGAAATCCGATTGGATCTCTTGCTTCCTTTTGGCCTTCCTACTTGCCGGGACGGCATTGCTTCCCACGCCTTCCGAGCCGCACTGCTAAAGTTTCTTACCTGTGTAAACGCGAGCTTCAACTGGCTCCCATCATCAAGGCGAACAGAGCAATTCTCCTTATGAACACGGGTTATTTTGCCCCGCTTATCGGCTTCACGATGTCCAGATCTGATCTGGATCTTGTCGCCGACTTGCGCATCGCATAAAGTCATGCGATCAATGTATACTTCTCCGTAATTTCCTGCAATAATAAAATACGAGTGTCGAGATGAGAGGAAAGGCCTGTGTCAGAGAATTCGAGCATCGAGTGGACTGATGCCACCTGGAATCCCGTCCGAGGGTGTACGAAAATCAGTCCTGGCTGTAAGCACTGTTACGCTTGTACGTTTGCTGAAAGGTTCCGGGGAGTTCCCCGCCATCCATATGAACAAGGCTTCGACCTGCGGTTAGTTCCCGAGAAGCTATTTGACCCTCTGAAATGGTCTTCGGCTAAGCGGGTTTTTGTGAACTCTATGAGCGACCTCTTCCACGAGGAAGTTTCGTTTGAATACATCTCCCGAGTGCAAGACGTGATGGCCGAAGCGTGGTGGCATACGTTCCAAGTCCTAACCAAGCGCGCTGAACGGTTGGAACAGTACTCCAATACCAGATCGGCGGATAAACTTTCCAATGTTTGGTGGGGAGTGAGCGTCGAAGATCGCAAATACGGATTGCCTAGAATCAATTATCTGCGAAACGCCGCTGTTCAGTTTCGATTCCTCTCGATAGAGCCGCTCCTAGAGGACCTCGGGGACGTAGACCTCTCTGGACTTGACTGGGTCATAGTCGGCGGAGAAAGCGGGTTTGGGGCAAGGCCGGTGAGACAGGCATGGGTTCGTAGACTTCGCGATCAGTGCAGGGAACAGAATGTTCGGTTTTTTTTCAAGCAATGGGGTGGGGTTCAGAAGAAGCGCGCGGGAAGAGAATTAGATGGCCGGACCCATGACGACTTGCCTCCTATTGCAGATGCCCAGGTTCCGGGGAAGCACACTCGAGAGATTGCTATACGAAAATTGCAGGATCTGTGGGATGCTTCGGGACCTGTCCGAGCCCAGAGTTGAGTTTCCGTTCACGTACTCACCCCAAACCGGTTCCAGCTACTGTTCGCCCAGCCTGAAGCTGCTCCGTCTAAGTTTGCAACCTAAGCTCGCCGCCAAACCGGCATCTAAGGTCAAAAGGTATTTTTCGCAAGTGAATCGCGCTATCAGGAATGCGCATCTGCCTCTTGCCGTCTTCTCACCCGGTGAAAAGCAAGAGGTCGCAAAAGGAGTTGAAGTGTACGGTCAATTCTGCACCAGCGCTGTTGAGACAAACTGGTATGGAAGGAGCATTGGATGGCACGAGGGAAGAAGGACACACCTGCGCAGGTCGTGAACCTTCCGCCGCAGATCGAAGTGGCGATGGCAAACGGGAAAACGCCTCCGCAGGCTTGCAAAGAAGCCGGAATCGCCGAGCAGACCTTCTACCGCTGACGCAAGGTGTATGGCGGCCCGAAGGTGGACCATGCCAAGCGGCTGAAGGATCTGTACCAGGAAATCGGTAAGCTCAAGCGCCTGGTGGCGGAGCTGAGCCTGGATAAACTATCCTTCAAGGACATTGCGCGGGGAAACTTCTAAGCCTGGACCGGCGCCGTACCGCTGCGGAACATGCCAAGCAATAAGGGGCGAGCGAGCTTCATGCGTGCCAACTCCTTGACCAACTGGCCTGCCCCATTTCCGCACACAAATAATCATACTCAGCTAGCCGCAGCCGCAGCGGTGTGAAAGTGGGAAGCGCCATTGGCCTTTTCCAAGCAGGCGAAGCCTGCGCCGTTTCCACCGTTTGCTTACGCGGCGAACCCAGCCGGTGTCATATAGTTCAGGCTGCTATGCGGTCTCCGTTCGTCGTAATCGTGTCGCCACGCGGCGATGACAGGTTCAGGAACCAGCGATACGCAGGCACCCCTCGCGCAGCTTGCTATTGAAACTCTCGACCTCGGCGTTCTGCGTCGGCTTGCCAGGCTGGATGTGAAATAGATCGATCTTGCGATCAAACGCCCAAGCGACGATGCGGCGACTGGTCAGTTCCGGGCCTTTGTCACAGGGAATGGCGGGGCGGCAGACCGCGATCGGCGATGATCTGGTCGAGCACACATGTAAGGCGCAGGCCCGCGAAGCTCGTGTCCACTTCCATCACAAGGCTCTCGCGTGTATACGCATCTATAACGTTCAGCACGTGGCCCTAACGGCAACAGGATACTGTATCAGGAAAACCACTCTTCGGGAGCTGTTCTGCGGAAACGACAGCAAGGGATTCGGCAATTCTGGATGGAATACTTCGAGACTCGGACCGCTACCCCAGCGTTCGTCAATGACGCGCCTGGAATTGTGCGGCAAAGTTTCTAGCTCAGTGAGCTTCGGCGCGGGGCGATTCGCCCCACCTAACTTCTGAGCTATCGATGTGCTATCCAGCTCTTCTCCTGAGGCTCAGCTATAGCGTCCTAGCCGCGCTTTCGGGACGGAGTAGCGCCAGGAGGCACGGCACCATTCCAGCCTTGCGGCTTAGTGCAGGATGGACTAATGGCGACTTGGGATGCAGTCACTTGTCCCCCGTGAGCTCTTGAAAACCCTGGCGATCTATCGAGGTTGGCGCATCTATGATGCAGCACTCATCCGCTAAACAAGCGAGTCGTGGCGGTCAGTTTCTGGTGTCAGTTTCTGATTGACGATCATGTTCCCGTGCTTTACACTCGCTCGACAAGCCCCCAACAGGATTCGCTACGCTGGCGCGACAAGTTCGACGTCGTCTTGCATCTCTGGAACGTCCTATGAACGTGGAAATCTCGAGAGTCTCATTCGGGTACGATCAAAGCTCTCTCGTGTTGCGTGACATCACGTTCAACGCTTGCGATGGCCAGATCGTGTCGATCCTGGGTCCTTCTGGGTCCGGAAAATCGACACTCCTCCGGCTGATAAGCGGCGCGTTGCCAGCCGGATCGAGTAGCAGGTTCAGTGGAACCGTGACGTACGACGGCCAGCGATCTCACGAGCCCCTGCGAAGTACAGGGCAAATCGGCTTCATGTTCCAAACTCCTTCTTTGCTTCCTTGTTACACCGTGGAGGAGAACATCCGATTACCTCTCAAACTCGCTCGACGAAGCAAGGCTGTCGATAGTACCGATCAACTGGTTTCTAAAGTCGGGCTAGAACGCTACAAGAGGTCTTTGCCAAGCCAGCTCTCGGGCGGGATGCAAACGCGGGTTGCGCTAGCTCGCACTCTGGTTACAGGGCCATCACTCCTATTGCTCGATGAGCCGTTTTCCTCCCTGGACTTTGGATGGCGATTGAGGCTATATGACCTTTTCACTTCGCTACATCATGGAGATCCATCGAGGACATCCATTCTGGTCACTCATGACATAGCTGAGGCTTTCCTCTTGGCGGGAACGGTGCTGGTATTGTCTACGTCCGGGCGGTTGATCGACCGTTTCACGCCCTCGCAGCCAAAGATTCGGTCCTTTACGCCAGAAGTGATTGGTACATACCTCGAGCGCCTTCGATTCGACATGTTGACAGCCCAGCAGCTACTTTTTTCGGAAGGACGCGCCACATGCGTACAAGGCCACGCGAATTGAGGCGTGTCGCACTCTTCGTCGTTTTTCTCGTCGTTTGGCAGGTGACCTGCAAACGTGACGCCGATCTACGACTTTTCTTCTCTACCCCCGAACTTACGGCTCGATATGTATACAGCCATTTAAGGGACCTCACCGCAGATTCCCTCTACACCTCCCTCGAGAGCCTTGCAGGATTCGCGATCGCTTGTATAGTGAGCTGGACCTTGATTTTCCCTTGCTTCTATTTTCGGTCCCTCCTGCGTCGCATTCTTCCGCCGGTCGTGGCGAGTCAAACCGTGCCCCTAATTACTCTCGCCCCATTATTCATCGTAGTGTTCGGAATTGGCTTTGCATCAAAGGCCCTGATGGCTGCACTCCTATGCTTTTTCCCGTTGTTTGTCAGCCTTGCAAACGCATACTCGTCAACACCTCGGGAGTTGCGGGAAATGGCGAATCTCTACAACTCGCCCGTCCTTACGAGACTGCGCTTGATCGAGCTCCCACTAGCACTTCCGGGGGTGTTTTCCGGGTTGAAAGTCAGCGTTACTCTCTCTGTGGTGGGCGCAGTCGTCGCAGAGTTCAATGGCTCTTCACTAGGTTTAGGAAGAGATCTGTTTGTAGCCGCTAAGCGTCTCGACGCCGAGCTGATGATAGGGTCTCTTGCGCTTACTACGGCCCTCGGACTTCTTCTCTACAGCGGAGTTGCCGCCGCTGAACGGAGATTTGGCTTCTGGTATGTATCTTCCAACGAGAGGAATGAGCAATGACCACAACGCTTTGGAGTCGGAGCAAGCGGCTAGTTTTTGCAGCACTAGCTTTCGCTTGGTGCGTTTCGGGATGTAAGAACATTCTTCCATCACGCCAATCACAGCAGACGCTAGATGACATTTCTCTCGTCCAAGAATGGTTCCCTAATTGCAATTATGCAGGTGCTGTGATGGCGCAGAGGCATTTCGCCGCGAATCACCACCTCAGATTGAAGATCATCCAAGGCGGTGACAATGTCAATCCGGTTGCATTAGTTGTGAATGGTAGCGCAACCTTCGGTGACGCGTCTGCAGATGCCGTTTTGCTGGCAAACGAGAAAGGCGCCAACCTGGTGATATTGGGCGTTGTAAGCGCGATCAATCCAACGGTGTTCGTGACGAAGCGAGAGTCACACATACAAACTCCCAACGACTTCGTCGGCCACCGCGTAGGCATACTGGAAGGAACGAATACAGAATACGTCTATCGATCATTGATGAACGTCAATCACGTCAAGAGGTCTTCAGTTAAGGAGGTCAGTGTCTCGTTCGACATTCGACCGTTTATAGCCTCAAAGCAATATGACGTCAGACCTGCATACATTTACGATGAACCAGTCACTCTCGAGATTCAGCATGTCGACTATAACATCATTCGCCCGTCCGATTGGGGTGTTCATTATGTCGGGACGGTCTATTTTGCTAAGAGATCGTACGTAGCCTCTCACCCGGATGTTGTTCGAAACTTTGTATACGCGATGGCAGATTCGTGGAGGGCTGTGCAACTGCATCCCGACGTTGCGATCGACGACTTGCATGGATACGATCCCACCCTTGACAGCGCCCGCGAAGCGATCGCACTGAATAGGGCCTTGCCTTTTGTGAAAGGCGTCCACGACAAGGTGCTTTGGGTGGAGGAGGGGGATTTGACCGATATGGTGGAATCGCTCAAGTCTCTTGGCGTGTTGCCGAGTGATTTCAATACCCGCAGCTCTCTTGATTTACAGTTCATTCACGATTACTACACTCACGCCGAACCATAGCGCGAAGGAGTTGGGGGTATTGATGGCAATCTACACAGTCTCCGACGGAGACGAATTCAAGGCGGCCAATCTTCAAAACTGGAAGGGCAACTCGGAGTTTTGGCTGCAAGGACAAATGCGCCACTTGCGGGATATCTGGCAGCCAATTGCAATATGCATGAGGCGCCTATTGCATGAGGTGGATGCACTGGGCTCCCCTACAATTCTTGACACAGGCTGCGGAGAGGGATGGCTGCTACGCCTGCTCGATTCAGAGTGCCTGAATGCTGAATATACCGGGTTGGATTTCAATCCGCGTTTCATAGAGGCGCTCACATCGCGAGAGCATGGAGGCCGACGAGTTCGCTTTGTTCTGCACGATTTGGAAGTAGACCTTCCTGAGGACTTGGTCAGCCGGGCCTCCATCGTTGTGAACATATTCAATTTGTTCGAACTCCCGAATGTCGAAGCGGCTATGTGCAATTTCTGGAGAGCGCTTCGTCCAGGAGGGAGGTTGTTGCTCGTGTCCATAGATCCAGTTATGCAGATGCTTGCTGTTACATCGACTCGAGACGAATTCATTGATCTCCTTAGGCGCTATGAAGAAAACCAGATGCATATTGGCTACGACAAGGATATAGATATCGGCGATTGTCGGTCTGGCAGGATTTACAAGTCAATCCTCTATTCAGCTGCGTATTACGTTAAGGTGGCGAAGAGGAGCGGCTTGAAGTTGTACGACTTTCAAGAGGTTGTAAAAACGGCCAACTTTGTACCTCAAATTTATCAGATGCTCTTGTTTCGGAAGGATGAGGAGTGAAATATGGCCACGGTTTTGTCTAGCCCAGGGGCATCTTCGCAGGCGCGCGGTATCTCGCGTTATACCGCCGTGATTCAACGCCGGATACCGTGCGCATCGGCGGCGGCTAAAGCGGCGCTGACGTTCCTGCCGCTCTTGGCAGTGATCAAGTTGTTGTGGACTCTTATCGCGGGCGATAACGATAGCGTCCTTTATTATTTCAATCGTATCCAGGGTAATGACTTTGTGCTCGCAGATGTCCTGTTTGCGTGTATGTTCGCAAGCTATGTCACTATCCTGTTCGGCCTAGCCATATACCTTTCAGATGTCATGCGCGGTCTAGACGAGCACAGAGGATCGGACCGCACTATATCTGTTCTAAGTAGATGTGCTGTTATTGTCCTAGGAGTTGTTGCACTAGCCCTGATCCTGTATGTAGTGTTTGTGCTCCTGGCGTGCTTTAGTGTGGATCTGTACGGTCCTCTTAACCTGTCGTTTGAAACGTTCCTGAGAATAGACAGGTGGTTATCTGTGGGGGTGTTCGCGCTCTTTTGCGCGGCTGACCTGGTGCTCTGCTACACTCAGCGACGGCAACGACGGCAGAACCTCAAAGAGTTAGGAAGCGCCGACCAAGAAGAGCTTAAGCGTATCCTTAAGACGCGCATACGCCGTAACCGTGCGCTTTCTGAGTTTTCAATGTGCTCCGTTAAGCTCGTCAACCTACCGACGCTAATTGTGAATTGCGGCATGATATGCCTGGTGGAGGCTTTGGAACGCTCTGACAGTCTCCATTGGAAGGTCGATGGCACTTTGCACTTTCTGCGGATTGAGCACTTAGAAACATCGCACTATCTTCTTTTCCTCGACGGGCTCGAGGCTGGAGTAATTACCGCGACCATCATCTTTTCCCAACTCGTGTACGCTACGCTTAAGTATAGGTACGAAAGAGCGGAGGGGCTTCGCTACGCTCTTCACACCTAGCGCGATGCTCTTGACATATAGACTGTTCTGTGCTATAGTGCTAGTGCATCATCCTTTGGGGGCCGCATGGGGGCGCGGCTTTGAAAGGAGGAATTATGCACGGTGATACTGCAGTTGTTGCTTGCGTGCTGTTCGTGATGTTTCTTTTCTCGAACTTCGCGCTAATGGCTCTTCTGATGATAACGGCCCCACGAGCAGCCCTTGTGGTTCGCACCACGTTAGTATGGTTTTGGATCCCGTGTACCGCTCTTTGGATTTGTGTGTGCGTCCATTAGACGGTCTTCAAGACTGGACAGACATTTTCTGTCCAGTCTTTTGTTTTGCAGATTCTGGAGGGGTCGGCATTGTTGAATGATGCCTAGGGTCGCATGCGATCTGACAATCGAGCCAAAGCCTCCAGACACGCCCTGACTGATGAACTCAGTCGTGGCGGGACTTTTTGAGTTCGCACCAGCGGTTATGCGACTGTGTGGTCGGCGGCGAGCACAATCCTGACCCTTGAATCATGTTCTCCGTACAAGTGGCACATGGAATGGGGACCCAATTCTCAAGAGTTGCCGGTGAGCATTGCTCGATGCTGAAATCGAGGGAATTACATGCTACAAAAATGACTACAGTGGGATTCTCGGCGGGCGGGAAATCGACTGTAAGTAGCTGATTTTAATGGTCGGGGAGAGAGGATTCGAACCTCCGACCCCCTGGTCCCGAACCAGGTGCTCTACCAGGCTGAGCCACTCCCCGACATGAGTTGCAGAATGCGCCCGCGGACCTTGCCTGGTCTGTTGCAGCCCACTGGAAGCGCTTGGTTCAAGTGTAACAGAAAGTTGGAGTCCCGCTGGAGCGTGCGGATGGGCATGCCCGGCGGGTTAGCGCTGGATTCAGTGCTCCGATCCCGGTCGAATACGGTGTCTGAAAACGATCCCGATCTCGCTCCGATCGCGGTCCCGACCGGCGCTCCGCTGCGCACTCTGATCCGGGAGCTAGACGGTCCTCTCCGGTTGCGCATCAGAGTGAGGGAATGAAGGGCGGCCCGCGCCACTCGCAGGGCTGTTTTGTGTAATGGGCCTCTTGCCCGGGACCCGCGAAAGGACAACGACATGGCGAAACAACCGGAGAGCCGCAACACTGATTTCACGCACAGCTCGATCCAGGGCGGCCGCGACGACGCGCGGCAAGACGATTCAGCTGGGTCCGATGCCCTCGATCGTATGAAGAAGGTGACCGGCGGCGCTGAGCAGCCCAGGGCTTTGCGCGGTGAGACCGCGCGCGAGATGGCACGCCTGAATGCCGAAACAGAAGAAGAGGTGGACGCTCTGCGGGTGAACCTGACGCAGGACGATGACAGCATGCAAAACCCACAGTATGGAACCGGCAAGATTGTCGACGACGTTGCGCGCGATCAAATGGCCGGCATGACCGAGGTGGGCAGGGAACTGGACGACAAGGGCGTCAACAGCGTAGTTCCCGGGCGAGACAACACCAGTTCGGTGCTACGCAGCCGTCATCCCAACACCGGCATTGCGCGCTCGCAGGACGTGGTGGAAGGGAACCTGGAAGAGCCCCGGGATGAAGGCCGGATCGACCGGAAGGTGGACGAAGGCACCGCCGCCTGATTTCGGAAGGGTGAAGACAGGACGCGGGCTGAGTTGACTGACCTGGTTGCCGGCGCCGAGGTCGAAGGGGAACACAGCTCTCCTGATGTCGTGACGGGAGGCCAATCCCGCGCCATTTATGCATAATTATGCAGAAAATGCATAAAATGCGAAGGCTCGATTCTGCTATAAATAACAGATTCCGTTGGCGTTATGCCGCTATATCCAAAAATTCATAGAAAACGGCAGAAAAAATTTTTGGAACGGCTTGTAACGCCAACTCCCGGATTTCTCCGGGAGTGAGGTTACCTTAGCATGGCTGTCAGCGTGCGTTTGTGACGGCGGATACAGGTGTTGGCAGGGTTCAGGGTCGTTCCTTCAGGGAACGCCGTCGGACTCGTTTGGCTGGGCTAGCGGGCTGTTTTTCTCGTCAGACTCGCTAGCTGACTCCAGGGCTACTTCTTTTCGTCGGGGGTGGGGGGGACTGCGCCGGGGAAGATTCCTTCGAGCGGCTCGCGGCGTTTTTGTTCCGCCTCGGGATCGGGCAGAGGCTTGCGGGGCATCATCTCATCCCGCTGCGCGGCGTTGTAAAGGAAGATGGCTTCGACCGTGGCAATCTGCTTGAGGTCGGAGGCCTGGAGCCGCTCGTACACATCCTGGTTGGAATGGTGGGTGCGGCTTTCGTAATCGAGCGGGTCCTGGATGAACTGGAAGCCTGGGATGCCGACGGCGTCGAAGCTGAGGTGGTCGGTGCCGCCGGTATTCCGGTTGGTGATGGTGGTGACGCCGAGGTCCTTGAGAGGGGCAATCCACTGGGCGAAGATGGGCGCAATGGCGGCGTTGCCCTGAGTGTAGATGCCGCGAATCTTGCCGCTTCCGTTATCGACGTTGAAGTACGCGGAGATGAGCTTCTGTTCCGGCTTGACCTCGAGCGGGCCGGCGGCGCGGCGCATGAACTCAGGCAACTGCATCTGGTCAGGAGCGGTGGAGGTCTTGGCTTCGCCGAAGTGCTGGCGCACATAGCCTTTTGAGCCGAACAGTCCCTGCTCTTCGCCGGTCCAGAGGGCGATGCGAATGGTGCGGCGGGGCTTGACGCTGAGGCTCTCGAGGATGCGCACGGCTTCCATGGCGACGATCGAGCCGGCTCCGTTGTCGGTGGCGCCGGTGCCGGCGATCCAGCTATCGAGGTGGCCGCCGACCATCACGACCTGGTCTTTCAGTTTGGGGTCGGTCCCGGGGATTTCCGCGACGGTGTCGAAGCCGTGCTCGTGGTCGCCGGTGAACCTGGTCTCCACATCGACTTCGACCGTGCAGGGGGCGTGCGCCTCGATCAGGCGATAGAGACGTCCGTAGCTTTCGATGGCGGCGACGACGACGGGAACCTTGACGCGCTTGTCTGCCAGATAGGGGGTGCGGCCGAGCGCGGCGCCATTGTCGTCAAAGAATGTGCCGCCCGAACCGCCACCGTTTTTGGCGTCGCGGCTAGGAAGGATGACCGCGGCCACCTTTTCGTCGGCGAAGAACTGCGCCACTTCGTCGATCATGTGCATGCGGTGCATGTAAGTTTGCAGGCGGGCTTTCATGTCAGGCGAGAGGCCGCCGGAACGATCACTGACGGGATACTCGGCGATATCTTCAAGTTCTTTGTCTGAGTAGCGCTCGAAGAGGGCCTTGTCGACCGGGGGCACGTCGCGCATGGGTCCGAAGAGGACGATCTTGCCGCTGAGCTTGCCCTTGTATTTGTCGAAATCCTTCTCGTCCTGAATGTTGACGTTGACGACCTCGCCTGTAACGGGTCCGCTGGTGGATGGGGACCAGGGCGTCGCCTGGACCATCAGCACGGCCGTGTCGGGCGTGACCATGCGGGCCCAGGTGTTGAGTTGCTGCCAGCCGAGGCCGAACTCGCCCCAGTCTTCGAGGTGGGCATTTTGCAGGCCGATTTTCGTGAGCGTGTCGCGCGTCCACTCGTTGGCTTTTTTGGCGTTGGGTGAACCGGTGAGGCGGGGCCCGATGCCGTCCATGAGGGCGGTGGCGAATTCCATGACGTGCGAGTGGTTCAGTCCCTCTTCTCGGATGCGCTGGTACATGGCGAGGTCGATGTTCTCGGTTGCCGGCTGCACTTGCGCGTATGGGTCGGCCGCGGTTTGCGCTGGGGGCGCGGTTTTTTTATCGGCGGCGTAGAGGGTCAGGGCGGTGCAGAGAGCGGACGCGGCAAGAATTCGCAGGTTTCGGTGGATCATTGGAGTTTCTGCTCCGGGGAACTTGGAAGGTGAACTGCAGGAGCATTGTAGGTCATGGCGCAGGGTGCTGCCCATGAAAGAGGCGGCCCGCAGGCCGCCCTTGTTTTACACGATTTTTGAAGCTAATCGCTATGGTCGGAGTCGTTGCCAACATTGGGCAAGTCAAGGCTGACCAAGGCAAATCGAGTCTGGCCGTTTTCGGGATTTTCGAAGCCGAGGATGTGCTGGTGCCGCTTGGAGCCGGCCTTCAGTTGGAGGCCGTTGTGTTTTCCGCCGTAGTCGTTGCCATCGTAGTTGAAGTGCTGGTGGCCATTGCCGTTATCGGCACAGGTGAGGCCCTCGCCAGTAACGGTGGGGGTGCCGACGGCCGCGTTTTCCTGGCAGGTGATCACGTCGCCAAAGCGGCTCATCGCCTTCTTATAAAAGGCCACGACCTTATCCTGGGAATCGGACGTCTGATAGCTGATGGCCCGGACGCGAAGCTGCCATTGGCCGAAGCCCATGTTCACGTCGGCGGACTTGTGCTTGTCGTTGTCGCGAACCTGCTGCGCACCGGGGTAGATGGGAAGCCCGAGGTCGGCGGCGGAGATCTGGTCGGTGTTCACGTGCACTCCGCCAAACGGTGTATCCACCTGGACGGTCTTCTCCTGCCCGTTGGCGTCTTTGTCGACGCGCACGCGGCAGCCGGCAAGGCTGGCGACGGTCGCGAGACCCGCGGCGGCAATTAGGAACGTGTTCATCTTCATGACATGGCCCTCTTCTGGATGAAGTACGCCGAGGCAGCCCGATTGGTTCCACGCCGATTGGCCCGGAGGCACCTTCAAGCCCTAGTGGGCCTGGTGATCGTGTCCATCTTCCTTGCTGCTGGTGGCAAACAGAATGCACGCGGTAAAGACGGCAACTATGAAGGTGACAACGACATACGGGGAAGTAATGTCCATTGAGATGCTCCTTGTGAACTAGACTAGCAGCCATCGGCGGCCGCAGGCCAGACTAACCTCGAGCGCGGCGACCTGCCGCATTTGCCTGGGACGGGATGCCGTTCTGATATGGTGGACTCGCCGTTTTCTCTACACAGTCCATCTGCCGAGGCGCCCATGAAGGTCGTATTCGCTGCCATTTTGCTCACAACCGCCGCAACTTTGGCGGCACAGTCCACACCCAAGCCGACGACGGCGGACGAAGCCCCGAAGCGCGACACCAGCTACATCGACGCCCAGGGTACCGCGCATGTGACGCGCGTGATTCCTGTGCCTGAAGATCTCAGTGCCGAGGCTCGCCGGTCGCTCAGCCGCCCAGAGCCCGATCAGGGACCTCCGCAGTCGCTCGCCGAGCGCCGCAAGGGGACGGATGCCTATACCGCCCGCGCGCGAGTGGAGTGGTCGAAGATATGCCCCAACACGCTGACGGACCAGACCATGGCGGGCGTGCCGGTTCACGTGGTTGTTCCCGAGGGGCTGCCGAAGGAGAACGAAGACAAGGTGCTTCTCAATCTGCACGGCGGCGGGTTTAACTCCGACTCAGGCTCGTACACCGAGTCGATCCCAATCGCCAGCTACGCAAAGTTGAAGGTGGTCGCGGTGCTTTACCGGCTGGCGCCCGAGTACCCGTTCCCTGCGGCGGTAGACGACTCGATTGCGGTGTATAAGGAACTGCTCAAGACGTATAAGCCGGAGCACGTTGTAATCTACGGGACCTCTGCGGGCGCGATTCTTACCGGCGAGGTGGCGGTGCGCATCAAGCAGCTTGGATTGCCGCAGCCGGCGGCGCTCGGCATCTTCAGCGGGATGGGGGATTTTGGGCGGGACGGCGATTCGATTGCGATGTACGCATTGCGCGGGCTCTCGGGACACCTGGATCCTCCCGAGACGGGCGTGCACGATCCCGAATACGTGGGAGCGACGGATGTGAATGACCCGGTACTGTCGCCGGTGTATGCCAACTTACACGGGCTGCCGCCGACCCTGTTTGTGACCAGCGGCCGCGACCTGCTGCTAAGCGGGACGGCGAACCTGCACCGCGCATTTCTGCATGCCGGAGTGGATGCGCGACTGGTGTTGTTCGATGCGCTGCCGCATGCCTTCTGGTATGACCCGAACATGCCGGAAGCAATCGAGGCCAATCACATGATGGCGGATTTCTTTGTGAGGGAAGTAAGTAAGTCCGGCGGATCAAAATAGAAGACGAGCACAGGGCCTGAAGCCCAACCCAATTGAGTGTGCAGTTAGCCGGCACCCTTCGACTTCGCTCAGGGCAGGCTAAAAGTCATGCCCTGTTACAAAACCCCATGCGGGGAATCTTTCAGCAAGCAGTGAAGTCGTGTACTGTTACAAAGCCCGATGTGCGGCAATTTTCGGCAAGCAGAAGCCGGGCATCTTGCGATGCCCGGCTTTTGTTGGCGTGAGTTAAATGCGGGTGGGAGTTGTTACCACACTCGGCACATGTTCTCGGGCTGCATGGTCTGGCCCTGCTTGCAATCGAAGGCCTGGCCGAACTCGGACATGTTGCGCACGACCCCGTTCACGCGGAACTGCTGCGGGGAGTGGGGGTCGGTCTGCACCTGCATGCGTGCGCGCTGGGGCATGAGCTCGCCGCACCAGTTCTGTCCGAAGGCAATGAAGAACTGCTGGGTGGGCGTGTAGCCGTCGGCCTGCTTTTTGTCGACGTCGATGTTTTTGCGTTTTGCGTCCGCGAGGAAGGCCATGTACGCCAGGCGCAGGCCGCCGTTGTCGGCGGTGTTTTCGCCCAGGGTCAATTTGCCGTTGACGTGCACGTCGCCGGGCACCGTGAACTGGTTGTACTCATTCACTTCGCAGTCGGTTTTCTGCTCGAACTTCTTTGCGTCGTCCGCGGTCCACCAGTCTTTGAGGTTGCCCTGGGCGTCGAACTGGCGGCCTTCATCGTCGAAGCCGTGCGTGAGCTCATGGCCGACAACCGCGCCGATGTGTCCATAGTTCTCAGCGTCAGTAGCGTTCGGATCGTAGAACGGCGGCTGCAGAATGCCCGCGGGGAAGTTGATGTCGTTCATGCTGGGGTTGTAATACGCGTTGACGGTGGGCGGGCTCATGCCGAACTCGCCCTTGTCGACCGGCTTGCCGATCTTGTTCAATTGGCGATGGCTCTCGAAGTCCATGGCGCGCTCGGCGTTGCCGAGGGCGTCGCCACGCACGATTTTCAAGCTGGAGTAATCGCGCCACTTGTCGGGATATCCGATCTTGTTGGCGATGGCGTGGAGTTTTTCCTTGGCTTTGGTCTTGGTGTCGGCGCTCATCCAGTCGAGCGAGTCGAGGTCCTTGTCCATCGAATCCTCAATGTCGCGCACCATCTGGCGTGTCGCGGCCTTGCTCGAAGGCGGGAAGGCATCCTTGACATATACCTGGCCGAGCGCTTCGCCCAGCACGCCATCTGTCGAGGCGACACAGCGCTTCCAGCGCGGCTGCTGCACCTGTTGACCGCTCAGGACTTTGCCGTAGAAGTCAAAATGCTCTTCGTCGAATTTTGCAGGAAGGGCGGTGCTCGGAGTCGAGTTGATCAACGTCCATTTCAGGTAGGTCTTGATCGTGTCCAGATCAGTGGATTCGATCACCGCGTTCAGGGCCTTGAAGAACGGCGGATAGGTGACATTGAGTTGCTGGATGGGCGGTGTGCGGGCGCCCTGGAAAAACTCGTCCCAGTTGATTGCCGGCGCCAGCGACTTCAACTCCGAGACGGGCATCATGTGATACACGTTCTGCGGGTTACGTTGCGAGGTGATGTCGAGGGAGTTCTTCGCCAACTCGGTCTCGAGGTTCATCACTTTTTTCGCATCCGCGGCGGCCTGGTCGTCGGGCTCGCCGAGGAGCTTGAACGTGTCGGTGATGTGCTGCACGTACTGGTCACGAAGTTTTTTGTCGGCCTCGCCGGTGCGCAGGTAGTAGTCCTTTTCCGGGAGCCCGAGGCCGCCCTGATCCACGGCGGCGATCTGCCTGGTGGCATCGCCGAAGTCCTGCTGCTCGCCGAAGCCCAGGAAGGCGTTGACGTTGGTCAATTGGAAGTGAGCCAGCAGCGGTGCAAGCTGGTCTTTGCTCTTGAGAGCGGCGATTTTATCGAACTCGGGCTGCAGGCCTTTTAGTCCTTTGCTGTCGATTGCCGCCGTATCCATGCAGGAGGCGAAATAGTCGCCGATCTTCTGCTCGTTGGGCGTTCGGTTTGCTCCGCCCGCCGCCGACTTTTCGAGGATGGAGTGGAGAATGCTCTGGTTGTAGTCGTAGAGCATGGTCATGCTGCCGAATCCGGAGCGATCTGCCGGGATGGGATGCAGCTTGCTGAAGTTGCCGCATGCGTACTGGAAGAAATTCGCGCACGGGTCAGCGTTCTTATCGAGGAAGGATGGGTCCAGGCCTGGGAGGCGCTGCGGAGTTGCGTCGGAGGCGCTAGAGGATTGCGCGTGCCCGACGGAGATGCAAGCCATCGCTGCCAGCGCCACCGCGGCCAAAGTCATTTCGATTTTCATGAAGTCTGCTCCATTGTGCAGGAAGGTTGGTGCTTTGCGGCTGCTGCGGGCCGGGCCCCATCTGCGGGGATCCGGCGAGAGGGGCGCCGCTTCTCTCTAAAAGCCATCCGCAATTGTACATGTCCCAGTTGTGAAGCGGCGGCGACCCCACGCAGAGCTCGCGAGGGCTGCGTCAGTCATGGCGGGGAGTTTGCGTTTCGGCTTGTGCGACGTTGTTCCAGCCGGCGGCTCGCGTATGCTGGACAGACGCGAGAGGGTAGCCTATACATACCAAATATCGACCGTTTCGAATTTGGATGTTTGGGACATTGTGGCACATCCCACCGCAACTTACTTTTGGTCCCAGAGTTTCTTACTGCAATGAGTGAAAGGAGATCGCAAACCGTGACTCGAAGCTGGTTTGTCGTACCGATTGCAATTCTGGTGCTGGGAATTCCCGGCGCTGCCCGACTACACGCCCTGCCGCCCGCTGCTGACCCGGGGGCCTATGGCCTGCAAAACGGCTGGGAGGTGCCGCCCCAGGAGTTCAACGAGGTCCAGCGGCGCGGATTTCACGATGGCATTCAGGGCGCGCGCAAGGACTACGCGAACGGCCGCCGTCCTGACGTGAACAATCGCGACGAATACCGCGATCCAGATGACATGCCGCGCGATATCCCTCCCAATATGCGAGGGCCATATCGCGAGGCGTTCCGCCGTGGCTACCGCGTGGCAGCGCAGAATCTGTGGGGGGGAAGGGTTCCGGCTCCGCCTCCGCCTGCTCCGCCGGTGGTGACTTACGAGTGGGAATGGGGCATGCGCGGACTGCGCGATGATGCCGCCCGGCAGGGTTATCGCGACGGAGTGCAGGAAGCGCGCGGTGACTTCCGCTTCCATCGTCCCGTAGATCCCGACGATGGAGTCAAATACCGCAATCCTCCAGTGGCCCCGGCCCTTTATCCAAATTACCGGTCGGGTTTCATTCGCGGGTACACGGTAGCCATGTCGAAGCTGAACGGCGATGCAGACTGGCAGTACACCGGCGATCCCGCGACCTGGGCTCCGCCGAGCCGGTATACCGAGATTCAGCGGCGCGGATTCCGCGAAGGCATTGAAGGGGCGCGGAGAGACTGGGACAATCACCGCCTGCCGGATCCGAACAATCGCGACGAATATCGCACACCTCCGGTTCCTCGCCAGTGGTGGCGCGACTATCGGCGTGGATTCCGCCGCGGCTACGAGATGGCAGCTCTCCGATTCTGGGGAGATTGACGGAGACACGGCACATGCGCCCGGATACCTTCACGGTATCCGGGCGCATGAGTTTTCAGGCATGAGTCGAAGACGATTGCGCAAGGCTGTCGCACACGCGCTGCATGATTCCGAGATAGTAGGCAAGGTTGTGAATTGTGTTCAGTGTGGCTGACAGGGCCTCGCCGGCCTGCATGAGGTGTCTCAGATAGGCGCGCGTGTAGCGCCGGCAGACCATGCAATCGCAATTCGGATCGGGCGGGCCCTGGTCTTCAGCGAACCGCCTGTTCTTGATCGTAAGCCGGCCTTCGCTGGTGAAAAGCAGCCCGTGGCGGGCGGCGCGCGTAGGAAGCACGCAATCCATCATGTCGACGCCCATGCGCGCGTACTGCTCGATCTCATCCGGGTATCCGACGCCCATCAGGTAACGCGGCTTATCGTTCGGCAGCATGGGCAGGACCTCGGCAATCATTTCCATCGTGAGGTCTCGTGGCTCGCCCACGCTCAAGCCGCCGATCGCGTATCCGTCGAAATCCATTTCAATGAGGCGCTCTGCGCTCTGCCTGCGGAGATCGCGATACATGCCGCCCTGCACGATTCCGAAGAGGGATTGCGTGCGGTCCGGCAAGTCGATGGCCCACGGCACTTCGTGCTGGTGTATGCGGAAATAATCGAGAGAGCGGCGTGCCCAGGCGAGGGTGAGGCGCAGGCTCTCTTCGGCGCGGGAACGGTCGGCCGGGTATTCCGTGCACTCGTCAAACGCCATGGCGATATCGGCGCCGAGCGCGATCTGCACGTCCATGGAATGCTCGGGCGTGAAGAAGTGGCTGCTGCCATCCAAATGCGAACGGAAGCGCACGCCATCGTCGGTGACCTTGCGCAGTGCGCTCAGGGAGAATACCTGGAATCCGCCTGAGTCGGTCAGCATGGCACGCGGCCAACTGATGAAGCGATGCAGGCCGCCCATGCGCCGGATGGCCTCATGTCCGGGACGGAGATAGAGGTGGTAGGTGTTGCCGAGGATGATCTGTGCGCCGAGGGATTCGAGCGTGTCTTGGGGAACGGCCTTGACGGTTCCGGCGGTGCCGACAGGCATAAACACCGGAGTTTCCACGGTTTGGTGGGGAAGGTGGAGCTGCGCGCGACGCCCGCCGCCGCTGGTGGAGTGGATGAGATTGAAAGTAAGTCCCACTCCAGGATTCTAACGGTGTGCCAGGACGTCTCAGAAGGCAATTGGGAAGGGAAGCCTCTTTATAGGGATTGCGGATCTCGACACCTGCCGTGAGCAGAATTGCTCAGACAACTTCATGGGGAAATGCAAATAATTCAGATGGACTCAGGGTCTCTGACTCTGCCCGATGGTACATGCAGCCGTCGCACCCAGCCTCAAATCTCCCTTGAAGGTGACATTATGTTAGACCGTGTTAAATCCTTGGCTTCCGTCATGCCCTTGGCAGCGCTCTTTGTGGTGAGTTGCGGTAGTAGTACGAAATCACCAAATACCCAGCCTTCCGATGCTCCCAAAGTTGTGAGGGTGGTCCCTCAGACCAACGGGGTAGGCACGAACCGTAAGATTGGGGTGGTATTCAGCAAGCCGATGGATCCGGGCAGCATCAATTCCAGCACCTTTGTGGTTGCTGGAGTGCCGGGCACGGTCTTCTACGACCAGGTGAATTCCATTGCCACGTTTAAGTCGACTGCCGACTATGCGGTCAATACGAAGTACAAGGCGACTATCACCACCGGCGCAAAGGATCTAAGTGGAACCCCCCTTTCAGCCGCCTTCGATTTCAATTTCACTACGCGAGCGACCTCG
>Ga0070684_100000729_pt1 | contig 22781 bp, 22 predicted proteins | sample KBSC723LmetaG_FD_65653 | JGI IMG/M metagenome (GOLD analysis project Ga0070684, IMG submission 65653) | Corn rhizosphere microbial communities from Kellogg Biological Station, Michigan, USA - KBS C7.2-3L metaG | ecosystem: Host-associated > Plants > Roots > Rhizosphere ...
CTCGTGATTCTCATCGACTATCCGGGATTCAACATGAAGGTCGCCGCCGCAGCGAAGACCGCGGGGGTGCCCGTGCTGTATTACGTCACGCCCCAGGTATGGGCCTGGGGCGCGGGACGAATCCCGAAGCTCGCGCGTCTGGTGACGAAGGCAGCGGTCATCCTACCCTTCGAGGAGCCGTTGCTGCGCGGCTTCGGAATCGACGCGACGTTTGTCGGCCACCCGCTGCTGGATCGCGCGGTCAACATGCCGAGCAAGGTCGAGGCACGAGAAGCACTCGGGTTGGCGCAGAATGAGAAAGTGCTGGCGCTTTTTCCGGGCAGCAGGCAGCAAGAGATCGATCGCCACATTGACGACTTTGTCGCGACGGCGAAGGAGCTCCAGCGCAGGATTCGGGGACTGCGGGTTCTCGTCAGTGTCGCTCCGACAGTGGCTTTGGACTCGGTTCGATGTCCTTTTCGGCTCGTTCACTCCGCATCATTGAGTGTTCTGCGCGCTGCCGATGCGGCGCTGTGCAAGAGCGGCACGACGACGCTCGAGGCTTCCATCGCGGACTGTCCTCTGATCGTTGCGTACCGAACGGGGCGGATCTCTTTCGCGCTGGCGCGCAGGCTGGTCAAGGTCGCGAACATCGGCCTCGTGAACGTCGTAGCGGGAAGGGAAGTCGCGCGGGAATTCATCCAGGATGCGATCCAGCCTGGAGCGATGGCCGACGCTCTCGAGAAGCTGCTTCACGACACGCCGGAGCGCCGAGCGGTGCTGGCCGGGCTCGACGAGGTGCGCTCCAGGCTGGGTACGCCAGGCGCCGCCGATCGTGTTGCCGCCATGGCGAGCGGACTCGCAGGCGCCAGCGGATGAACGACGAGGGCGAGTCGTTCCCGCGACGATCGCAGGCCGCGCTCGTGCTCGGGCTTGGCTTGCTGCACACCATCGGCAGGACTTGGCGCATCGACATCAGGAACGAGGAAGCGCTGGACAAGGCCCGCGGATCGGGAAAGGGTTTCATCTTCTCCCTTTGGCACGGCCATTTGTTGCCGTTGCTCTGGCATCATCGCGGAGAAGGTGTGGTGGTGTTGATCAGCGAGCACCGCGACGGCGAGCTCGTGGCGCGTGCCGCGGCTTCACTGGGCTTCGGACTCATTCGGGGCTCGACCACGCGCGGCGCGGGAAGAGCGCTCATCGCCATGGTGCGTGCGCTCCAATCGGGCAAAGAGATCGCAATCACGCCCGATGGGCCACGTGGTCCCGCCAGGAAATTCGCTCCGGGCGCGCTCATCGCGGCGCAGCGGTCCGACGTTGCGATTCTCCCGGTCGGCGTGTCTGTGGATCGCGCATGGCGTCTCAAGAGCTGGGATCGCTTCGTGATTCCAAAACCGTTCGCGCGGGTGACGATCGCGTACGGCCCGCCGGAGAAAGTGATGGCGTCGGACTCGCGTGATGCGACGCGGGAGGGCGAGCGTTTCGAGGAATTGATGGCTCGAACGGTCGCTCTGGCGGGTGGCGATGACTAGGGGGCGCCGTTTCGTCGAGGAAGTCTGGACGGGCCGGGGCAGGCGCGCGACCATCGCGCGCGCGGTGCTCGCCCCGGCGGAGTGGCTATACGGCGCAGCGGTCGCCGCGCGCGGCAGGCTTTACGATTGGAAAGTTTTGAGGGCCGCGGAGTTCTCAGCGCCGGTGTTGAGCGTTGGCAATCTTTCCGTCGGCGGCACGGGGAAGACTCCGATATCGGCGTGGTTCGCGCGTCAGCTCGGAGAGCGGGGCGTGGCAGCGGCGATCGTCCTCCGCGGATACGGCGGAGACGAGATCGTGGTTCACGAGCGCCTCAATCCCGGAATCCCCGTCGTCGCCTCTCCCGACAGGGTGCGGGGGATTCGGGAAGCGATCGCGCAGGGCGCGTCAGCCGTGATCCTCGACGACGCATTTCAGCATCGTCGCGCCTCGCGCGATGCGGATGTGCTGCTCGTGAACGCGGATGCGTGGAGCGGAAAACCACGGCTGCTACCGGCGGGTCCGTGGCGTGAGTCTCTGCGCGCCGCGCGGCGAGCGACGCTCGTGATTGTCACCAGAAAGACAGCCGGCCCGGCTGTCGTTGCGGACGTGATCCGCGCGCTGGCGAACGCCGCACCGCAGGTTCCGGTGGCAACGGTGCATCTCGCCCCCGGCGAGCTGAAGAGCACGGCGACGGGACAAACGCTACCGCTCCATGCGATCGACGGCGCTGACCTGACCGCGATTGCGGCAATCGCCCAGCCGGATTCCTTCTTCAGGCAGCTCACCGAGCTCGGCGCGGTAGTGCGACCGCAAAGTTTCCCGGACCACTACGCTTTCACGCGAGCCGACGCGCGCCGGATCGCAGCGGAAGCAAGCAGCTCCGATTTCGTCGTCTGCACCCTCAAGGACGCGGTGAAACTGGAGCGGATATGGCCTGCCGAAGCGGGGTCTTTATGGTATGTTTCACAACGCCTGCGATTCGAGGACGGTCGGCAGCACATCGACCGCTTACTCGACGATTTGTCGTCTCCGAGAACGTGAACCGGAAGCTCCGAAACACGACTGAAATCCACCCACATGGCTACCGACACCCGAATTCCCGCCCATAGACTCGTCCGCCCCGACAAAGACCATTTTCTCGACGAAGAGAATCCGTTTGAAGCGATGATGTCGCGCTTCGACAAGGCAGCGGAGCTGCTCGATCTGGAGCCCGGACTTTACAAGGTTTTGCGACAGGCCGAGAAGCAGATCATCGTCTCGATTCCCATAATGATGGACAACGGCCAGGTCGACGTTTACGAAGGGTACCGGGTTCTCTACAACACTTCGCGCGGTCCGGCCAAAGGCGGCATCCGGTTCGACACCCAGGTCACCCTCGAGGAAGTGAAGGCGCTGGCCGCGTGGATGACGTGGAAGTGCGCCGTGGTGAATATTCCTTTCGGTGGGGCCAAAGGCGGAGTGAAGTGCGATCCGCTCGCCATGAGCGCGAGCGAGCTGGAGAAGCTCACCCGACGGTATACGTCGGGCATCATCAACATCCTCGGTCCTGACTCGGACGTTCCGGCTCCCGACGTGAACACCAATGAGCGAGTGATGGCGTGGGTGATGGACACCTACTCGATGCACGTTGGGCACACCACGACTTCGGTCGTCACCGGCAAGCCCGTCGAGCTCGGTGGGTCGCTCGGGCGGCGCGAAGCGACCGGTCGCGGCTGCATGATCGTCACCAAGGAAGCTTTAAAGCACCTGGGGATGCCGGTGAAGGGAACGACGGTGGCAGTGCAGGGCTTCGGGAACGTTGGCTCGGTGGCGGCGGAGCTTCTGGCGCGCGAAGGATGCAAGATCGTCGCGATCGGCGATCGGTCGACTGCGCTCTACAACGCCGGTGGAATAGACATCTCCGATGCAATCGCGCACGTTCGGAAAAACAAATCGCTCGACGGATACGCGAAAGCAGAGGTCATATCGGGGGCGGATCTGCTCACCCTCAACGTCGACGTGCTGGTACCGGCGGCGCTAGAGAACGTGATCACGACCCGCAATGCCGGCGACATAAAGGCGCGGATCATCTGCGAGGGCGCCAACGGTCCGACGACGGCAGCGGCCGACTCGATACTCGATGAAAACGGAATCTTCGTGATTCCCGACATCCTCGCAAATGCGGGTGGAGTGACGGTCTCGTACTTCGAGTGGGTCCAGGATCGTGGCGGATACTTCTGGCCAGAGGATCTCGTCAACGAGCGGCTCGAGACCATCATGAAGCAGAGCTTTCAGGCAGTGCTGGACCTCTCGCGCGAGCGGCGAGTCAACATGCGCACAGCGGCGTACATGCTCTCGATCAGCAGAGTTGCGAGCGTTCACAAACTGCGCGGCATTTACGCCTAGATGCGGCTCGTCGTCGCCGTGGTCGGCAAAGCGCGCAATCCCGCGCTGGGCGACGCGATCCGGGACTTCGAGAAACGAGCGGCGCGGTACTGGCCGCTCGACGTGCATGAAGTGCGGGAAGAACGTGCCGGCAGCGTCCCGATCGAAAAAGTAAAGGAACGTGAGGGAGAGCGTCTTCAGGAAAGGATCCCGGCTCGGGCACAGATGATCGCATGCGACGTCAAAGGCAAGTCGCTCACTTCCGAAGAGTTCGCCGGCCTGCTCCAGGATGCTCGCGAACAGGACCGCGACCTCGCTTTTCTGATCGGCGGCGCGTTCGGGTTGGCACCGGCCGTTGGCGCAGCGTCGAAGATGAAGCTGTCGCTGGCGCCCTGGACGTTGCCCCACGAAATCGCGCGTTTGGTGCTGGTCGAGCAGATCTACCGCGCCGGCACCATCGTGCGTGGCGAGCCATACCACAAATGACGACGCTCGATAAGGCAGCTGCCGCGAGACAGCGCGCCGGCTCGGAGGAAGCCGACTGGTTCGAGGAGTGGTTCGGCGAAGAATATCTCCGGATCTATCAGCATCGCGACGAGCTCGAGGCTGAGCACGCGATCGAGCTGATCGCGGCAAATCTGCCTGGACGCCAGATCGATGGGGTGCTCGATCTTGGCTGCGGAGCGGGGCGGCACACCAGAGCCCTGTTCGAGCGGTGGTGGACAGTCGGTCTCGATCTCTCGCTTGCTCTGCTGCGGGTCGCCAGACATGAGTCACCTGACGCGCCGTACGTGCGAGCCGACATGCGCGAGCTTCCATTTGCCGATGAAAGCTTCGACCTCGTCGTGAATCTGTTCACCAGCTTCGGGTATTTCGACGACGATCTCGAGCACGCCCGGGTCCTCTCGTGCGTCAGACACGCTATGCGTCCCGGAGCGACCTTCGTGATCGACTTTCTCAACGCCACCCAGGTGCGTCGCGACCTCGTTCCGTACGACGAGCGCGTCGAGAATGGAATCACCATCGAGCAGCGGCGCGAGATAACCCCCGACAATCGCTTCGTCCAGAAGACCATCACGCTTCGCGATAAGGGAAAAGAATACATGGAGCGGGTCCGGCTTCTGTCGGCGCTCGACCTGCAGGGAATGCTGAGGGGCGCGGGGTTCACCGTCGAGCGGCTGTTCGGCGACTATGGCGGGAGCGCGTGGTCCGAGAACTCGCCGCGCACGATAGTTTTTGCCAGCCGTCAATGAATCCGCGCGTCATTAGCCAGTCGGTCGGCAACAACCCGCTCGCCCGTGCGGTGATTAGCGGCGCACCTCCGGCGGGATGGTACGAACCGATCCCGCTCGATGCGACGGATTGGCGAACGCGGATCGAGAAGGTGCGTGACGACTTCGCCGCCGACTGGCTGGACAGGCTCGGGCCGGCGATCGATGCGACCGGAAGGGCAAAGGAGAGACTGGACGCTTCGGCGGGTGGTCGCGGTGTCATCGTCACCACTGGCCAACAGCCCGGACTTTTCGGCGGACCGGTCTACACGATCTCCAAGGCGCTGAGCGCGCTGGCAATGGCGGACGCGCTGCAGGAGTCAACGGGTGTACCAGTCGCCCCGGTATTCTGGGCCGCCACTGACGACACGGATTTCAGGGAAGCGAGCAGCACCGTTGTCGCCTTGCCGGGCGGAGCGCAGCTTCTTCGGATCGATCACGCCGAGCCGCTCGGCCGGCCCATGGCGACTATGCCGCTCGGCGATGTCTCCGATCAACTCGACGCATTGATTCGAAGCGCTGGTTCAGCAATCGATTCGAACCCACTCGAGCTGCTCCAGCGCTTCTACACCCAAGGCGAGACGGTGGGCTCGGCATACGTCGGTTTCCTGCGCGCGTTGCTCGCGCCACTTGGCATCGCTGTGATCGACGCGTCGCATTCGGCCACTCGCGCGGCTGCCGCGCCAATTCTACAGGCAGCCCTGCAACACGCCGGCGACATTGCGGTAAAAGTCGCGGAGCAGAACCGCGCTATCGAAGCTGCCGGCTTCGTTCCCCAGGTCCAGGATGTTCCCGGCCTTTCGCTCGTGTTCAGCACCGTCTCCGGTACGAGGCGCAGGGTACCGATCAAGGGGGCGAGCAAGCAAAGCCACAACACCGATCTCGGTCCGAACGTGCTGCTGCGTCCGGTGGTGGAGCGCGCAATTCTTCCCACAGTTGCGTACATCGGCGGCCCCGCTGAGATCGCGTATTTCGCGCAGCTCGGGCCCATAGCCGAAGCGATTGGCGCGCAGCGGCCACTCATAGTGCCGAGGTGGTCCGCAACGATCATCGAGCCGCACATCGCCCGGATTCTGGAGAAGCTACATCTGGATCCGGAGGACCTGCGTGATCCCCACGAGGCCGAATCGCGGATCGCGCGCGAGCGTGTATCTCCCGCGATTCTCGGGCGGCTCGCCTCAACCCGCGCGGCAATCGAGAAAAAACTCGACGAGCTTAGTGACGCTGTCGCGACGGAGGGCGCGCTCGTGAGTGCCGCGGTTACCGGCGGACTGCGCGCGAATCTGCTGCGGCGTCTCGATCGCTTCGAGCGCAGGCTACTGGCGGCAGCCAAGAAGCAAAATGCCGAAGTGATGCAGGAGATTGCGACTGCCCGCGGCTCGCTATATCCGTTCGGCAAACCCCAGGAGCGAAGTCTGAATTTCGTGCCGTTTCTTGCCCGATACGGGCCGGGGTTGGTCGACGACATGCTGACTGAGGCGAGCACCCACGCCAGGCAGCTCGTCGAAGGCCGCTCCCGCCGCGGGCGCGAACAGGCCACTGCAGCTCGAGATCACGCGTGACAGATCCACTGGAGAAAAAGGACGGGGCACCTCCACTCGGGGAGCGAGATAGATCGCTTCCGGAGATTTTGCCGCCCGAGGCCGACGAGGTCGTCGAGGCTACGCCGCCGGTAGACCGGCGTGCTACCCCGCGCAGCGGCGAGACTCAAGCTTTCGATCGCTCGAAGGGCGCGGCGTTTCTCGTGGGGGCGGGGATTCTGCTCAGCAGGCTCGCCGGTCTGATTCGCCAGACGATGATGGCTCGCTATCTCGGAGCGGCGATGGCCGCAGACGCGTTCAACGCCGCGTTCCGGATACCGAACATGCTGCAGAATCTGTTCGGTGAGGGAGTGCTGTCCGCTTCGTTCATTCCGGAATATGCCGGGCTGTTGGGGAGGGGTGACGAAGAAGAGGCAACCCGGCTCGCCGGTGCGGTGGCGGGAATGCTGGCACTTGTCTCGGCCATCCTTGTTTTGCTGGGTGTGGTCACGGCGCCGTGGCTGGTGGCGGTGATCGCAAACGGCTTCAAAGGTGAGAAGCGCGAGCTCACCGTCCACCTGACCCGGATCTTGTTTCCCGGTGCCGGTCTGCTGGTTTTCTCCGCGTGGTGTCTCGGGATTCTGAACAGCCACCGCCGGTTCTTCATGTCGTACGCGGCGCCAGTGTTGTGGAATCTGGCGATGATCGCGACCCTGATCTTCTTCCACAAAGGGCACACCGAAGTTCAGCTCGCCATCTACCTCGCTTACGGATCGGTTGTCGGCAGCGCACTGCAATTCGGCATTCAATTGCCGCAGGTGATGTCACTGGCGCGGAGAGTTCGCCCGCGCCTTACAGTGGCCGCCGAAAGCGTTCGGAACGTGTTCCGAAATTTCCTGCCCGCGTTTATCGGCCGCGGCGTGGTGCAGCTCAGCGCCTATGTCGATGCCTGGCTGGCAAGCTATCTGGGTAATGGTGCCCTGTCGTCGTTCACTTATGCGCAGGCGATCTACGTTCTGCCGATCAGTCTGTTCGGCATGGCGATCTCCGCGGCCGAGTTACCCGCGATGTCGCGCGCCGTCGGGTCGAGCGCCGAGATTGGTGCGTACCTGCGCGGGCGTTTGAGAGACGGTCTCGACAGGATCGCTTACTTCATCGTTCCAAGCGTGATAGGGCTGCTGGCCCTCGGCGATCTCATCGTGCACTTGCTTTACGAGAGCGGCAAGTTCAACCGCGGGGATACGATCTGGGTCTGGGAGATTCTGATCGGATCGACAGTTGGCCTTCTCGCATCAACGATGGGCCGCCTGTACTCGTCGACGTTCTACGCATTGCGGGACACCCGGACGCCGCTCCGCTACGCAGTTGTGAGAGTGGTGCTGACGACTCTGCTCGGCTACTTCTTTGCGCTCGTTCTACCCGGCCTGCTCGGCGTAGACCGGAAGCTCGGCGCCGCGGGCCTGACCGCTTCGGCAGGACTGGCCGGTTGGGTCGAGTTCTATCTGCTGAGAAGAGAGCTCGACAAGCGGATCGGACGGACGCGCTTCGTCTCTTCACGAATGGTGCGCTTGTGGGCCGCCGCGATCGGAGCTGCTCTCATTCCGTGGATCTACAAGCTCTCGATCGACCGTTCGACCGCAGTGTTCTCCACCCACGAGAGTGCGGTGAGCTCGAAGCTCACCGCACTGGTATTGCTCGCCGTGTACGGTGTCGCCTACGTCGTTCTGACGGCGGCGTTCCGGATTCCCGAGGCGGCGACGGTTCTCGATCGCGGCAGGCGACTGCTGAAGCTGGCGCGAAGGAGGGCGTGAACCAGGCTTTTCACGAATGGTATAATTACACATGCTGCCCGTTCCTGATGCCGTCGCGACGAAACTTCCGCACCTGCCCGAAGCGCCGGGTGTCTATCTGTGGAAGGCGCCCGACGGGACAATCCTCTACGTCGGAAAGGCAAAGCGCCTGAGGTCGCGGGTTCGCAGCTACTTCAACAACGACCAGCTCGAGAGCGTGAAGACCAGGCACCTGGTGGGGCTGATCGGTGATCTCGAGACCATTGTCGTTCCCACCGAAGCGCACGCGCTGATCCTCGAAGCCAACCTCATCAAGGAATATCAGCCGAGATTCAACATCGCGCTGCGCGACGACAAGTCGTACCCCTACATAAAGGTGACCGTCCAGGAGCCGTTTCCGCGGGTGTACGTGACGCGGCGGCTGGAGGACGACGGCGCGAGCTACTTCGGGCCGTACACCGACGTCGGAGCGATGCGCCGCGCTCTCAACGTGGTCAAGCGCATCTTCACGGTGCGCAGCTGCAACTACGACATGCCGGCACAAATGCCGGAGCGGCCATGTCTCGATTACTACATCAAGCGCTGCAAAGCGCCGTGCATTCTGGCTCAGTCGCAGCACGATTATCGGGCGATGATCGACGAGGTCGTGTTGTTCCTGTCGGGACGACCCGAGGAAGTGGTGCGCAGAGTGAGGGAGCGCATGGACCTGGCATCGGAGCAGCTCGATTTCGAGCGCGCCGCGGAGCTGCGCGACGTGCTGCACCACCTGGAGCGGATGGAGGAGCCGACGGTGGTTTTGGAAGTCGAGGGCGGCGACCGCGACGTCATCGGATACGCGCGGGACGGCGACGACGCTTGCGTGGCGCTGCTGCGAATCCGCAGCGGGAAGCTGTTGTCGCGCGAGCACCGGTTCCTCACCAACATCGATGGCGAGGAAGACAGCGAGGTCATGACGATGTTTCTCGCGGGCAGCTACGTCGGGATGCAGGAGAAGGCTCGCGATCTGCTGCTGCCGTTCGATTTTCAGGATCGCGACCTGGTAGAGCAGGCGCTTCCCGACTCGCGCAGCCACGTCCCGCAACGTGGGCCGCGGCGCGACCTGATCGCTCTCGCTGAGCAGAACGCCCGACATCTGCTCGAGGAGCTGAAGCTTTCCTCAATGGAGGCGGATGAGCGGGCCGGCGATCCCGTCTACGAGCTCGGACGCGAGCTGGGGCTGCAGCGTTTGCCACGCTCGCTGGTCTGCTTCGACATTTCGACGACGCAGGGCACGGATACGGTCGGCTCCTGCATTTGGTTCGAGAACGGACGCCCCAAGAGAAGCGAATACCGGAAGTTCAAGGTAAAGACAGTCGAAGGTACCGACGATTTCGCTGCAATGAGGGAAGTCGTAGGCCGGTACTTCGAGCGTCGGCTCAGGGACGAAAAGCCGTTGCCGGATCTCATCGTCATCGATGGTGGCAAAGGCCAGCTGTCCGCCGCGCACGAGGCGATGGTGACGGCCGGGATCGCCGAGCGGCCGCTCATCAGCCTGGCCAAGCGTGAGGAAGAGATCTTCATCTGGGGCCGCGAGGACCCTCTCAGGCTGTCACGCCGCTCGCCCGGCCTGAGGCTGCTTCAGCAGGCGCGCGACGAGGCTCACCGGTTCGCTGTCACCTACAACCGAAAGCGCCGGACGATGCGGACCGTGACCTCCGAGTTGCTTAAAGTTCCGGGCATCGGCCCGGTGAAACGACGTCAGCTGCTCAAGGAGTTCGGCAGCGTTCAGGGCGTCCGCGAAGCGGGGGAGGAGGCGATCGCAAGGCTGCCCGGGTTTAACATAGACCGCGCCCGCAAGCTGCTCGAATCGTTGGCGGCGACTGCTCCCGTCTAGGCGGGCCGGTTCGGCACAGGCGACGTGACCTAAACTTAGACAATTCCTTGATTTCGCTGGCTGTAGCTCTAAATTACTTGAGCTATGGTCAAGGTCTCTCGCGTCGAGCAGAATAGCATCGCTGAAGAGCTCGGCATCCAGCCCGGAACCGAGCTGCTGACGGTCAACGGGAGACCGGTTGCGGACTTCCTCGATTGGGAATTTCTCACCGCCGACGAAGAGCTGGTGATCGAGGCGCGGCAGGCCGACGGCGAGGAGGTCATCTACGAGCTCGAGCGGCTCGATGGCGAGCCGCTGGGCATCGCCCTGCAGCCGCCCCCGGTCCGTCGCTGCGCCAATAAATGCGAATTCTGCTTCATCGAAGGACTCCCGCCCGGCCTGCGGAAACCGCTCTACATCCGCGACGACGACTACCGCCTGTCCTTCGCCTACGGGAACTTCGCGACTCTGTCCAACGTGAAAGAGCGGGACATCGAGCGCATTCTCGAGTATCGACTTTCGCCGCTCTATGTCTCGGTCCACGCGACAAATCACGAGGCTCGGAAGGTGTTGTTGAACAACCCGCGTGTTCCCGATGTCAAAGCCCAGCTGGGGCGGCTGGCGGCGGGCGGGATTCAGTTTCACTGCCAAATGGTGGTGGTCCCGGGTCTGAATGACGGCGCTGTCCTCGAGGAATCCCTCTCCGATCTTTGGAACATGGGGGATTCCGTTCTCTCGGCAGCAGTGGTTCCGGTGGGCATTACCCAGTTCTCGCACCTCTACACGGGCAAGCGGATGGATCGCGAGACGGCGCGACAAATCCTCGCCCAGGTCGAGGCCTGGGGAAGGCGCGCGGTTCAGGAGCGCAATGAGACGTGGGTATTCGGCTCCGACGAGCTCTACCTGCTGGCCGAAAGTGAGCTTCCCGCGCCGGACCATTACGGCGAGTTTGCCCAAATCGAGAACGGTGTCGGCGCTGTGACATCCCTCAGAATGCGGGTCGCCGACGGGCTGGATCGCGTTTCCCGCCGCGATGGACAGCGTATCGGTGTCGTCACCGGACTTGCGATGGAGCCCCTGATGGAGCCCCTGCTTCGGCAGCTCCGCGAAGCGACCGGTGCCGAGTTCGAGCTTATAGTAGCCGAAAACTCCTTGTTCGGACGGACCATCACCACCGCCGGTCTGCTCGTCGGTCGCGATATTCTCTCAGCTCTCCAAGACCGACACGATCTCGACATCGCGCTGATTCCGGCCGAGACCATCAACGAAGATCTCATCTTTCTCGACGATCTCACTCTCGACGGAGTGCGTGAGGCGCTGCCGATGCCGCTCTTTCCGTCGTACGACTTCATCGACGTATTGCAGTCCGAGCCAAGTGGGGTAGCGGCGTGAACCTCCCGGTGATCGCCCTGATCGGACGGCCCAATGTCGGCAAGTCGGCCCTCTTCAACCGCATCGTCGGCGAGAACAACGCTATCGTGAGCGACGAAGCAGGTACGACCCGCGATCGGCACTTCGCGCGCGCCGAGTGGAACGGCCGGCAGTTCTGGCTCGTCGACACCGGCGGACTCACCGACGATCCGCGGATTCCGATGGACCGCGAGATCAAGCGCCAGGTACTCCAGGCAATCGAGGAATCAGATCTGTTGATGCTGGTTGTCGATGCGAAAGCGGGCCTGCATCCGAGCGATGCGCGGGTCGTTGCGCTGCTGCGTGAATCGCGCAAGCCGTGGATCCTGGTCGCCAACAAGGTCGATGATCCGTCGACAACGGATTTCTACGAGTTCTACGAGCTCGGCGCAGGGGACCCTGTCCCCGTTTCGGCTCTCAACGGCAAGAATTCCGGCGACATGCTCGACGTTCTCGTGGAAAGAATTCCAACCGTCGCGGAAGAAGCGCCCGAGGCGCTGCGCGTCGCCGTTGTAGGTCGTCCGAACGTCGGCAAGTCGTCGATCATCAATCGGCTCCTCGGCGAGGAAAGGCTGGTCGTTGCTGATGAAGCGGGAACCACGCGCGATGCGATCGACACTCCCATGACGTATCACGGGCGAGACCTGATATTCGTCGACACCGCGGGTTTGCGCCGCCAGTCCAAAGTGGATGATGGCATCGAGTTTTATTCGGCGCTCCGCACCCGGCGAGCGATCGAGCGCTCCGACATCTGCATCCTCGTGCTCGACGCCGCGGAGGGTTTGCACAATCAGGATCTCAAGATCGCGGCGCTGGCTTGGGAGAGCGGCCGCGGCCTGATCGTCGTGGTCAACAAGTGGGATCTCAAGGAGAAAGACAACAACACGGCAGCGAAGTTCGAGAAGGAAGCGCAGGAGAAGGCGCCGTTCCTCAAGTTCGTGCCGTTCGTGTTCACGTCGGCGCTGAGTGGGCAGCGCATCACCAGGATTCTCGATTTGCTACTCGAAGTTGATGCCGAGCGTCACAAGCGAGTGAGCACGTCGCAGGTCAACACTGCCCTCGAGGAGATCGTCGGCAGGCGGCAGCCGCCGCAGGCCGCCGGGCGCGAGATCAAGCTCAATTACGCCACGCAAGTCGAAACCGCTCCGCCGGCAATTGCGGTCTTCGGTAACAATCCCGATCTCGTGCAGGAGCATTACGTGCGATATCTGCATAACTCGTTTCGGGAGGTGTGGGGTTTCCGCGGGAATCCGCTCCGCATCATCATGCGGCGCAAGTCGGCGTAGATGGCGCCAATCGCCGCCGTCATAATCTCCTATCTCGCCGGCTCGATACCGTCGGCTTACATCGCCGGCAGAGCGCGCGGCATCGACCTCAGGAAACACGGCTCCGGCAATCTCGGCGCAACCAACGTCGTACGCGTACTCGGCGCAAAGATCGGAGCGGCAGTTTTCATTGCCGATTTTCTGAAGGGTTTTCTCCCGGTGTTTTTCCTGCCGGCCTACACGGAGACTCTCCGGCCCGATCTATGGGCCCTGGTGTTCGGTGCCGCGGCAATTCTCGGACACGTGAAGCCGATCTTCCTGCTCGGGAAGGGAGGCGGGAAGGGAGTTGCCACCGCGAGCGGCGTCTTCACCGCGTTGGCGGTGGTGCCGATGCTGATCGCCGAGGCGGTCTGGATCATTGTCTTTTACTTCACACGATACGTCAGCCTGGCGTCGCTGCTCGCAGCGGCTGTACTGCCCATCGCGATCCTCGCGTGGTATCGAAAACCGCTCGGCCCGGTGTTCATTGCCAGCATTGTCATCGTCCTGTTCGTGTTCTGGACGCATCGCGCGAACATCGGACGGCTGCGGCGCGGCGAGGAGCACCGCTTCGTGAAGAAGGAAGACGCGTCCTGATGCGGTGCACGGTCGTCGGTGCAGGCGCGTGGGGAACGGCGCTGGCGGATCTGCTGGCGCGTAATGGCCACGAGGTCAGATTGTGGGCGTACGAGGCCGACGTAGTCGATTCGATCAACGCGAGACACGAGAACGTCCGGTTTCTTGCTGGTCACCGGATCGCGAAAACGGTGGCGGCCGAGCCGGATATTGCCGCCGCTGTCTCGAACGCGGAGTTGGTCGCGTTTGCAACACCCTCCCAGGTGCTCCGCCGAATCGTAAGGACATCGTTTCCAGCGTTACCACGTCGCGCTCCGCTGGTGGTGGCGACCAAGGGCATCGAGCAAGAGACCCTCTGCCTGATGACCGACGTCATCGAGCAGGAGGTGTCAGGCGCGACGGTGGTTGCCCTTTCCGGGCCGAGCTTCGCAGCGGAGGTCGTGAGCTGTCAGCCGACTGCGGTGGTGGTTGCGTCGAGCGACGACGATGCGGCTGAAACAGCCCAGCGCGCATTCAGCTCGCCGTATTTCCGGACCTATACCCATACCGACGTGATCGGCGTGGAGCTCGGCGGCGCGCTCAAGAACGTCATGGCGGTCGCCACCGGGATTGCGGAGGGGCTTGGACTCGGTTTCAACGCGCGAGCCGCGCTGGTTACGCGCGGCCTTGCGGAGATGATCCGGCTCGGATCGGCGCTTGGCGCCGAGGCCAGCACGTTTGCGGGACTCGCCGGGCTTGGCGATCTAGTGCTCACCTGCACCGGCTCTCTGAGCCGGAATCGTGCGGTTGGGGTCGAGGTCGGGAAGGGCAGAAGGCTCGACGATGTGCTCAAAGATCGTGAAACGGTGGCCGAGGGCGTCGTTACGGCGCAGAGCGCGCGCGCCCTCGCCGCACGCCAGGGAGTGGAGATGCCAATTGTCGATGCGGTGAACAGGGTGCTGTTCGAGGGGCAGTCGGCCCGCAGTGCGATAGCCGAGCTAATGACCAGAGAGCTGCGAGCGGAGGTTGATCGATGAAAGCGAAGGAACCGGTTCAGGAGTTCTTTTCGATCGGCGACGTGTGCACACTGACGGATCTCAAGCCGCACGTGCTGCGGTACTGGGAGAGCCAGTTCAAGTTTCTGCATCCCGCCAAGAACCGCTCTGGAAACCGCGTCTACCAGCGGCGCGAGATCGAGCTCGTCATGCTCGTCAAGCAGCTCCTCTACACCGAGAAGTACACCATCGATGGCGCGCGCCAGAAGATCGATGAGTATCGAAAGAGCGGCGAGCTCCGCACGGTGGCTCGCGCGGCACTGGATTCGCAAGCCGTCGAATCCATGGAGACGGAGCTCAGATCGATTCTCGCGATACTCGACGGACAACCGGAAGAAAAGGGAGCTGAAACTTGATCGAGCCACTGGTGGTGGTATTGCCGGTGTTCAATGCCGAGCCGACGCTTGCCAAAGTCGTGAAGGACGTCCGGCGAAATCTGCCCGGAACGTGGATTATCGGCATCGACGATGGATCCACCGACGGATCGCGGAAGCTGCTGAAGACGGTGGTCGACGAGACCATCGAGTTCGACAAGAACCGCGGCAAGGGAGCCGCGCTGCGCGCTGGATTCGACGCGGCGCTCAAGAAGGGAGCGGCGGCGGTCCTTACCATCGATTCGGACGGTCAGCACGACGCCGCATTCGCACCCGCAATCGTTGGCGCGCTCGACCGGGCGGACATCGTAATCGGCACCCGCGATCTTTCCGGCAAGGCAGTCCCCAAGCACCGTCGAATCGCCAACATGATTTCTTCAGCCGCAACGCGCGCAGTTTCCGGCGGCAAAGTCCGGGACAGTCAGTCCGGGTATCGCGCGATCAAGGCCGAAGTTCTCCGCAAGGTGCACGCGGTCGGAGACCGCTACGAATACGAAACTGATTTCATCATTCGCGCCGCCCGCGCCGGCTTCACTACAGTGAACGTGCCGATCTCGACCATCTACGGATCTCCGAGCTACTTCCGGGAGTTTCGCGATGCATGGCTGGTGATCAAGGTGCTGTGGCGCCACCGCGCCGGAATCTTCAAGCGTTGAGACTACTCTGCACCAACGATGATGGCATCCTCGCCCATGGGCTCGCCTGTCTGATCGATGCCGCGACCCCGCTCGGCGAGATCACCGTCGTCGCCCCTGACAGAGAGCAGAGCGCGACGAGTCATTCGCTGACGCTTCATCACCCGATCAGACCGATCGAGCGCGGTGAGCGGCGGTATCAGGTCGATGGCACGCCGACGGACTGCGTGATGCTCGCCGTCGAGGCGTTGATGCCGGAGCGTCCGGATTTCGTGCTGAGCGGAATCAACCACGGGCAGAACATGGGAGAGGACGTGCTGTACTCCGGCACGGTTGCGGCCGCGATGGAGGGATTGTCACTGGGAATTCCCTCCGTCGCGATCTCGTTCGCCGGCGGCGACCTGCGCGCCGACGTCAGCATGCTCGGCGATCAGGTCAAGCCGTTGCGCAGTTTGCTCGAGCACGTCTTTTCGTTGCGTTCGTTTCCCGAGAACACTCTGCTCAACATCAACCTGCCGCCGCTGCGTGGCGACGACATCCGCGGTGTAAGGCTGACGCGTTTGGGCCGGCGGGTCTACTCGGACTCGCTGAAGCCGATGCAGGATCCATGGGGCCGCCAGATCTACTGGATCGGTGGAGGATCGATCGCGTGGTCTGGCGAAGAGACTTCCGACTTCCGGGCGATCCAGGAAGGTTATATCTCGGTCACTCCTCTTCATCTCGACCTGACTCATCACGCAGTGCTTGCTTCGGCGGAGACGTGGTGGCAACTGCCGTAACGGAGCATGAATTTCGCGGCCCGCGGCAACGGCTCGTCGAGCTGCTGCACGAGCAGGGGATCAACGATCTCGCCGTGCTCCACGCCATCGATCAGGTGCCGCGGCACCTCTTCGTCCCGACCGGAGTACGACATCGCGCCTATGAGGACTCGGCGCTGCCGATCGGAAACGGCCAGACGATCTCCCAGCCGTCCATCCACGCTCGTTACCTGGAGCTGCTCAAGCTGAAAGGAAACGAGAAGGTGCTGGAGATAGGGACCGGATCTGGATATCAGACAGCGCTTCTGGCGCAGCTCGCATCGCAGGTCTTTTCCATCGAGCGGATCCCGGCGCTTCTGGACACGGCGCGCGAAACCTTGCGCAAGCTCAATGTCCGGAACGTTTCGTTCCTGCTCGGCGACGGCACGCTTGGTTGGAGGCAGTATGGTCCCTATGATGCAATTCTGGTCGGCGCAGCCGCGCCTTCGGTGCCCGCGACGTACCCGGAACAGTTGGCAGAGGGTGGGCGGCTGCTCATTCCGTTGGGCGACAAGGAAGAACAGACTCTGTACATGTTCACACGCCGGGGTGACACTTTGGAAAAGACCGAGATCGCGCCGGTGAGGTTTGTTCCTCTGGTCGGGAAATACAGCTGGGAGGGGATGTAGTGGCACAGCCGCAGCGTCCGTTCATTCCGCATCCAACGCCGAACAAGCCGCGTCCCGCAGTCGGGCTGGCGGAGTTTCGTCTTTCGCGGCCGTTCGTACCTGGATCGGAGAGCTCTGTAGCCACACCCCCGGGGCCTGCACGCGATGTCGCTTTCGCACGCGAAAGCGCCGCGGCCGGGCTGCCGGGCATCGAGGAATTTCTGCAGGCCGAAAGCACGGCGCCGATCGCAGCCCTCGAGAGTATCCAGGAGTCGTACGATGGTTTCGAGGAGCCCGACGAGCTGCCACCGGTCGAGCATTTTCTCGATCCGCTGCCGCCGGTCTCCAATTTCGCCGACGAGTTTCCAGCCGGTTACGCCGCCGAGGAATCCGGGTCCGCGCAATCCGGAGCAGGGGCAAGCGCCGAGGGCGACGAGGGTTGGCTGCAAGCGGCGTGGCAAAACTACGACTGGAAGGCCGCGGCAACGCTCGGGGAGACGGGTGAATCCGAGGCGTCCAACGCCTGGGCGGAGACCGATTGGGAGTCGATGTCGAAGCGTGCGAATCCCTCGCGGCCGACCGCGGCGCAGGCAATCGCCAGCGCGCTCGACGAGATCGCGCGGCGCATCCGGGAAGGCGATCTGGTAGTGCCGCCCTCGGCTACTGGCGCCGCGGCCGATCCGATGTCGATAGCCGACACGCTCGCTTCGATGCTGGGCATTCGCAAATAGCCGGCGATGGAGACCATCCATCTGGAGATCCGCGGCCGGGTGCAGGGAGTCGGTTTTCGCTGGTTTGTGGTGGAGAAAGCGCAGGAGCTCAAGCTGGCAGGCTGGGTCAGGAACAAGCCCGATGGGAATGTCGAGGTCGCGGCAGCCGGCGCACCCGACGCACTCACTCGACTGCAGGCAGCGATGAAGTCGGGTCCTCGCTCGGCCCGTATCGACGACGTCCGGGTCCTCCCACCGATCCGTGCCGAGGAACTGCCGACTCCGTTCGAGATCGCTCGCTAGACGGGCGACCGGTTTTGTTCGGCGCACAGTATCGACCGAAGACGGCGATGAGCGCTCCCAGCAGGTGAAATCGCCGCGCGTCCTGCTCCTGTTTCTCGACGGGGTTGGCGTCGGTAGTGACGATCCGTCCACCAACCCGCTGGCGGCAGCGGCGGCTCCGGCACTCCGCCAAATCCTCGAGGGAAGAAAGGTCGTAGCAGAGTCGTTTCCATTCATCGGCACGCGTGCGTCGGGTGTGGCACTGGATGCGACGCTTGGGGTCGCGGGACTGCCGCAGTCCGGTACAGGCCAGATCGCCCTCCTCACCGGCGTGAACGCCGCGGAGCAGTTTGGTCGTCACTTCGGACCATACGCTCCCACGAGTCTACGGTTGCTGGTGGAGCGGGAAAGCGTGCTGGCGCGTGCTGCCCGCGCCGGTGCGACAGTCACCTTCGCGAATGGCTATCCCGGAAGTTTGATCGCGATGGCTGCGGGCAGCGCCCGACGGCCATTACCTCTTCGTGCTGCCATCACGATCGCGGCGCTGGGTGCAGGGGTGCTGAAGCGGCACGAGGCCGACATCATCTCCGGGAATGCAATCGCGAGTGAGATCACCCATGATTTTTGGCGCGCGGCATCAGGTCGCTCCGAGATTCCTGATATCGCCGCTGTTCAGGCGGGTCGAAACCTCGCCAGGATCGCGAACACCCACGACCTGACTCTGTTTGCCCACTACGGGACCGACAGTGCGGGACATCGCAAGGAAATGAGCGCTGGAATCGCGGCGTGGCAGCTGGTGGACGAGTTCATGGGTGGCGTAGTCTCGGATCTCAACGACGATGTGCTGCTGATCGTCGCGAGCGATCACGGCAACCTCGAGGACATACGTATGCAGCATACCCGCAACCCGGCGCTTTGCATCGTTGTTGGACCTGGACACCAAACGCTAGCGGGCCGGCTGCGCGCACTCACCGATGTCACACCGGAGCTCTTGGGTTTGCTGGCAACTCGAGGGTGCCGACGAGCTTGAGGAATTGCTACTTTTGCAGTATCGATTGCCCGTCACCGAACGCCCCCGTAGCTCAGGTGGATAGAGCAGCGGTTTCCTAAACCGTTGGCCGGGTGTTCGAGTCACCCCGGGGGCACTTCACCTGATTCTACCTTAAAACACATCGAATGACATCACCGAACGCTTCAACCCGACGCCGTGGAGCCGACGAGGATAACCTCACCGAGTGGTTCATGCTCCACAAGCGTGAGATCACTTGGGCCGCGGTTGCCATTGTGGTGATTGCCGGCGGGATCTGGTTCTACGAGCGCTCGCAGACGATAAAGAGCCAACGCGCCGAAGCGGCTTTCTATCAGGCTCGGCAAGCTGCCTCGGCAGGGAACCTTCCACTTGCTGCCTCCGACCTGCAGAAGGTCGTGACGCGGTACGAGGGAACCCAGGGCGGGGCGCAGGCGGCAATCGCCCTTGCCCAGGTCCTTTACGAGCAGAAGAAATTCAAGGAAGGCATCGCCGCTCTAAAGAAGGCCGAGGGCGACGTTCCGGACGACTTTAAGGCATCTGTCCATGTCGTCGAGGCTGGGGGTTACGAGGAGCTCAAGGACTATAATTCGGCAGCTCAACAGTACGAGACGGCAGCCAAGGTCACCCGGTTTCCGGCTGACAAGGCAGAATACCAGGCAGATGCTGCCCGCAACTATACCGCTGCGGGAAAGACCGACCTGGCAAAAGGGATCTGGACCGAGCTGGCCAAGGACGAGACCAATCCTTTGTCGGCCGAAGCCAAGGTCAGACTCGGCGAGCTCGAAGCGAAGCCAATGTCGACCTGAGCAACGTTCAACTGATTCCGCTGATTCCGCTTGGAGGAGTCGCTTACGCGGCTCCTTTTTTTATCCGTCCGGTTCGCGCAATTCGACGGAGTGAACTGGTCGTATAGAGCACCTCACCCATTGGTTCGAGAGACGCCAACAACGATGGCAGGGCTCGTGGCTGACATATGCGTATAAGATAGATTATGTAAACCAACCACTGTGGTTAATTGTGGAGAAAGTCTTCACTCTCCACCTAGACCGCCTCCAACGCCCTGCTACGGGCGGATTTACGGGACCAGATTGAGAAAATGGTTAAGCTATGCCGCCAAGGACAGTAGCTGGACCGTGCAGCGCCAGACTGTCAGTCGAGCTCGCGCAGAACGCCCTCGAACACGATCCGGCCCTCGCCGCGGAGAGATGGCAGCCAGGCGTCACCCTGGCGTTTCAGAGTGACCGTGAGCGGCAACGAAGACCGGGTCCAAAGGGTCGTTTCGCTGGTGGATTCGCCCCAGTCGGTGAGCGCTATGGCGGTCGCCACGGCGCCGGTCCCGCACGCCAGGGTCTCGTCCTCTACTCCCCTCTCATAGGTACGATACGCGAAAGAGCCGTCGGGTCGACGGGCGACGAAGTTGACGTTCGCTCCGTCGCGAAGCTTTGGGTGGTGCCTCAGCTCGGGTCCTCGTCCCGCGACATCGGCGGACTCAATATCGGGGATCTCCACCACGACATGGGGCACGCCAACGAGCGCATAGGCCAGCCGCCGTTCGCCAGGTCGGACGCCGAGGTCGCTGGCGTCGGATCTCACTTCCCGCACCGGCTCGAGGTCGACTTCGGGCAGGCCGTCCCGGATTCTGGCCTTGAGGGCGCCGGCCGCGGTGTGCAGGGTAAATCCGCTGGCGCGGGCGAGTCCCAGCTGGACCGCCAGACGGGTGCTGCACAAGCTGGCATTACCGCAAAGGGCAGCCTCGGAGCCGTCGCTGTTATAGTACCGCATCCGGATCTCGGCTTCCCCAGCCTTTTCCACGAATACCACCCCGTCCGCGCCGACCCCGGTACCGCGCGCCGACAGCGACCGGATTGCGTCGGCGGTCTCCAGGTGCGTAGCCGCTTCGCCGGTCGAATTGAACACGACGAAGTCGTTGCCAGACCCAGTCATCTTGTAGAAGCGCTGGCCTTCGGCGTCGGCGGCCATCAGATCCTCCCGGTCAGACTCCACCAGCGCAGACGCCAGACCATCCAGATTGCCTCGCGGACGATCTTCTTGGACATCTTGCTCTCGCCCTCGGTTCGATCGACGAAAATGATCGGGATCTCGACGAGACGAAATCCGCGCTTCCAGGCCCGATAAGACATCTCAATCTGGAAGGCATAACCGTTGGATTTTACGGAGTTTAGATCGATCGATTCAAGTACGTTCCGACGGAAGCACTTGAAGCCGCCGGTGGTGTCGAAGATGGGCAGACCGGTGACCGCCCGCGCGTAGATGTTGGCCGCGTAGCTCAGAAAGAGTCGGCTCATTGGCCAGTTCACGACGTTTACGTGACCGTTCTGGTAGCGTGATCCGAGCACGACGTCGGCTTCCCTGATGGTGGCCAGGAATTCGGGCAGGCGTTCCGGGTTGTGGGAGAAGTCGGCGTCCATCTCGAAAACGAGGTCGTACCGCCGCTCCAGGGCCCAACGGAACCCGGCGATGTAGGCGGTCCCCAACCCCAGCTTCCCCGACCGGTGGATGATGTTGACCCGATTGTTATTGGCGGCGATACCGTCGACCACATCGCCTGTGCCGTCCGGGGATGCGTCGTCCACCACGAGCACCTCGAGCGAAGGATCCTGGGCCAGAATCGCCGGAATCAATCGGGCAATGTTGAAGCGCTCATTGTAAGTCGGAACGATTACGAGCGCTCGATCAGGCAAGTCGTCTCCGATCGCTCCACGTCCCAGCGGCCAGCATCACCACTCCGATCAGGATGGCGATCCAAGTGACGATCTTTCCCTGCTGATAGGCGGGGCTGGTGAAGTTGAGATCGACCGACCGGGCGCCCGCCGGCAGCTCGACGCCGATGAGCGAGTAGTCGGCGCGGCCGAGCCTCGCCGGCTTTCCGTCAACGGAGGCGAGCCAGCCCGGATAATAGTTCTCCGATACGATGAGCGAGGCACCGGCAGGAGCGGGCGCGCTGAGATCGATCTTTACGCTTCCCGGCGCGTAACTCCGGACGGAGGTCGTAATGGGTAGCGGCGCTGGCAGTGCCTGGATGGCACTGGCGCCGGCGACGTCGGCCGAAGGATCGAACAGTGCGGCGCGCTTGACGTCAAATCTGGGGTTGAGAACAGTTGCGAGGACCTGATCGTCGGGCGCCTTGACCGCGACCGGGGTCACCCATGAATACGGGTTGTCCTGATTGACCCGATAGAGGTACGTCGTGTCTCCGGCCGCGTTGACGACCGGTCCCTTCACTTTCGTCGTATTGCCGATAAACGGAAGCTCGGGAATGTTCGTCAGGAAATAGCCGGTGTTGGTGAGCGCCAACACGTTCGGTGAGAAGAGCCGATTGTCGTCGGAATTTGCGCCGACGAGCTCGTTGTAGCGGCCGATCTGGTTGCCGTGGTAGCCGAGGACCTCCCTGACGCCGTGTGACATGAGGGCGTCGCCGCCAAGGAAGGCATCGGGGCCGCGAGTCTGGCGCACCGGAAATGCCAGGACTCTCACGGGCTGCGGCTCGCGCTTGAGGAGGTCGACGATCGGGTCCGTGGCGTAAATGGTTTTCGCCGGCTCGGAGAACATCCAATAGAGCCGCTCGATCGACCAGAGATCGACTGCTACCAGGAGCGCGAGCGACCACGCGGTCAAACGGATGCTGAGCTTATTGCGCGTGAAGCCGTACCAGACCGCGAACGCCATCACGACGAACGCAAAGGAGCGCCACGCGCCCAGGAAGAGCGCCCCG
>Ga0070684_100000730_pt1 | contig 22758 bp, 19 predicted proteins | sample KBSC723LmetaG_FD_65653 | JGI IMG/M metagenome (GOLD analysis project Ga0070684, IMG submission 65653) | Corn rhizosphere microbial communities from Kellogg Biological Station, Michigan, USA - KBS C7.2-3L metaG | ecosystem: Host-associated > Plants > Roots > Rhizosphere ...
GAGAACACGAGCGTCACGACGACCGAGAACCCCGCCGCGCGCGCCAGCAGCCCGAAGGCCACGCCGAACGCGAACACGGCTACGGCCAGCGGCGCGGCGCGGCGGACGCCCTCGGCGTAGCCCGCCGGCAGCGTTCTTCGCTTCTCCTTCATGACCTGTCCAGCGCCGAGCAGGAGGGCCTGCGGACGCCGAAGAGCCAGGGAAGAAACCGCCGCCTCAGGCGGCGACTTCCTCGAGCTTCTCGTCGCCCAGGAACAGCGCGTGCGGGATGTTCCCGCGCGTCGCGCGCGAGTACGGGCAGCCCTTGTCGGCCGAGCGGATCAGCTTGCGTGCCGTCGCCTCGTCCACGCCGGGGAGGTCGACGTGGAGCTCGACGCTGATGCCCATGCCGCCGGCGTCGTCGGGGCCGAGGCCGACGCGCGCCGTCACCGTCGAGTCGGAGATGTCGATCTCCCGCCGGGCGGCGAAGAACAGCAGCGAGGAGCCGAAGCAGGCGGCGTACCCGGCGGCGAAGAGCTGCTCGGGGTTGGTCCCGCTGCCCGGACCGCCGAGCTCGGTGGGCGGATGGACCTCGAGGTCGAGAATGCCGTCCGAGGACTTCACGGCGCCGTCGCGGCCGTGGTAGGCGGTGGCCTGCGCGGTGTAGAGCGGGTCGGCCACGGCTAGGAGTCCATCGCGTCGTAGGCGTCGGCGAGGATCACGTCGAGCGCCTCGTCGGTGGGGACGGCGTCGGGCTTGTGCTCCTGGTAGTGCCGGCGGACGGCGGCGCGCAGCTCCTCCTCGTTGGCCGCGGTGAGGAGCTCGCCGTCGATGGGGCTTTCGATCACTCGCATCAGGGCAGCATTGCACGCGCCGCGTCCAGCGCAGGCTTGTAGGTCGGGTCGCGCAGCAGGGCCTGGCGCACGCCCTGGCCGAGGATCCCGCCCTCGCCACGCGAGGCGCCCAGGACCTTCCACGTGTGCTCGGAGCCGTCGGTCTCGCGCCGGTGCTCGGTCAGGCCGCCGGCGGCGCGGTCGAGCGAGATCGACAGCCCGCTGGCCGTCTCCACCGTCACCCCGGCCAGCCCGGGCACGTCCTGCTCGGGATGGTGCTGGAGGCGCAGCTCGACCTCCTGCCGGCGCGCGCGGGCGTGGCCGTGCAGGCCGTTGCCGCTGCCCGCCAGCTTGCCGACCCGCCAGCCCAGGCGCGAGGCCAGCCAGCCCACGTACAGGAACGCCGAGGCCTCCGAGTCGGGGCGGTAGCGCACGGTCACCCCGCTGATGTGCCGCAACGCCTCGCGCATGCCGCGCGGGTCGAACGTGGCCGCCACGCGCTCGCGCCACGGGGTCGAGCGCAGCCAAGCGAGGTCGACGATGTAGGCCTGCTCGGAGAGCTCCTCGACCCGGTGCAGCGCCTCCTCGGGGTCGGGGTCCACGACCGAGTCGACGAGGATCACGTCGACGATGCGGCGCAGCAGGGCGTCGACCGCGTCGTCGTGGCCGTGCGGCGACCACAGCACGGTCAGCAGCTCGGGCACCACGACCGGGTCGACGACGGTGTCGAGCACGGGCAGGTGCTGCGGGCCGACGTCGATCTCGATCTGCTCGCGCACCGGCGCGATCTCGCCCGGCGGCGGTCTGGTGTCGGGCGCGGTCATGCGGGCCCACGCGGTGATGTGGTCGCGGCCCTGCTCGACCACGCACATGATCGTGCGCGAGGCGCTGTAGCGGCCGACCTGCTCGAGCCGGTTGGCGATCTCGCCGCGCCACTCGCGGTCGACGATGACGATGAGGTTGAGCACGCGCGCGGGCGCGTAGACGCCGCCGCTCTCGGTTGCACGCTGGCTGAGGAGCCCTCGCAGCGCCGCCTCGATGTCGGGCGGCGTGCAGTTCTCCTGGCTCCAGATGTCGTCGCTCAGAGCTGCCTCCAGTGGTGCCCGGGCTCGAGCAGCGCGTTGGCCTCCTCCGGCCCGTCGGTCCCGGCCGGATACTGCGGAAGTGGATCGGCCGCGTTGTGCCAGGCCTCGAGGACCGGGTCGTAGATCGACCACTGCGCCTCGACCTCGTCGTTGCGGGTGAACAGCGAGGCGTCGCCGCGCATGGCGTCGAGGATCAGGCGCTCGTAGGCCTCGGGCGACTGCGACAGGAACGCCGTGCCGTAATGGAACTCCATGTTCACCGGCCGGATGCGCATGAGGTTGCCGGGGATCTTGGCCCCGAGCGAGAGCGACACGCCCTCGTCGGGCTGCACGGTGAGGATGAGCTGGTTGGGCTGCACCCCGAGCGACCCGGTCTCGCGGAAGGCCAGGTGCGGCACCGGCTTCAGCGTGATCGCGATCTCGGTGACCTTGCGCGCCAGGCGCTTGCCCGTGCGCAGGTAGAAGGGCACGCCGGCCCAGCGCCAGTTCTGCACGTGCAGCCGCAGCGCGGCGTAGGTCTCCGTGCGCGAGTGCGCCGGCACGCCGTCCTCCTCCAGGTACCCGGTCACCCGTTCGCCGCCCACCGTCCCCGGGCCGTACTGCGCGTGCACCGACATCGCCCTGACCTGCTCGAGCGTCGGCGGCTCGATCGCCCGCAGCACCTTGACCTTCTCGTCGCGCAGCGGGTTGGCGCCGATCGACGCGGGCACCTCCATGCACAGCAGCGCCAGCAACTGCGACATGTGGTTCTGGATCAGGTCGCGCAGCGCGCCGGACTGGTCGTAGTAGCCGGCGCGACCGCCGATGCCGAGGTCCTCGGCGGCGGTGATCTGGACGTAGTCGATGTAGTTGCGGTTCCAGATCGGCTCGAAGAACGTGTTCGCGAACCGGAAGGCCAGCAGGTTCTGGACCGTCTCCTTGCCCAGGTAGTGGTCGATGCGGAAGACCTGGGACTCGCGGAACTCGCGCAGGACGCTGCGGTTGAGCTTCTTGGCCGAGGCCAGGTCGGTGCCGAACGGCTTCTCGATGACGATCCGCACCTCGGCGCCCTTGATGCGGTCCATCTTCTTCTGGCCCAACTGCTCCACGATCACGGGGAAGAACTGCGGCGCGGTCGAGAGGTAGAAGATGCGGTTGAAGACGATCCCGGCGCGGTCGTCGAACCACTGCGCGCACTGCTGGAGCTGGTCGTAGGCCTCGGAGTCGTCGAACGAGCCCGAGATGTAGCGGACGTTCTCGAGCAGCGCGTCGAGCACCTCGAGGTTGGGCTCGGTGCGCGAGTAGCGCCGGATCGAGTCCCGCATCGTCCTCTGGTACTCCTCGTGCGGCATCTCGCTGCGCGCCATCGCGATGAGGTTGAAGCGCTCGGGGAGCTGGCCCTCGTGGGCCAGGTTGTAGATCGCCGGCAGGAGCTTGCGGTGGGCGAGGTCGCCGGTACCCCCGAAGATCACCAGCGTCGTCGGGTGGACCGGCAGGCGCTCGAGGCCCTCGACCAGCGGGTTCTCCTGGGTGACGGTGGCCATCTAGAGCAGCTCCTCGAGCTTGGCGGTCAACGCTCGCAGCGCCTCGGCCGGGTCGCCCTCCAGCCGCACGCGCCCGGCCGGCAGGCCATGGTCGCGCAGCGTCTGCAGGTCGCCGGTGGCGGCGGCGTTCTTCAGTGTGCCGAAGGTGTACCCGGCGCCCGGCACGTCCACATCCTCGTCGCCGTCGTGCACGAGCTGCAGGAACACCCCGGTCGTCGGCCCCCCCTTGTGGTACTGGCCGGTCGAGTGCTGGAAGCGGGGCCCGTAGCCGAACGTGGTCGCGCACCCGGTCTTGCGCCGCAGCACGTCGCGGAGGTCGGCCACGGCGGCGTCGAACGCCTCCGACTCCTGCAGGTAGCCGAGCACGGCGACGTAGTGCGGCGGCGCCTTGCCCGACAGCAGCGCCCGCAGCGCGTCGTCGTCGGCCTCGGCGACGTCGGGCAGCGTGCCCGACTCGGCGTAGGCCGTCAGCACCCTGTTGGTGTTGTCCTTGGCCTCCTGCACGTTGGGCTGGTCGAACGGGTTGATCTCCAGCACCCAGCCGGCCACCGCGATCGCGAACTCGGCGAAGAAGAAGATCCGGCCCAGATCGATCGGCCCGTGCACCGACAGCGTGACGGCGGGATGGCCGGCGTCGGCCAGCGCCTTGACCTTCGCGTCGAGGTCGGCGTCGGGGTCCTCGACGCGGCGCAGGTAGGCAAACACGCGGTCGTCGCCGTAGGCCTCCGGCGACCCGACCGGCTCGCCGGCGACGGGCAGGATCCCGCGCCCCTCCTTGCCGGTGGACTCGGCCACGAGCTGCTCAATCCACAGCCCGAACGAGTCGACCGGCTCAGCGACGACGAACGTCGCCTTGTCGCGCCCCTGGCGCGCGAGCTCGCCCACCACCAGCCCCAGCCACAGGCCCGCGTTGGACGCGCTCGAGTCGAACGCCGCGCACGCCGCCTCGGCCACCTGGGCGCGGTGCAGCAGCGCGTCCGCGGCGATGCCCATGAGCGCCGCGGGCACGAGGCCGAAGTACGACAGCACGCTGTAGCGCCCGCCGATGTTCGGGTCGTTCTCGAACACGCGGCGGAACCCGTTGCGGCGACCGAGGTCGGCCAGCGTCGAGCCGGGGTCGGTGACGGCCACGAAGTGGGCGCCGTCGGGCTGCTGAGACGAGAAATACCGATAGTGCGAGAGCGTCTCGATCGTCGCGCCGGACTTCGACGAGACGACGAACAGCGTCTTGTCGAGATCGATCGACCGCTCCACGGCCAGCACCTCCGCCGGGTCGGTGGAGTCGAGCACCTGCAGCCGCAGCGCGCCGTCGATCGTGCCGAACGACCGCCGCAGGACCTCCGGGCCCAGCGACGAGCCGCCCATGCCCAGCAGCACGACGTCGGTATAGCCCGCGTCCTTGACCTCCTCGACGAAGGCGAGCAGCTCGTCGAGGTGCTCGAGCATGGGCTCGGTGATGGTCAGCCAACCCAGCCGGTTCTCGATCTCGGGCTTGTCGGGGCCGCCCCACAGGCGCGGGTCCTTGCGCCAGACGCGCTGGGCCACGCCCTCGGCCTGGGCGGCCTTGACCCGCTGGGCCACGACGGCCTCGAGGTCGGCGGGGATGTGGGCCTGGATCGTGGGCGGCGCTCCGAGCGCGACGGCCTCGCGCTGCTGCTCGACGCCGTCGACGAGCTGGTTCATCGCGACCACGAACTGCTCGATGCCGGCGTCGAGGACCACGCGGGTCACGTCGGCCATGTCGATGCCGGCGTCGGCGAGCGTCTGCAGGTCCTCGCTCGGGTCCTGGTCGGCGGTGGGCCCGGTGATCTCGGCCTTCTCGGCCGCCGCCAGCAGCGTGGCCATCGGCATCGTGTTGACCGTGTCCGGCGCCACGAGGTCGTCGACGTACATGGTCTCCGGATAGGCCGGGTCCTTCACGCTGGTCGAGGCCCAGAGCGGGCGCTGCACGACGGCGCCGGCCGCGGCGAGCCTGTCCCAGCGCTCGCCGGCGAAGATCGCCTTGAAGCGCTGGTAGGCCGCGCGGGCGTTGGCGACGGCCGCAATGCCGTGCAGCTCGGGGTGGCCGTCGCCGAGACGCTTGTCGACCTCCGTGTCCACGCGCGAGACGAAGAACGACGCCACCGAGTGGACGTCGAGCGGCTTGCCCTCCTCGTGACGGCGCTCGAGGCCGCGGATGTAGGCCTCGGCCACCTTCTCGTAGGCCTCGACGGCGAACAACAGCGTCACGTTGACGTTGATGCCCTCGTAGATCGCCTGCTCGATCGCGGGCACGCCCTCATCGGTGCCGGGGATCTTGATGAGCAGGTTGGGCCGGTCGACGCGCTCCCAATACGAGCGTGCCGAGCGCAGCGTGCCCTCGGTGTCGCGCGCGAGCTCGGGCTGGACCTCCAGCGAGACGAAGCCGTCGGCGTGGTCGAACCTCTCCCAGGTCGGGCGCAGGACGTCGAGGCCCATCTGCACGTCCTTGATCGCGATGGCGTCGTAGATCTCCTTCGCGGACTTGCCCTCCTTGGCCATGGCCGCGAGGTCGTCGTCGTAGTCGGATGAGCCGAGGATCGCCTTCTCGAAGATGGACGGGTTCGAGGTCACGCCGCGCAGCGAGTCCTCGTCGATCAGGCGCTGCAACTCACCGCTCTGGATCAGCTTGCGGCGGATCTGGTCCAGCCAGGGGGCGGTTCCCGCGGCCGCCAGTGCGGCGAGGCGCGGGTTGACCGAGGTCTCGACGCTCATCAGGCGCTCCTTGTGGTCTTCAGGACGGCTCGTGCGCTGTCGGCGACGCGTTCGGGCACGAACCCGAAGTGCTCGTAGAGCGCCTTGGCCGGGGCCGAGGCGCCGAAGCCGGCCATCCCGATCGCCTCGCCGGCGTCGCCGACCCAGCGGTCCCAACCCAGGGTGGCGGCGGCCTCCACCGATACGCGCGCGCGCACCTCGGGCGGGAGCACCGTGCCCTGGTAGGCGGCGTCCTGACGCGCGAACCGGTCCAGGCAGGGCATGGAGACGACGCGCGTGGCGATGCCGTCGGCCTCGAGCAGGTCGGCCGCACGCGTGCAGATGTGCACCTCGGAGCCGGTGGCCATGAGGATCACGTCGGGCAGGTCGGGCTCCTTGAAGCTGTCGCGCAGCACGTAGGCGCCGCGCTCGATCGCGTCGTCGGGCACGCCGGCCGGGTTCCACACCGGCAGCCCCTGGCGCGAGAGCGCCAGCGCCGTCGGCGTGCCGCGCTGCTCGATGGCGAACTTCCACGCCAGCGCGACCTCGTTCGCGCCCGCGGGGCGCACCACGTTCAGGTTGGGCACCGCGCGCAGGTGCGCGAGCTGCTCGATGGGCTGGTGCGTGGGGCCGTCCTCGCCCACGCCGATGGAGTCGTGGGTGAACACGAAGATCGAGCCCACGCCCATGATCGCCGCAAGCCGAATCGACCCCTTCATGTAGTCCGAGAAGGTGAAGAAGGTCGAGCCGTAGGCCCGCAGGTAGTGGAGGTTCATCGCGTTGACGATCGCCCCCATGCCGTGCTCGCGAATGCCGAAGTGCAGGTTGCGACCGCCGTAGGCGCCGGGCTGGTCGACGTTGTCGGCGCCGTCGATCAGGGTCAGCGTGCTCGGCGCCAGGTCGGCGGAGCCGCCGACGAGCTCGGGGACCTGCGCAGCCGCCCACTGCAGCACCTTGTTGCCCGCCTTGCGCGTGGCGATCATGCCTTCGCCGGCGTGGAAGCGCGGCGGCTCGGCGTCGGCGAAGCCGTCGGGCAGGCGGCCCGCGAACAGGCGCTGGAGCTCCGCGCCCTCGTCCGGGTACGCGTCCCGGTAGGCGGCGAAGCGCTCCTCCCACTCGGCCTGCTTTTCCTTGCCGCGGTCGATGGCCGAGCGGAAGTGCTGCAGCGCCTCGTCGGGCACGAAGAAGGGCTCGAGCGACGGGTAGCCGTAGGACTCCTTGGTGAGCCGGATCTCCTCCTCGCCCAGCGGCGAGCCGTGCGCGGCTGCGGTGTCCTGCTTGTGCGGCGCGCCCGGCGCGATATGGGTGCGGCAGACGATGAGGCTGGGCCGGTCCTCGACCTCCTGGGCCACGGCCACCGCCTCCTCGAGGCGGTCGAGCTCGATCTCCTCGCCGAGGTTCTGCACGTGCCAGCCGTACGCCTCATAGCGCGCCGGCCGGTCCTCGGTGAAGGCGATCCTCGTGTCGCCCTCGATCGAGATGTGGTTGTCGTCGTAGAAGCCGATCAGGTGGCCGAGCCCGAGGTGGCCGGCGATCGACGACGCCTCGCCCGAGACGCCCTCCTCGAGGTCGCCGTCCGAGCAGATGAAGTACGTGTGGTGGTCGACGATGTCGTGGCCGTCGCGGTTGAAGCGGGCGGCGAGCATGCGCTCGGCGAGCGCGAAGCCGACCGCGTTGGAGATGCCCTGGCCCAGCGGCCCGGTGGTGACCTCGACGCCTTTGGTGTGCCCGTACTCGGGGTGCCCGGGGGTGAGCGAGCCGAGCTGGCGGAACTGCTGGAGGTCTCCGAGCTCCAGTCCGTAGCCCGTGAGGTAGAGGACCGAGTACAGGAGCATCGAGGCGTGCCCGCACGAGAGCACGAACCGGTCGCGGTCCGGCCACTGCGGGTCGGCCGGGCTGTGGTTCATCGCCCGCGTGAAGAGGAGGTAGGCGATGGGCGCCAGCGCCATCGGGGTCCCCGGATGACCGGAGTTGGCCTTCTGGACGCCGTCCATCGCGAGCACGCGGATCGCGTCGATGCAGAGCTTGTCGAGCGCGGTCGACGGCGTGGTGGTCGTCATGGAGCCGGACGTTATACGCCCAACCGTTTTCCGATGTGAATTCGTGACATCATGCCGCCGCCATGGCGACAGTCCAGGCTCTGGAGTCGGTGCAGATCGGCGCGCTGCCCTTCGACAAGTTCGAGGACATCCTCGAACCGGGGCAGTGGAGACAGGTGTCCGACGCCGCCGATCGCGCGCGCGATCTGTTCGCCGGGCGGGTCATCTGGAACGTGAACTCGACCTCGCGCGGCGGCGGCGTCGCGGAGATGCTCGTGTCACTCCTCGCCTACGCGCGCGGCGTCGGGGTGAACACGCGCTGGGAGGTCATCTCCGGCAACCCGGACTTCTTCGCGTTGACGAAGCGCATCCACAACAACCTCCACGGCGCGCCCGGCGACGGCGGCGACCTGGGCGAGCGCGAGCGCGGCATCTACGCCGCCGCGCTCGAGCCCAACATCCGCCAGTTCACCGGCATGGTGTCGCCGCGCGACGTGGTCATCGTGCACGACCCCCAGCCCGCCGGGCTCGTCGGCCCGCTGGTCGACATGGGCGTGCCGGTCATCTGGCGCTGCCACGTCGGCCTCGACGCGCCCAACGAGCTGACGCGCAAGGCCTGGAGCTTCCTGCGCCCCTACGTCGCGAAGGCCAACGCGCTCGTGTTCTCGCGCAAGGCGTTCGTGTGGGAGGACCTGCCCGACGACCGCATCTCCATCATCGCCCCGTCGATCGACGCGTTCTCGCCCAAGAACCAGGAGCTCCCGGCCGAGAACGTCAAGGCGATCCTCGAGGCCGCCGGCATCTACGAGGACGGCCACGAGATCGGCGACGCGCTGTTCACGCGCGTGGACGGCAGCCCGGCGCGCGTGGCCGCCAGGGCCCAGCTCTGGCAGGGCGGGCCGCTGTCCGACGACGACCGCTACGTGCTCCAGGTCTCGCGCTGGGACCGGCTGAAGGACCCGCTCGGGGTCATCCGGGGCTTCGTCGACCACATCGCGCCGGAGACCGACGCGCACCTGGTCTACGCCGGGCCGGCGGTCGAGGCGGTCTCCGACGATCCCGAGGGCGAGGAGGTGCTCTCCGAGGCCCGGGACCTGTTCGACCGCCTCGACCCCGACATGCAGAAACGCGTCCACCTCGCTGCGCTGCCGATGGGCGACCTCGAGGAGAACGCCGCCATCGTCAACGCCCTGCAGCGCGACGCCGCCGTCGTGGTGCAGAAGAGCCTGGCCGAGGGCTTCGGGCTGACCGTGGCCGAGGGCATGTGGAAGGCCCGGCCGGTGGCGGCATCGCGCATCGGTGGGATCCAGGACCAGATCGTCGATGGGGTCAGCGGCGTGCTGATCGATGACCCCACCGACCTGGCCGAGTACGGCAGCAAGGTCACGGCGCTGCTCAACGAGCCCGACCGGGCCGACGAGATCGGCCGCAACGCCATGGAGCGGGTGCGCGAGGACTTCCTCGGCGTGCGCTCCCTGCTGCAGTACTTCGAGCTGATCCATCCGCTGCTCCGGGACTAGACGGACTTCTGATAGGCCCGGAACGCGCGCGTCGCGAAGGCGCCGCACACGATCGCCAGCGCGAGCAGGAACCCGGCGCGCGAGGCGACGAAGGCCCAGTCGGTGCCCGCCGAGACGGCCTCCCGGCCGGCCTCGATGGCCCAGTTGACCGGGTTGGCATCGGACACCACGCGCATCCACCCCGGCATCAGGCTCTTCTGCATGAACGCCGTCGACAGGAAGGTCAGCGGCAGCGTGATGCCGGTGACGATCGCGATCAGGGTCTCCTCGTGCCGGACGATCAGCGCCATCCCGATCGACAGCGAGCCGAAGATCGTGCCCAGAAGCGTGGCGAGCACGAACAGCGCCAGCACGCCCTGCACGCCGCCGGGGAACGTGGCGCCGACGATCAGGGCCAGCACCACGATGATCACCGACTGGATCAGCATGCTGATCGCGCCCTGGGCCAGCCGGCCCGTGATCAGCGAGCCGCGCCGCACCGGGGTGACCAGGAAGCGGTCCATGACGCCGCGCTCCAGGTCCTCGATGACCGGCATCCCTGCCCAGCCGGACGCGAACAGCGCGGTCATCACCACGACCCCCGGCGCCAGGAAGGTGAGGTAGTTGTCGCTGGTGAAGCCGGGGATCTCGACGACCTTCTCGAACAGCGCCCCGAACAGCAGCAGCCAGATGATCGGCTGCATCAGGGTCACGACGATCCACCACGGCTGGCGCCACAGGGCGCGCAGGTGGCGGACGGTCTGGTCGCGCGAGTCGCGCGCGTAGACAAGAGCGGCGCTCATCGGTTCTCCTCCATCTGCTTGGTCTCGGTTTCGTGCTCGGCCGCGTCGAAGGTGCGGCCGGCATGGCGCAGGTACACGTCGTCGAGGGACGGGCGTGCCACCGTCACCGAGGTGACCTGCACGCCGCCGGCCTCGAGCGCCTGCAACACGTGTGGCACGGCGCGCGCGCCGTCGTCGCTGCGGGCGCGCAGCGCGGTGCCCTCGACGCTGATCTCGCGCAGGCCGTCAACGCGCTCCAGCGCGCGGGTGACCTCGCCGTTGTAGGCGCGCTCGAGCTCCACCACGACGGCGTCGCCGTGCAGGTCGCCCTTGAGCTCCTCGGGCGTGCCGCGCGCCACCACCGTGCCCCGGTCGACGATCGCCAGCTGCTTGGCCAGGCGATCGGCCTCCTCGAGGTAGTGCGTGGTCAGCAGCACGGTGATGCCGTGGTCGGAGCTCAGGCGCTCGATCTCGCGCCACATGTCGGCGCGGACCTCGGGGTCCAGGCCGGTGGTGGGCTCGTCGAGGAAGAGCACGCTGGGCCGGTGCACGAGCGCCATGGCGATGTCCAGGCGCCGCTGCATCCCGCCCGAGTACGTGCGCCCGATGCGGTCGGCGGCCTCGGTCAGGCCGAAGCGGTCCAGCAGCTCGTCGATCCGCTGCTCGAGCGCGCGGCCGCGCATGCCGTAGACCTGGCCCTGCAGGCGCAGGTTCTCGCGGCCCGTGGCCTCGCGGTCGACGCCGGCCTTCTGGGCCACGACGCCGATGGCGCGGCGCACCGCGTCGGGATCGCGCACGACGTCATGGCCGGCCACCGTGGCCGTGCCTGCGTCGGCCAGCGTCAGCGTGGTGAGGATCTTCACCGTCGTCGACTTGCCGGCCCCGTTGGGCCCCAGCAGGCCGAACACGGTGCCCGGCTCCACGGCGAAGTCGAGCCCGTCCAGGGCGCGCACGTCGCCGGGGTACGTCTTGCGCAGGTCCCGGGCTTCGATTGCGTAGTCCATGTGGGTCTCCGGTTGAGGTACACTCTGCTTGATGAGTAAGTATCTTAGAGATCGAGAGACTTAGTTGTCAAGACGTTCTCGCGATGACGTGCTGACCGACATCGGCTTCCAGTTCCGGGCCATGCAGACCGAGTTCGAGGACCACGACGCCGCGGTCTGCGACGTGCTCGGGCTGAACCGCACCGACATGCGCGTGCTCGACTTCCTCGGCCGCACCGGCGACCCCAGCTCGTTCGAGGGCGCCCCGATCACGGCCGGCGACCTGGCCCGCGCCAGCGGCCTGACCACCGGCGCCGTCACCGCGGTGGTCGACCGGCTCGAGAAGGGCGGCTGGGTCCGCCGCCGGGCCGACCCCGCCGACCGCCGCCACGTCGTCGTCGAGCTCACCGACAAGGCGGTGCAGATGACGTGGGACATCTACGGGCCGCTGAAGGACCGCGGGGAGGTCAAGCTCAAGGGCTACACGGTGGCCGAGCTGGAGTTCCTGCTCGACGTGCTGCGGCGCTCGCGCGAGGTCACGATCGAGCACACCGAGGAGCTGCGCGAGCGGGCGCGGCAGCGTAAGGGCGACGCTGCCTGAACGCGGGTTCAGATAGTCAACTTTGACCATCCGGACATATTCAACCTTGACTAACGGACGGGGTCAAGTCTTTCTTCTTGCGGGCCCCTAAGCCGCCGGCGCGTCGCGCGCGGAGAGCGGCGCGTCCTTCTCGCCCGCGAACGCCATCGCCCCCGACCGCACCCGCTTGAGCAGGTCGCGGGTCCAGCGCAGCTCGCCCTGCTGCCAGGCGTCGGCCAGGCGCGCCAGCTCGGCGATGTGGTTGGGCGTGTCGGCGTCGGCGACGATCTCCTGCACGCGGAAGCGGTTGGTGCGGTGCGAGGCCTCGAGCTGGGCCACCCGGCTCTCCAGCGTCGCCACCACCTCCTCGCGGCTGAGCGCGAACGCGAAGCTCATGGCGGCGAAGGTGCGGTCGGGCGCGAACGGGTCGACGGTGCGCAGCGCGTCGCGCAGCAGGTGCAGGAACTCGGTCTCGCCGTCGTTGGTCAGCGCGTAGGTCGTGCGCGCCGGGCGACCGGCGTCGGACTCGGTTGCGACCTCCTCCAGCAGCCCCTCGCGGGTAAGCGTGCGCAGGGCGTTGTAGATCGAGCCGGGGTTGAGGTGGGCCCACTCGTCGACGTGCCAGCTCTGCAGCTCGCGCCGCACGAAGTAGCCGTGCACAGGCTGGAAGATCCGCACCGCGCCGAGGATCAACAGCCGGGTTGCCGACACGGGTGGAGTCTAGGCGCGAGGATGTCGAAGTGGCCGCCCCCGCCGCCCACCTGCCCGCCGTTCCGGGGCTGACCGAGGCCAACCGCCGCTGGTGGACGCTCGTCGGCACCTGCATGGGCCTGTTCGTGCTCATGCTCGACTCGACCGTCATCAACATCGCCCTGACGCCGATCGCCCGCGACATCGGCGCCACCACAGCCGGGTTGCAGTGGGTGGTCAACGGCTACCTGCTCGTGCTCGCCTCCACCGTGGTCACCGCCGGCCGGCTCGGCGACATGTTCGGGCGGCGGCGCATCTTCCTGATCGGCATGGGTCTCTTCGCGCTGGGCTCGGCGGTCTGCGCGACCTCGAGCCAGGAGGAGGTGCTGGTCGTCGGCCGGCTGATCCAGGGCCTCGGCGCCGCGCCGCTGCTGGGGCTGTCACTGGCCATCGTCTCCTCGGTCTTCCCCACCGCCGAGCGCCCGCGGGCGCTGGGCATCTGGGCCGGCGTCTCGGCCCTGGCCCTGGGCATCGGGCCGCTGCTCGGCGGCGCGCTGCTCGAGGTGGTCAGCTGGCGCTGGATCTTCTGGGTCAACCTGCCCTTCTGCCTGCTCGGCGTCGTGCTCGTGGTCGTCTCGACCAGCGAGCAGCGCGACCCCGCCGCCGGCAAGCGCATCGACGTGCCCGGCCTGCTCACGATCGGGCTCGGGCTGGCGCTCGTCGTGCTCGCGCTGGTCGAGGGCAAGACCTGGGGCTGGGGCTCGGCGCGGACGCTGGGCGCGTTCGGCCTCGGCGTCGCTCTGCTCGTGGCCTTCTGGTTCATCGAGCACCGGGTGCGGCACCCGATCGTCGAGTTCGACCTCTTCCGCAACCGCCCGTACTTCGGCGCCAGCGCGGCCGGCTTCTGCCTCGTCGGGTGCTACTGGGGGGTGATGTTCCTGCAGCCGCAGTACCTGCAGACCGCGCTGGGCGACAGCGCGCTGAAGACGGGCGTCCTGGTGCTGCCGATCACGGCGCCGATGATCGTGCTCTCGCCGCTCGGCGGCCGGCTGATGGCGTTCTTCGGCACGCGGCCGCTGATGACCGCGGGCATGGCCTTCGGCACCATCGGGCTGGTGGTCCTGGCGCTCGTCGGGCCGACCTCGGGCTACGCCGTGCTCTTCGTGGGCTACCTGCTGTTCGGGATAGCGCTCGGCTGCGTGTACGCGCCCATGTCGGCCGCGGCGATGATGGCCATGCCCCAGGAGAAGGCGGGCATCGCGGCCGGTGTGCTGGCCATGAACCGCGTGCTGGCCGGGGCGCTGACCCTGGCCGTGGCGGGGGCGGTGTTCCAGCACGTGCTCGTCGACGACACCAACGCCCACCAGACGACGCTCGTCGCCTACACGTCGGCCCAGTCGGCGGCGGACTGGGTGCTCGTGGGCCTGTGCGCGATCGGGACCGTGCTGACCTGGGCCTTCGTGAGCGACGCCGACCCCGCGTCGCACCGGCACCACCACCGCCACACGCACCTGCTCTAGCCGCGCGGCGTCATGAACGCGACCGCGGTGGAGATGCCCGGCGTCTCGCGCAGCGTCGCGATGCGGCGCCCGGGCTGGACGGCATCGCGCGGCTCGCCCAGGTGCGGCGCCAGCGCCGGCGCGACGTCGTCGACGCTGGGCAGGACGGCGACGAGGCCCCACAGCCGCGGCGCTTCGGCGGCGGGCGCGCCGACGAGCTCGAGCACGGCGGGCCCGACGCGGAAGAACGCCATCCGCACGTCGCGCACGTCGTCGCGCTCGCGGCGCAGGTCGAGACCGGAGGCCACGAGCGCGTCGCGCGTGCGCTCGTAGTAGGGCGTGCGCAGCACCACGTGGTCAAGGGCGAGCGCCCGGTTGGGGTGCTGCACGGCGGGGGCGTCGGCTTTCGGGCCGAGCTCCCAGTCGACGATCCCCTCGCCGCGCTCGCGGCCGGCCAGCGCGATGCGCACGCCGCCGAGCGCGAAGGCGCCGTCGGCCACCGCGAAGCCGATCTCCGCCCACGCCTCCGGCGCGTCGGCGATGGTGAGCCCGACGAGCTCAGGCACCGCGCAGGACCGCCGCCGCGCGGCGCGCGGTGTCAGCGTCGGTCCAGGCCTCGCCCAGCGGATCGACCTCCCCCGCCTGCAGGCGCGCGGCGACCGCGAGCACGCCCGCGCGCAGCCGCCGCTTGGTCGCCGCGTAGGCGCCGCCCGGGAGCGCGGCGAGGTCCGCGGCCACGGCGAGGGCGCGGTCGAGCACGTCGTCGGGCGGGACGACCTCGTCGAAGGCGCCGAGCTCGCGCAGGTCGGCGGCGTCGACGAGGTCGGCGCGCAGCACGAGCCGGCGCGCGGCCCGGGCGGCGAGCTCGGCCGCGACCACCTCGAGCGCCATCGTCGGGTAGGGCACGCCGGCGCGCAGCTCGGTCAGGCCGTAGCGGCCCTCGGTGGCCGCGACCCGGTAGTCGCCGCACAGGGCCAGCACGAGGCCGCCGGCGATGGCGTGGCCGTTGACCGCGCACACCACCGGGTGCGGCAGCCCGTACCAGGCGCTGCACATGCGGTTGATCCCGTCGACCATGGCCTTCTGGCCAGCGGCGTCGAGCGTCGGCACGAGCTTGAGGTCGGCCCCGGCGGAGAAGAACCCGGGCCGGCCGGTGAGCACGATCGCGCCGGGCGCCTCCGCCGCCAGCGCCTCGGCCGCGCTGCTCAGGTCGCCCAGCAGCCCCGGGTCCATCGCGTTGGCCGGGGGCCGGTCCAGCGCGACCACCGCGACGTCCCCGCGGCGCTCGATCGTGGCGTGGTCCATGGCGGAGATTCTCGCCTACAACGACGCGGGCGTGACCGAGGCCAGGTGCGCCCACAGGGCCAGCAGCGCAAGCGTGATCACGACCGCGATGCCGCCCACCACCTTCGGCTTCGGCACCAGCCGCACGAGGGCCAGCGCCCCGAACAGGGCGAAGCCGGGCACCTCGGGGTGCAGGTAGCGGGGCGCGAACAGGTTCCAGTTCGCGATCACGAACGAGGCCAGCATGGCCAGGAGGCCGATGAGCAGCGGAGCCGCGAGGATCCCCCACGCGCGCCCGCGCTCGCCCCGGCGCAGCGGCGCGAAGCCGCCGAGCGCGAGCGGCACGACGAGGAAGGCCGGGACGATGATGTCGCGCGCGACCCGCCACGCGCTGGAGAGGAAGACCACCCACCACTCGTCGGGCAGGATCCCGTTCAGCATCGCCGCAGCGTCGGTCTTGAGGTCGGAGAGCCCGAGGCGGCGCCCGGTCGGGTTGACCACCGCCTCCTGCTGGTGCCGGGCCGCCTCGGTCGGCGTCAGCGCGTTGTAGTGGTCGAGGTTGAACACCGCCCAGGGCACGAGCAGCGCCACCGGCAGCGCCGCCGCGGCCGCCAGCGACCACAGCGGGAAGCGCTTGGGGCCGCGCACGGCGCCGACGACCGCCACCCCGATCGCCACCGGCACCAGGTAGGCCAGGGTCAGCCGGGTCAGCAGCCCGAGCCCGACCAGCGCGCCCGCGGCCACGAGCCAGCCCGCCCGTCGCTCGCCCGCCGCCCGCCACAGCGCGTAGACGATGGCCACGCCGATGAACAGCTCCAACCCCTCGTTGGAGATCGTGACCCCCCGCACGACGATCGCGGGCCACAGGAACACGGTCAGGGCCAGCGCGGTCCCGGCCAGCGCCGCGTCGCCGCGACCGAGCACCTCGCGGCACAGGGCGAGGAACACGGCGATGGCGCCGAGCAGGAAGAGGACGTCGAACGCGCGGATGACCCGGGCCTTGGTCTTGTAGTCCGACCCGCCGACGGCGAACGCGGGCACCGCGAGCAGGTAGTAGAGCGGCGGCTGCTGGGCCTCGTAGGAGCGGCCGCCGAGCCCGATCTTGGCCGGGTCCTTGCGCGGCGGCGCGGGATAGACGTGCTCGGCGATCGCCTCGACCTGGGGCGAGACGAGGTCGGTGACCACCGGCAGGCGCCCGTCGTCGGCGATCGACTGGACGTAGTCGAAGTGCGCGCCCTCGTCGACCAGGGTCCACAGCGGGTAGCGCGCGACGGTGATCGCGGCGAGCACGGCGACGGCGAGGATCTGGGCGGCGATGAGGAGGCGGAGCCACACGGTGAGTCGGGCATTCTCGTTATCGTCGCGCCGGAATGGAGGCTGCCGCCGCCACGACCCCCGCGCAGGGCACCGACCGGATCGATCGCGGGACCGTCATGGCGCTCGTCGCCATGGCCTGCGCGATCTTCGTGATCGCCAACGACTTCACCGCGCTGAGCATCGCCCTGCCCGCGATGGAGAAGGACTTCGACGCCGACGTCAGCACGGTCCAGTGGGTCATCAACGGCTACGCGCTCGTCTTCGGCGTGCTCATCGTCACCGGCGGGCGGCTGGCCGACATGTTCGGCCGCAAGCGCATCTTCTTCGTCGGCGCGGGCTTCTTCGCCGGGTTCTCGGTGCTCTGCGGCGCGGCCCAGTCGGCCGACTGGCTGATCATCTGCCGGGCGCTGCAGGGCATCGGCGGCGCACTGATGTGGCCCGCGATCCTGGGCATGGTCTACGGCATCCTGCCCGACTCCAAGCAGGGGCTCGCCGGCGGCCTGGTCCTCGGCGTGGCGGGGGTGGGCAACGCCTTTGGCCCCATCCTCGGCGGCGCCCTGACCGAGGCGAGCTGGCGCTGGATCTTCTTCCTCAACCTGCCGGTGACGCTGATCGCCGTGGTCGTCACCTATCTCAAGGTCCACGACGTCGGCGACGCGCCGGGCGGGCAGAAGGTCGACTACGCCGGGGTGGCGACGCTCAGCCTGAGCCTCGTGGCGTTGCTCGTCGCCCTCGACCAGTCGTCCCTGTGGGGCTGGGGCGACCCGCGCATCATCGGCTTGGTCGTCGCGGGCGTGGTGCTGTTCGCGGCCTTCCTGCTGGTCGAGCGGCGCGCCGGCCCCAACGCGCTCGTCCCCGCCGACGTGATGCGCAATCGCGAGTTCACGGCCGCCTCGCTGTCGGTGCTGATGATGTCCGCGACCTTCTTCGCGATCCTCGTCTACGTGCCCCAGTTCCTGGTCAAGGTGCTGGGCTACGGCTCGCTGAAGTCGGGGATCGGGTTCCTGCCCCTGATGGGCACGTTTGCCGTCGTCTCGTTCGTTGCCGGCGCGCTCTACAACCGGCTCGGGGCCAAGCCCATCCTCATCGTCGGCGCCGCCTGCGTGACCGCGGCGCCGTTCCTGCTCTCGACCGTGGGCGCCGACTCCGGCTACCTCGCGCTCGTGCCCGGCATGGTGGTCATGGGCTTCGGGATCGGGCTGTTCTACTCGACCGTCACCACCGCGGGGGTGGGCGCGCTGGACAAGTCGCGCACGAGCCTGGCCGGCGGCATCATCTACATGTGCCAGATCGCCGGCGGCTCGGTGGGCCTCGGGCTCACGACGGCGATCGTCACCTCGGTCGCGGCCAACCACGTGAGTGCCAGCGCCGTGGCCGACAGGCTGACCCACAACCAGGAGCTCGCCGTCAGCAAGGTCCTGGCCGGGACCGACAGCGGCCAGTCGCTGCTGCACCAGTTCCCGGCCATGGCCAACGAGCTCATGTCGCTGGCCAAGGACGCGCTCGTCGCCGGCATGTCGGCGGGCTACGTCGTGGTGGGCTCGCTCGCCTTCGTGGGGTTCCTCATCGCCACGTTCGGGGTGGGGACATGGCGCCGCAAGAAGGCGGCGGCGTGACGGAGCGCGTCTCGATCAAGCGCGCCACCGCGGCGCTCTCCGGCCGCGACCCCGTCCTCGACGGCCTGATCGCCGAAGCCGGGCCGGTGCGCCTGCGCCACGCGCGCATGACCCACTTCGGCTCGCTCGTCCAGGCCATCGTCTACCAGCAGCTCGCCGGCGCGGCCGCCCGCGCCATCCACGGGCGGCTGCTCGCGGCCATGGGCGGCGACCCGCAGCCCGAGGCGCTGCTCGCGCTCGACGACCCGACGCTGCGCACGGTCGGCCTGTCGGCGGCCAAGGTGCGCTCGCTGCGCGACCTCGCGACCAAGGTGCTCGACGGCACCGTCGTGCTCGAGCCGCGCGCCCTCGGCCGGCTCTCCGACGACGAGGTCACGGCGCGCCTCACCACCGTGCGCGGCATCGGCCCGTGGTCGGCCGACATGTTCCTGCTCTTCCAGCTGCGCCGGCTCGACGTGTGGCCGGTCGGCGACCTCGGCGTGCGCCAGGGCTACGCGCTGGCCTGGGAGGTCCCGCGACCGACCCCGCGCGAGCTCGAGCCGCTCGGCGAGCCCTTCCGTCCCTACCGCACCATCCTGACCTGGTACTGCTGGCGCGCGGCCGAGCTGCGCGCCGGCGCCGCGCAGAGCGCGCTGACGGGCTAGGGCTAGGCCTCCACCCCGCGCCAGACCACCGGGAAGACGAGGTCGAGGATGACGATCGGGTTGCCCGCGCCGGGCAACCCGCGCAGGCTGCTCAGATCCTCGTAGCCGCCCTGGATGGCCGGGAACAGCGCGCCGGCCATCACCACGGCGGCCAGCGTGCCCGGATGCACGTCCGTCCGTATCTCCCCGCGCAGCTGCCCCTCGCCGAGGAGCCGGGCCGCGATCCCGATCCACGGCGGGTCCTCGGGCTCGAGCAGCGCCGAGAAGCGCGCGGGTGTGGCCGAGATCTCCCGCAGCACCGCCCCGTGCAGGTGCCCGGGCCAGTCGGAGGTCAGGAGCGCGACGAGGAGCGCGTACACGGCCGCGCGGGCCGTCGCGGCCGGTGCGAGGTCGCGGGTGACCAGCCGGCTGTGCTCGACGCCCATCTGCAGGAGAACGTCCTCCTTGCGGGGGAAGTAGCGAAAGAACGTCCCCCAGCTGACCCCGGCATCGGCGACGATGTCCTCGACCCGAGCCTGGTCGAAGCCGTGTCGAGCGAACTCCTTCACCGACGCCTCGTAGAGCCGCCTGCGCTTGTCCTCGCTGCGCTCCTGCTTCGGTCGCGGCGGGAGCGGAAGAGGGGCGTCGCGACGACTTTTTCCAACGGCCATGAAAAACATGATACAAGTCACGTTAGCCCATGACTGCTCCTCTTTACAACCTCGGCCACTTCTGTGTCCGCCACAAATTCATCGTCATCGCCGTCTGGCTCGTCGTCTTCATCGCGCTTGCGGCTGTCTCGGCGACGCTCGGGCAGAACACCAGCGACAACCTCACCCTCCCGGGCACCGACAGTCAGAAGGCCACCGACCTGCTCAACAAGAACTTCCCGCAGCAGGCCAACGGCACCGTCCCGGTCGTCTTCGTGGCGCCGTCCGGCCACAAGCTCGACGAGTCGACCTACGAGGACGCGATCAAGCAGGTCAACGACGCGTACAAGAACGACAAGCACGCGGTCTACGACGCGACCAGCCCGTTCGACTCCGACGGCGCCGCCCAGCTGTCGAAGGACAAGACCGTCGCCTACATCGCGCTCGAGCTGAAGCAGAGCCCGAGCGAGATGGACGAGCAGGGCGCGCAGGACCTCCTCGACGTCGCCAACCCGGGCAAGACGCACGGCATGCAGGTCTCGGTCGGCGCCTACGTCGGCCAGAAGCTGTCCAAGCCCTCGACCCATCTGTCCGAGGTGGTCGGGCTGGCGGCGGCGGTCGTCATCCTCCTCTTCACCTTCGGGACCTTCGTGGCCATGGGGATGCCGATCCTCACGGCGATCATCGCGCTGGTCTCCGGCCTGAGCGTCATCGGCATCCTCGGCCAGGTCGTGCAGGTGCCGACGACGGCACCCGCGCTCGCGACGATGATCGGCCTGGGCGTGGGCATCGACTACGGCCTGTTCATCGTCACCCGGCACCGATACCAGCTGCAGCACGACAGGATGGAGGTCGGCGAATCGATAGCCCGCGCCAACGCGACCTCGGGCGGCGCCGTCGTTTTCGCGGGCGGCACCGTGATCATCGCGCTCGTGTCGCTGCTGGTGGCCGGCATCCCGCTGGTGACGACGCTGGGGTACACCGCGGCCATCGTCGTGCTCATCGCGGTGCTGGCCGCGACGACGCTGCTGCCGGCCGTGCTGGCGGTGCTCGGCCTGAAGATCAACGCGCTGAAGATTCCGGGGCTCAAGCACGAGCACGACGCCAAGCCCCACGGCTGGCGCCGCTGGGCGCTGTTCGTGGCCGCGCACCCGTGGCCGTCGATGGGCGTGGCGCTGGTCATCCTCCTCGTGCTGGCCTTCCCGATCCGCAACCTGCACCTGGGCCAGACCGACAACGGCGCGCTGCCCAAGGACACGCAGACGCGCAAGTCCTATGACGGGATCTGCCGCGGCTTCGGCTGCGGGCAGAACGGCCCCATGCTCGTCGCCGTCTCGCTGAGCAAGCCGGCCCAGAACGACCAGACGCAGCTCGACGACGTCGAACAGCAGCAGAAGGACGAGCAGAAGAAGCAGCAGGACCAGGCCCAGCAGGACATCCAGAAGGAGACCCAGCAGCTCGTGGCGCAGGGCGTGCCGCAGCAGCAGGCCCAGCAGCAAGCCACCGACGACGTCAACAAGCAGCAGAAGCAGGAGAACGAGAAGAACCAGAGCCAGGAGGACCAGACCAAGCAGCAGGAGGACTTCCTCAAGACCACGGCGTCCGACCCGCGTCTCCAGGACCTGCGCACCGACATGCAGAAGACGTCCGGCGTCAAGTCGGTCACGCAGCCCTTGGTCGACGACAGCGGGAACGCCGCCGTCTACACGGTCATCTCCGACTACGCGCCCTCGTCGACGAAGACCGAGGACGTCGTCAACGACCTGCGCGACAACACGATCCCCAAGGCCACCAAGGGCCAGGACATGACCGCCGACGTGGGCGGCCAGACGGCCGGCTACATCGATCTCGCGAACCAGATCAGCGACAAGCTCCCCCTGACCATCGCCGTGGTGCTGGCGCTGTCGTTCCTGCTCCTGCTCCTGGCCTTCCGCTCGGTGCTCGTGCCGCTGAAGGCCGTGATCATGAACCTCATCTCGATCGCTGCCGCGTTCGGCATCGTGACCTACGTGTTCGGCCACCACTGGTCGGCCACGCTGGTCGGGCTGGAGACGACGGTCCCCATCGTCTCGTTCGTCCCGCTGATGATGTTCGCGATCCTGTTCGGCCTCTCGATGGACTACGAGGTCTTCCTCATGAGCCACGTGCGCGAGAGCTACCAGGAGCACGGCGACCCGCACGAGGCGGTGGTCGACGGTCTGGCCACCACCGGCCGCGTCATCACCTCAGCGGCGCTGATCATGGTGTCGGTGTTCTGCGCCTTCCTCCTCAGCGGTGACCCGAACATCAAGCAGTTCGGCCTCGGGATGGCAGCGGCGGTGGCGGTCGACGCCACGATCGTCCGGTGCCTGCTCGTGCCCGCGATCATGACCCTGCTCGGTCGTGCCGGGTGGTGGATGCCGCGCTGGCTCGACAAGGCCACGCCGAAGCTCTCGATCGAGGGCGAGGAGTGGTTCAAGGAGCGTGACCGCAAGCTCGCGGCCGAGAAGGCCAAGCAGAAGGAGCCCCCGCCGGAGAAGGTCCCCGCCTAGGTGCGGATCGAGGACTACGCCCTCCTGGGCGACCTCGAAACCGCAGCGCTGGTGGGGCGTGACGGGTCGGTCGACTGGCTGTGCCTGCCCCGCTTCGACTCCGGCGCCTGCTTCGCCGCCCTCCTCGGAGACCATGGCCACGGCCGCTGGCGCCTTGCCCCGGGCGCCGGCGGCCCGGCCGTGCGGCGGCGCTACCGCCCGGGGACGCTGATCCTCGAGCAGGAGTGGGACACGCCCGAGGGCACCGTGCGCGTGACCGACGCGATGCCCCCGCGCGACGAGGCCGCCAACCTCGTCCGCGTCGTCGAGGGCCTCAGCGGCCGGGTGCCCATGCGCATGGACCTGGCCATCCGGCTGGACTACGGCGCCGCGGTGCCGTGGGTGACGCGCACGGCGGACGGGCTGTCGGCCATGGCCGGGCCCGACGCCCTGCGCCTGCGCACGCCGGCCGACATCCACGGCGAGGGCATGAGCACGGTGGCCGAGTTCGCCGTCGAGGCCGGCGACCGCGTGCCGTTCACGCTCGACTGGCA
>Ga0070684_100000732_pt1 | contig 22748 bp, 16 predicted proteins | sample KBSC723LmetaG_FD_65653 | JGI IMG/M metagenome (GOLD analysis project Ga0070684, IMG submission 65653) | Corn rhizosphere microbial communities from Kellogg Biological Station, Michigan, USA - KBS C7.2-3L metaG | ecosystem: Host-associated > Plants > Roots > Rhizosphere ...
AAAAATGGTACAGGCAAATCCACACTTGTAAATCTTATCCAGGGTGTTGAAAAAGCAGACAGTGGCAAAATTAATATTGGAGATACTGTTGTTTTTGGTAATTATTCTCAGAAAGGATTGGAGGTAAAAGAAGATTTAAGGGTGATTGAATATGTAAAAGGCATCGCTGAAAATTTTCCACTTGCCAACGGCGCCAGTTTAAGTGCCTCGCAATTTTTAAGCTTGTTTTTATTTCCCCCGGAACAACAATATACCTATATCAGCAAGCTGAGTGGTGGAGAAAAAAGAAGATTGCATCTTTTGACCATATTGTTCAATAATCCAAATTTTTTGATTCTTGATGAACCAACTAATGACCTGGATCTTCCTACATTGTCAGTTTTAGAAAATTTTTTGCTGGATTTCCAGGGCTGCCTTTTAATTGTAAGCCATGACCGGTATTTTATGGATAGGCTTGTAGACCATCTTTTCGTATTTGAAGGGGCTGGAGAAATCAATGATTTTCCCGGGAACTACTCCCAGTTTAGAGAACTGCAGAGGGAAAAAGAAGTACAACCCGAAGAAAAAAAATCAGCGCTTGTTAAGCAATCTCATGTTTATAATGTCCAGAAAAAGAAACTGTCATATAAAGACCAAAGAGAGTTTGACATGCTTGAAAAGGAGTTGACAGATCTTGAAGCAGAAAAAAAAGCCATATCTGAAAAATTGTCCTCAACGCAAACATCATTCGATGAATTACAAAACCTGTCCAGGCGCATTGCGGAGATATCACACCTCATAGACCAAAAGGAGCTTAGATGGCTTGAATTGAGTGAATAAGTCGTAGTTTTCCCAATTTGATTTTTGGGATATTGGTATTATTTTTACGGCTGAATCCCCCTCCTATAAAAACACAGCGTTTTATTTAATCCGTAGCTTAGGAAAGCCAAATCACAATTTTAAAACATCTGTGTATGAAAAAGATCTCTTCCCTATTTTATGATGAAAAATATCAAGGCCTGCTGATATTAATTCTTGTTTTTTTGCTCGCCGCTGTTGTAACCGCCTCTATGCTTTTTTTCTAAGCATACCCGAAAACTAATTCAATATCTAAGGTTGATTGTAAGTTGCCTTAGTATAAAAAATTAAAAATCCTCCCGCAATTTATTCAGGAGGATTTTTTATTTAAAGAGTTACTTATCTTAAAAATACAAGCTCACGGTATTTAGGCAAAGTCCATTCTCTGTCATCGACCAACTGTTCCAACTTGTCAACATGGTAGCGAATTTTATCAAAGTAGGCTTCCTTCACTTTCTCGCAATAGGCAATAGCTTTTTCCCTCGTGGTGTCAATGTTGTTACAAACTTTACGTGCTTCCACCATTTCACCAGCTAACTGGCTAACCTCATTGATGTGTTCAGTAATGGTGTTTAGTGTTTGTGTACGTTGAGAACAGGTTTCAGTCAATCCCAGTTCTTTCAGTCCCCTTAAATTTTCAATCAAGGTGTTTTGATACCGGATAGCTGAAGGCAGAATGTGGTTAGTTGCCAGGTCTACCATAAGCCGGCTCTCAATCTGAACTTTTTTAATGTACTTCTCCAGTTCAATTTCGTGCCTTGCTTCAAGTTCCGGATGATTATACACGTTGTTATGTTCAAAAAGATGCTTGGCTTTTTCCGTTACCATTGCATCCAACGCATAAGGTGTTGTTTTTACATTTGGCAAGCCACGTTTCTGGGCTTCTTTTTCCCATTCTTCGCTATAACCATCGCCTTCAAACAAAATCTTTTCACTTGCCACAATATATTCACGAATGACATGCATGATGGCAATCTCTTTTTTCTCGCCTTTTTCAATCAAAGCATCCACATCCTTTTTAAAAGTTTTGAGTGTTTCAGCTACAATAGAATTTAGTATTGTCATGGCATTGGCACAGTTAGCCGATGAACCTACAGCGCGGAATTCAAATTTATTTCCTGTAAAGGCAAATGGTGAAGTCCGGTTGCGATCTGTATTATCCATCAACAATTCAGGTATGTTCCTGTGAATGTCAATCTTCAACATGCTTTCATCGGTTTCGTCCATTTTCTTGGTAACCCTTTGTTTAATATCTCCTAAAACTTTTGTCAGATACTGCCCAATAAAAACAGAAATGATAGCAGGTGGGGCTTCATTTGCACCAAGACGGAAATCGTTACTTGCTGAAGCAATAGAAGCTCTTAAGAGGTCGGCATAATCATGAACCGCTTTAATAGTATTCACGAAAAATGCAAGAAACATCAGGTTGGTCTTTGGCGTTTTACCGGGCGCTAAAAGATTAACCCCGGTATCTGTTGCCATACTCCAGTTGTTGTGCTTCCCGCTGCCATTAATGCCCGCAAACGGTTTTTCATGTAACAGAACACGAAGCTTATGACGAGCTGCAACACGGCTCATGACATCCATGAGAAGTGTATTGTGGTCAACCGCAAGGTTTACTTCTTCAAAAATGGGCGCACACTCAAATTGAGCTGGAGCTACTTCGTTGTGACGCGTACGCAAAGGAATACCAAGGCGGTAAGCTTCGGTTTCAAAATCTCTCATGAAAGCATATATTCTCTCCGGGATAGAGCCAAAATAATGATCTTCCAATTGTTGCCCTTTTGCTGGCCCATGACCAAAAACGGTTCTTCCGCTTAACACCAAATCTGGACGTGCATTAAACAAACCTTCATCTACTACAAAATACTCTTGTTCCCAACCCAACGTTGGAGTTACCCGCTCCACGTTTCTATCAAAATAGTTGCACACATCAACAGCGGCGTGGTTTAATGCTTCCAATGCCTTCAACAATGGCGCTTTATAATCAAGTGACTCACCAGTGTAGGATACGAAGATTGTTGGAATACAAAGAGTTTGGCCGTAGCCAATATCCATTATAAATGCAGGTGAAGAGGGATCCCATGCAGTATAACCTCTGGCCTCGAATGTTGCACGAAGACCGCCACTAGGGAATGAAGAAGCATCGGGCTCCTGTTGAATCAATGCATCGCCATCGAAGGTTTCTATTGCTGTACCATCACCTTTTAAAGTGAAAAAAGAATCATGTTTTTCAGCAGTTGTGCCGGTTAAGGGCTGAAACCAGTGTGTAAAGTGTGTTACTCCTTTACTTTCTGCCCAGGCCCTGATACCATTTGCAATTTGTGCAGCCATGGCACGATCAATTTTTTGACCTGCTTTAATGGAATTCATCAAACTTTTAAATGCTTCGTCACTTAAAAATTGCCGGGCAATTTTATGTGTAAATACATTTTCAGCAAAAATGGCTGTCACTTTTGTAGAAGATGGTGGATGCACATCTTCCGATTTCAACAAATTTGTTAAGGCATTAAAACGCAGAGACATAAATTGATATTTTGGGCAAAGAAATCAAAACTCCATGTATTGGCCTCTTATTAATTCGATTTTTGCAAGAAAATTGACCAATTGTGAACAAAAAGTGGGGAAACCAGCTAAAATGGTCGTCAGGTGTACTTAAAAGGGAAATTTTTTAAATATTGTTTCCGTTTTTAATGTTTTGAAAAAGGAACTTAGTAATTCTGCTCCAATCAATTTTTGCAGCCATTGGTACTAATAAAAGAGGAAAGACAATGCTCCGATATCTTACAATAGCTCCGAGGTTATTCACTGTGTAACCAATCATAAACAAAACTGAAATGGAAAAGAACAGGCAGAATAATAAAACCGGCGAATATTGCATTCCCCTTCTCCTCAAAAAAAGAAATACAAAAAAGAACAACAGGACCATTGATATTTCCATAGCTGCTGCAAGTGACAGCAGGTGCCTTACATCAGAAGGATAAGGTCGCAAAGCGGCGAGGCTAAATGCTTGTGGAGCATTCACTAAAAAGCTTATAAAGTTGGGTTGCAATTCATTGACGTTTACCGAGGAGTGTCCCTGGAGATTGATAAATTCTTTTTGTTTGGTTACAACAGATTGCGGAAGGTCGAGGCCTGGAATCACGTATTTAATGGTAAAAAACAGGCTGAGGAAAAAAACCGAAACTGCCAGATAAATAACGAGCGGGTTAAATTTTAATTTGGAACATAATAGCCAGGCGAAGAGTGGAGGAAGCAGGGCCAGAACTAAAAAATTCCTTAGGATAATGACCAAAGCAAATCCCAGCAGTATTAACAGGATTCGATAAACGGAAAATCTTTTTTCTTTAATGCCGAAATAAAAATGATAAATCATTAAAGACAACCCCAAAAAAATCAATCCCTCCTTGTGTAAACCACTTGTCCAATATAAAAACGATGGAAGCAAAAATGTAGCCAGCAATACAGGTGTTTTTTGAGCTGGAAATACATCCTTCATCACCTTGTAAATTGCCATAGGTCCAAAAAAAGAAATAAAAGAATAGAATATGACATTCACATAATAATTACCAAAACTAAAGACATCGAAAATGGCCATGACCTTGATAAAGAAGTTGGCTTTTACATCATTCCACCACGAATTTTTGCTGAGAAGAAAATTGGAATAACCTTCTTGGTAGCTATTATGAAAAAGACTGGAAATAAAATCCACCGGGTGGGTCATTAGTAGTTTCTGTTCCTCCAAACCCTGTACATGGTAGGCCCAGGTGTCAAGCATTTGTGCCATGTCGCCATAGTAAACACCTATCCACCCGTAAAAGATGCCTGCCATTACTTTCAATAGGAAAATGATGACCAGTTGAGAATTTGTAAAACCTGACCTGGTGAAAAATTTTACTTTAGTTACAAGCCATGCAAATAAAATAAGGTACGCAGCAAATAAAAGGTAGTACTCCAATCAGTCAGTTTTTCCCGCACAAAATAGAAAATCTTATCCACACTGATTCGTATAAAAATTCATTTGAACATCGGGGATGCACTGTAGTTTTGCCGCTTTCATTAATACGTTATGGAAATCACCGTAAAAACTGCGCAACAACTACGACTTACAGAGGAAGAATTTGATTTGATAAAAAAGAAACTGGGGCGCATGCCCAATTTCAATGAGCTGTGTGCTTTCTCAGCTATGTGGAGTGAACACTGCAGCTACAAGAATTCAATTAAGTGGCTCAAAACATTGCCCCGGGACGGAGCTAAAATGCTTGTAAAAGCAGGTGAAGAAAATGCAGGGCTCATGGATATTGGCGATGGCTATGGAGTTGTCTTTAAAATTGAATCGCACAATCATCCTTCAGCTATTGAACCTTTCCAGGGTGCAGCTACAGGCGTCGGTGGTATTCATCGTGACATTTTCACCATGGGCGCACGCCCAATTGCCGCACTAAATTCTTTACGATTTGGAAACCTTGAAGAGTCAAAGACACAACATTTGCTGGCCGGTGTTGTTCACGGCATAGGGCACTACGGCAATTGTTTTGGTGTTCCGACAGTAGGTGGTGAAATTTATTTTGATGATTGCTATCATACCAACCCATTGGTGAATGCAATGAGTGTAGGAATTCTGAAAGTAGGTAAGACCATTTCTGCCACAGCCAAAGGACAGGGCAACCCAGTGATGTACGTGGGTAGTGCAACCGGTAAAGATGGAATTGGCGGAGCTTCGTTTGCTTCTGCAGACATTACAGCTGAAAGCACGGAAGAATTGCCTGCAGTGCAGGTTGGTGATCCGTTCCAGGAAAAAAAATTATTGGAGGCTTGTTTGGAAGTAATTGAGACCGGGGCCGTAATTGGCATGCAGGACATGGGAGCCGCTGGAATTATTTGCTCTACTGCAGAAATGAGTGCAAAGGGCGAAGTGGGCATGCGAATCGATTTGGACCAGGTACCAACGCGTCAACAAAACATGAAGGCCTGGGAGCTTTTATTGAGCGAAAGCCAGGAAAGAATGTTGTTGGTTGTTGAAAAAGGAAGAGAAAATGAAGTGAAACAAGTATTCGATAAATGGGATCTTGAAAGTGCAGTTATTGGACATGTAACCGATGATGGGCTTTTAAGTTTTTACATTAATGGAATTCTAGAGGCGCAAATTCCTGCACACGAGTTGGTATTGGGCGGCGGCGCCCCTCAATACGAAAGAGAATTTAAAGAGCCGATGTATTTTAATGAGGTAAAGAAGTTTAACGTCAACCAGATCCCGGAACCTCAAGACTTAAAAACAATTGCAGGGAAAATCATTCAGATTCCATCCATTGCTTCCAAGAGGTGGATCACAACACAATATGATAGTATGGTAGGCACCGCAAATGCGTCAACCAATACACCGACGGATGCAGCCATCGTCTTAGCGAGAGAAACCGGGAAGGCCCTGGCGGTGACTGTAGATTGTAACAGCCGTTATGTTTTTGCCGATCCGTATAAAGGCGCCATGATAGCGGTTGCTGAAGCTGCAAGAAATATTGTTTGCAGTGGCGGTACACCGTTAGGCGTAACCAACTGTTTGAATTTCGGAAATCCTTATGACCCCGAAGTGTACTACCAATTTGTTAACGCAGTGAAAGGAATGGGAGAAGCCTGCAAAAAATTTGATACTCCAGTTACTGGTGGCAATGTTAGTTTCTACAACCAGAACCCTGAAGGTCCTGTTTACCCGACACCAACCATTGGAATGGTAGGTTTGGTAGACAATCCAAAAAAGAAAATGACCCTGGATTTTAAAAATACAGGTGATCATATCTTTCTTATTGGCGAGCCCAAAAACGATATCAATTCTTCGCAATACCTAAGTAAGATTTGTAACGTTGAATTTTCTCCCGCACCGGAGTTCAACCTGGATAATGAATTTGACCTTCAGCAATTGATTAGCCGGCTAATAAAAAAGCAAATTGTACAAAGTGTTCATGATGTGAGCGAGGGTGGGTTATTCATTACACTCATCGAAAGTTGTTTCAACCGCAGTAAAGGGTTTGAAGTAAATGCGACTGATAATAAATTCAGGAAAGATGCATTTTGGTTTGGTGAATCGCAAAGCAGGGTTGTGGTTTCAGTATTGGAAGAACAATTGGAGAACTTTTTAAAATTCGTTAGTGATTTTACAATACCACATAGTTTTTTAGGAAATGTTACCGGTGGGTCGATTAAAATCGATGGAGAAGATTGGGGGAACAGCGACGACTGGAAAGAGTTATATAACACCACAATTGAGAAGCACCTCGCAAAGGAACTCGAATCTGAAAGTGCCTTGGGAATGATCTAAATATTTTCCGTATTTTCTGTTTATTTACGGTAAAATATATGTATCTCAGTAAGAATTATTACTGAATGTTTTTTATTTTCCACAATCATTTGTTTCCTGACACTTTTTACTAAATTTCGCCCGATCAATCTTTTTAACTATGACTAACGTGCCTAAAACTTTATCCATCCTGTTTTTCTCGTGCCTATTTTGTTTTTCTGTTTCTGCCAATGATTATGATGATGCCTGGACTGCCATTCGTAACCGTAAGTTTTCAGAAGCGAAAGATCAGTTACTTAAAGCATTGAAAAACCCTGCAACCGCCACAAATGCGTACCTGACACTTCTTTATTTGGAAACGTATAGTGGAAATGAGGTTGAAATTTCCGGCCTCACAGATCAGATTATAAAAACTGAAGGCAAAGACGCCTACATTTATGCTACCTGGTTTAATGGCAGTTTATTAGGACAATACAGTAAAAAGCAATCTTACCAGCTCAATTTTTTAAACAAGATAATTTCTGACAAATCTTTTAATGGTTCAATACAGGCGGCTGCCCATTACGTAAAAGCCATGCATTACCTTTTTTCTCACGATTACGATAAATCCAAACAGGAGTTTGCATTAACGGGAGCTATTCAGGACTGGCAACTTGCAGGTCCATTTGAAAATTTATCAGGGTCGGGTTTCAATACTAATAATGGTCCGCTTTCAAATGCTGACCCGAATACGAAATTCATTGCTGCAGATAATATTGAAGTAAGCTGGTTTACACCTCTCCGGTTAAACAAACAGGGATGGACCTTTACGTATTCACACATTCCAGAAAAATCTGCCATTGTTTATGCACAGACTTTTGTTATGTCTAATGAAGAAAGAAAGGTAATGCTCAATGTTGGTTGTAATGGTTCTTTAAAAGTTTGGATCAACGACGGCCTGGTGTTATCTGAATCAAAAGAAAGAGTAACGGAACTTGATTATTATAAGAACCAATGCACTTTAAAAAAAGGAGTGAACAGAATTCTGGTGCAATTGGGCTATACTGATAATAGCATGCCCAATTTTATTGTGCGACTAACTGATGATCATTTCAATGCCATAAAAGATGTTACGGTTTCTAATCAATTTCAGCCTTATACCAAAACAACAGACGCTCCAAGTTTTCACTCGACCAAACATTTTGCAGAAGAATTTTTTGAGAAAAAAATAGCCGAAGAACCTCACAATTTGATCAATTATATCTTGTTAAGCCAGACTTATCTTAGAAATGAAAGGGTGACTGAGGCGAGGCAGATTATTGAGAAGGCATTAAAACTATCACCTGGCAATCCTCTATTAAAATTTGAGTTGATACAATGCCTTATTAAGGCAAATAATCGAACCTTATTGTCGCAGGAACTCGATTGGGTGAAAGAAAATGATCCATTAAGTTATATCAATTATCAGATTCAAATACAGAACCTGGTCAAAGAGGAAAAATACCAGGATGCCTTACAGGAACTCGATAAAATGACTGCCCTTTATTCAGATGATGAAAATATTTTAAATACGCGGATCGATATTTTATCAAAAATGAATAAAGTGGATGATATGGTGAAGCTTATTGAAAAAGGATATTCACAATATCCGGGAAATATCGATTTTCTTTCAATGAAATTCAGAGTGGAAAAACTTTTGGTAAAAAATTCAAAGGAGGCAGCTAAAATTTATGAAAAGTATTTGAAAGAAAATTACAACTACGCTGTTATCATTGCACTTGCCGACGAATATAAAGACCAGGGCTTAAATGATAAATACCTTCAAATTTTGCAGGAGCTCTACGAAAACTTTCGGTACGACCCAACGTTCGTCAATCAGCTTTCAAAATACTATTTTGAAAAAGGCAATTATGCAAAATCTTTGGATTATGCAAAAGAAGCATTACAGTTATCGCCATTCACAGGCAAATACTGGGAAAATGTTGCTTCTATTCAGGAAGCAATGGGAGGTATAAAGGAAGCGGTTGCGAATTATAAAAAAGCGATTTACTACGACCGCACTAATTATGACGCATGGAAAAAGTTAAACGAACTTGAAAACAAGCCTGATCGTTATAAACTTTTACCCGATGACGATGTTTACTCACTTATAAAACAGGCGACAGTCAATAAGGATTATGATTACAATTATCTAATCGATGAAAAAGGGGTGATTATTTATGATGAAGGCGCGTCGGAAGAATACATAACCTATGCCATAAAGATCAATACACAAAAAGGGATTGATGCATGGAAAGAAATCTATCTTTCCTATGGTTCGACACAATCACTTTTAGTTGAAAAAATTGAAGTAGTTAAAACGAGTGGTTCAAAAGTTACCGCAGAACGCGACGATAATCATGTAGTGTTTACCGGCCTCGAAGCCGGTGATGCTATTTATGTAAAATACCGTTTGCAGAATTATTCATGGGGAAGGTTGGGAAGAGAGTTTTATGACAAATTTCTTTTTAATTCATTTTCACCTGCAAACCTGGCAAGATACACGCTGGTTGCACCAAGGGACTTTAAGTTCAATTTTAACCTGGTTAACCTTTCGCTTCAACCAGAAATAAAGGAAAACGGAGACGTAAAAATTTACACCTGGCAAATCAAGGATGTTCCTGCTTTAAAATCAGAACCATTGATGCCACCATTAAATGACGTAGGAACTGTTCTGCATATTTCTACTATCAAAACGTGGCAGGACGTTGCCCAATGGTATTCGGACCTTGCTTACCAGGATGTAACGGATAATATAGAAATAGATAATACTTACAATGAAATTTTTCCAGATAAAAAACCGCTAAGTAATTTGGAAAAGGCAAGGCGGATTCACGATTATATTGTTGCCAATATTCGATATAGTTCGGTTTCATTCAGGCAAAGCGGGTTGGTGCCACAAAGTGTATCCACAACCATTAGTACACGTCTCGGTGATTGTAAAGATCTTTCCTCGGTGTTTGTGGCATTGGCAAATAAAGCAGGTATTCCAGCTCAACTGGTTTTAATTGATACGAGGGACAATGGAAGTAAAGATATGATGCTGCCTTCCATGGAGTTTAATCATTGCATAGCCCTGGCGAAAATTGATGGAAAAGATTATTATGTTGAACTCACTAACAGCTACTTACCTTTTGGAAGTTTACATTATGATCTTTTCAATGCCCTTTCGCTTGTAATACCGCCACACGGAGAAAAAGCCGTTTCAGAACTGAAACCGTTACATCCTGTCAACCGTACCCCAGATCAATCTATCAAACAAATCAATGTTTTGGTGAACGGGAAAGACCTGAAACTGGACGTTATTGCAAAAAGATTTGGAGGACTTGTTAGTGGTTGGAGGGAAGACTATTCGACATTAACTCCCGATAAACAAAAAGAACAATTTGAACAGGCAATTAGCAATGGTTATAAAAATCCCGTTAAACTACAAAGCTTGTCGTTTAGCGGACTTGATAATCTGGATGATTCACTGGTAATGAATTATTCGTATACAATCAAGAACGAAGTTGCCGAAGCAGGCTCAATGAAAATGCTGAAAGTCCCATTTATTGACCTGATTGCTACTCTTGAAAGCCTTTCAGCCGACGATAGGAAATTCCCGATTGAATATTGGAGCTACGAAAATTCGGACGGCTATCAAACAACCGTGGTCATTCAATTACCGACAGGGCAAAAGTTTATTGAAATACCTACAGATCAGAAATTTTCTTTTAAGGGAAGCACCTACTCGCTTAAGTATATTAAAGAAGGCGACAAATTAAGGGTTGTCAGGTCGGCCCGTTTGCAAAGGGAAAATATTTCACCATCAGACTATTCAGCTTTTAGAAAATTTTTTAATGATATTGTAGAAGCCGAGACGAAATATCTTGTATTCAAATAGATAGTTTACATAATTCTAACATAAAAATACCGAAGCTTATTGAGCTTCGGTAATTTTTTATTGAGGTTTTCCCCTGTTTTCCACAACCTTGTTAAAAACTGTTTTCTGCTGCAAAATTTGCTGTAGGTTTGCATGACCTTCTGGAATTTTTTTGACCAATTCCGCCGGTCATTGAGACAGGCCTAGCCGAATAGAGATTTGTATGTTGAAGTGAGTGACGCAACAGGTGGTGAACAGAATTAATTAGCCCGTCTCCAAAAAATCAAACGAACAATTTTAAACAAACAACCATTACAATGGCTAAACATATTTTTGTTACAGGCGGAGTTACTTCTTCCCTGGGGAAGGGAATTATTGCGGCGTCGCTTGCTAAATTATTACAGGCAAGAGGATTGAGAGTAACTATTCAAAAGTTTGATCCTTACATTAATGTAGACCCCGGCACGCTCAATCCATATGAGCATGGAGAATGTTATGTAACAGAAGATGGTGCAGAAACTGACCTTGACCTTGGCCATTATGAACGCTTTTTAAACATTTATACTTCCCAGGCGAACAATGTTACCACCGGTCGTATTTATCAAACAGTAATTAACAGGGAAAGAGAAGGCGCTTTTCTTGGAAAGACCGTACAGGTAATCCCTCATATAACCGACGAGATTAAAAGAAGGATGTTGTTGCTGGGACAAAACAACCAGTATGATATTATCATTTCAGAAATAGGTGGCACGGTGGGTGACATTGAATCCTTGCCTTACATTGAAGCAATTCGTCAGTTACAGTGGGAGCTTCCGGAAGAGGACTTGTTAGTCGTTCATTTAACACTAATTCCCTATTTAAAAGCGGCAAAAGAATTAAAGACCAAACCTACGCAACACTCTGTAAAAATGTTGAGCGAAAGCGGCGTATTTCCCGATGTAATTGTTTGTCGTACAGAGGAGCCATTAACAATTGAACTCAAAAGAAAAATCGCACTTTTCTGTAACGTAAAAGCCGAAGCGGTTATAGAAGCACCGGACGCCAGCACCATTTATGAAGTTCCTTTATTGATGATGAATGAAAAGCTAGACCTGATTGTTTTGAAAAAATTGAATATCACAAATTTTCGGGATGCAGAACTGACAAAGTGGAAGGAGTTTCTGGATAAATTAAAGTATCCGAAATATAAAATTACAATAGGGTTAATTGGTAAATATGTTGAACTGCAGGATGCATACAAATCCATCCTTGAGGCATTTGTCCATGCAGGGGCTATGAATGAGTGTAAAGTTCAGGTGGTTCCTATCCATTCTGAATTTATTACCGAAGAAAATGTTCCGGAAAAGTTAACGAACCTGGACGGGTTACTGGTGGCTCCTGGATTTGGCCACAGGGGCGTGGAAGGGAAAATTACAGCGGTAAAATATGCAAGAGAAACGGGTTTACCGTTTTTTGGAATCTGTCTTGGAATGCAAATGGCCGTAATTGAATTTGGCAGAAACATCCTTGGAATTCAAGATGCAAAATCATCTGAAATGGACTCTCACGCTTCAGAGCCAGTAATTGATATGATGGAGGAACAAAAGAAAATTACAACAAAAGGTGGCACCATGAGATTAGGAGCTTATCCATGTGAGATAAAAGAAGGTTCATTGGCTCATAAAATTTATGGTAGTACGGAGATTTTGGAACGCCATCGCCACAGGTATGAATTTAATAACAGGTATCTTGAGCAATACGAAAACAATGGAATGATTGCAAGTGGCACAAATCCTGAAACCAGTTTGGTAGAGATCATGGAAATTTCAGATCATCCCTTTTTTATAGGTTGCCAATACCATCCTGAATTAAAAAGCACCGTGGAGAAACCCCATCCCCTTTTTGTAAACTTTGTAGCAGCAGCAAAACAATTTAACGAGGCCAAAACGACGAACAAAAACCCATTATTGCAAAGCGAAATGATTTAGTTTACCGGGGAAATTCGGGCACTTACTGCTTTAAAACCTTAATTTCTGTGAAACTATTAAACCACTTCACGGAACTGCCCTGCGCTAACTATCTTTGCCGCCTTTGAACAAAGAGGCAAGTATTGCTTCCGGACCAACAAATTTGAATCTCCAATGAATTTTGATCGTAATACCATTTTCGGCTTTATTCTTTTAGCCTTATTATTTTTCGGCTTTTTTTATTACACCAATAAACAACAGGCTGCCTTGCAAAAGCAAAAGGCCTTCCAGGATTCAGTTACCCATGTAAAAGATTCCGTTGCAAGGTTAAACCAGCCAAAACAAAATCCGGTTACCATAAATGATTCATTAAAGCGTACACTAATTGATAGCAACGAAAGATTTCCTGATGCCATTCAAGGCACTGAACAATTGACGACTGTAGAAAATGATCTGATTAAAGTTGTTTTTACCAATAAGGGTGGTCAACCAAAATATGTAGAATTAAAGAAATTCAAGGGACCAGATAGTGCCAATGTAAAATTGGCCGGAACTGAGTTCGATAAGTTCGATTATTTTGTATTAGACAACGGTAAAACCGATAGCATCAGCGGATTATTTTTTTCAGGAGGGCAGATAACAAATAATGGGGATGCTCAAATAATTACTTACCAACTACAAGGTAAGGATGGAAGCCTGGTTAGTCATAAGTTCACTGTAAAACCAGACTACCTTGTTGATTTCGATCTTTCGATCAATGGTGCAAATCAACTACTTTCCAATAATACGTTATTTATCACTTGGCAGAACAGGGCGATAAGACAGCAAAAGGACCTTTCGTATGAAAGGCAGCAATCTCAAATTGGCTACAGGGAGGATGGAGATTATGACCATAGTTCCGCTGCCAGCTCTAACAATGAAGAATTTAAAAAGCCGGTAAACTGGGTTTCCGTAAAGCAACAGTTTTTTGCAACAACTTTCATAGCAAAAAATAATTTCTCTGGTGGAAGCATCAATTGGATAGCTGCTCCGGATGACAAAACCATTGCCTCGGCAACGGCCAATCTACGTATTCCTGTCACCGGTCCAAATACAAGTATTCCTTTAGCATTTTATTATGGCCCTACAGATTATAAAACGCTAAAGAAGTATGGTAATGACATGGGGGAAATGGTGGACCTTGGAAGGGGAATGTGGGCCTTTGTAAAATATATCAACAGGTGGATAGTGATTCCTGTGTTTGACTTTTTATCAAAGCTTACAACAAATTATGGGATTGTAATTCTTTTGCTGACTTTGTTCATTCGTCTTCTTACTTCGCCCTTAATGTATCCTGGTTACTTAACCAGTGCCAAGATGAAAATTCTAAAGCCCGAGTTAGAGCAATTAAAGATTAAATATCCCGATCAGCAGCAATATGCAATGGAACAAATGCGCTTCATGAGGGAAGCTGGTGTTAACCAGTTTGCAGGTTGTTTGCCCAGTTTGTTACAAATACCCATTTTCTTTGCCTTGTACAGCTTTTTTAATTCTAACGTAGCATTAAGAGGACAAAGTTTTTTGTGGTCCCAAGATCTTTCACAATATGATACGATCATCAAATTTCCATTTACAGTTCCTTTATATGGCGATCATGTGAGTTTGTTTACAATTACTGCCGCTTTTACAAGCTTCCTGATTTCATTGTACAGCATGAGCAACACGCCCGACCAGGGAAATCCTGTATTGAAATACATGCCTTATTTCTTTCCAGTAATCCTATTATTTATTTTCAATAAGCTGCCATCGGGTTTGACATGGTATTATACAGTTTCAAACGTAATTACCCTGTCACTTCAATTTGTTATTCAGCACTACATTATTAATCACGATAGGTTAATTGCTCAAATTGATGCCAACCGTAAAAAGCCCAAGAAGCAGTCCAAATGGCAGGAACGGATCGCACAAATGCAGGAGCAACAAAAGCAAATGCAGGATACCCGAAACAAAAACCGTCGTTAAACATTAACATATGGATCCCGTCTTAAAGACGGGATTTTTGTTTACGCAACTAATGATGATATTTGATGCGTCTTACAATACGAAATGTGTTTTATGAAATATAGGTTTTGGTCTTTATGTCTTTTTTTAGTGATCGCTTTTTCAGCAACAGCGCAAAAGAAGTTTACCGAGGGGTCTATTTCTTACGATGTTGTTATCACTACTGGATCTGATAAGCCAAAGAATGCCGATTTTTTAGATGGCACTACAGTAGTTAATTACATTAAAGCAGATAAAAGCCGTACAGAAATGGTAAGTCCTTTAGGCACATTGACAACAGTGTACGATGGTTCTAAAAATGCAATCGTAATTCTAAAAGATATCGGTGAGCAGAAATATATGATTACTCTGACGCCCAACGACTGGAAAGATGCCAATAAAAAATATGACGGGATCAGTTTTACTTACGAAGACGGTGAAAAAACGATTCTTGATTATAAATGCAAGAAGGCAGTGGCCAGGCTACAGGATGGCACTTCTTACACAGTTTGGTATACGCCAGACCTAATTCCTGAAAATAAAAACTTTCAGTATGAAACCCGAAGCTTGCCTGGGTTAGCCATGGAATATGAAACAATCAATGCAAAAGGCGAGAAGACTACCTATACCGTTTCTAAGATTAGCTTTAGTCCTGTACCTGCATCAAAATTTGACCTTCCTAAATCAGGTTATAGGGTTATGACTTATGCAGAGAGTAAAAAAGGGGGTTAAAATTTAGGAGGTGCCGGGTTAAACTTAATCTTATCTAATAATACTTTCTTTTTCAGCGGTAGAATATAAGTAGCATTTCCCTTCTGATAAGTGACCACAGTGTTCAGCATGATATATTTCTGTGATTTTGAAGGGGCAAAAAGATTATTACTCCGGTAATTATAAGGGGTCCTTAGTGAAAACGTATTAATAATATTGCGGGAGTTTGTAATTTTTGAACCGTTTTTTCCACCATCGTCGCCAAGTGTAGCAAAAGCAGCGACAGATGCTGTAGCCAGCACAGCAGTAGCAACCTTTCTTTTAATCAGACGTTTGATTTTAGTGGCGGTGAAACTCATTCTGGCACAAATATAGGATTAAATATTAACATTCCTTCAACCCCTTTTGAATTGCTTTATCCTTTTATTAACGCCGGAGGAAAGAAATTGTTACATGAGAAACGAATATTTTTAGAAGAATCAAGTAATTTGTATTAACAGAAGTTCAATGAAGACGGATCCTTACCACGATAGAGAAAGCATTACTGAGTTATTGAAACAATACAACAATCTCCGCAACGGCGCCACCAGTATATTTTTTGACGAGGAATCATTTGAAAAAATCATAGATTATTTCGACGACCAGGAAGACCTGAGCAAGGCTTTGGAGGCTGCTGAAACCGCTATAAATTATTATCCTTATTCAGGTGCCTTGCTAATACGAAAGGCAGACCTTTTATTGGCTACCCGGAAGTATAGAGAAGCGCTTGATGTTCTTGAGAAGGCTGAACTTTTTGATTCGTCGGATATCAATCTTTTTATTTTAAAAACGGACGCTTTTCTTGCTATGGACATGCAGGAGAAAGCTGTGGAAGTATTGGAACAGGCGATCCATTCGTTTGAGGGTGAGGAAAAAATTGAGCTTTTGTTTGAATTGGCGGATGTATATGACGACTACGAGGAATTTGATAAGGTTTTTGATTGCCTGAAAGTGATACTGGAAGAAGATCCCAGGAATGAAGAAGCCCTTTACAAAATATGTTTCTGGACAGATTTTACTGGTCGAAATGAAGAAAGTATCCGACTGCACCTCGCCATCATCGATGAACATCCTTACAGTGAGTTGGCCTGGTTTAACCTGGCCGCAGCTTACCAGGGTTTAAAATTGTATGAAAAGGCAATTGACGCCTATCAGTATGCAATTGTCATTGATGAAAAATTTGATTATGCGTATCGCAATATTGGTGATGCTTATATCAGGCTTAGAAAATATAAAGAGGCCATTGAAGCCCTTGAAAAAGTGCTTGAGTTATCCAAACCTGAAGAGGTAATCTATGAAGCAATTGGCCATTGCTATGACAGGTTGAAAAATTTTGCCCAGGCAAGATTTCATTACCGCAAGGCTTTGCATTTAAATCCGGACGATAGCAAGCTTCATTATAAAATTGCTTGTACCTATTACAATGAAGGACAGTGGATCAGTGCCGTAAAACAACTTGAATCAGCCTTGAAAATACAACGTCTCCAACCGGAATACAATTTGTTGATGGGCGAGTGTAAACTTCAATTGAATGAATTAAAAGAAGCCGTTCAGTTTTTGTCAACAGCAGTTCGTGTTCGTCCCAGAAATATTTCAGGTTGGGAAGCATTGATACGATGTTTGTATTCAGCAGAATTTTATACAGAAGCCAGACAGCAAACCCAGGCTGCACTGGATCATACCAACAACAAAACAATCTTTTTATATTACCTCAGTGCTATTCTATTTGCAATGAACAAATCAAAAGAAGCATTATTGTATCTCGAAAAAGCACTTTCTGCTTCTCCTAAACACTTGAAAAAATTTGTTCAGCTAAATCCTTCCATACTTCAAAATCCTCAGGTAGTGGATGTGATTGCCCAGTACAAAAAGAAACGTTAAGGGATAAGAATCAGGAGGATAATTTTTTTACTTCCCTATTTTTGCGGGCAATTAAACCACTGCAAAAGAATGAATTTTAATCTGTCGCAAATTCCTGAACGCAATCAAAAGCCTCGTGCGGCCGGAATTACAATGGTAATGGACAAGGGATTAAGTGTTGAAGAAGCAAAAAATTTCATGAGCGTAACGCATCCGCACGTTGATATTGTGAAATTGGGTTTCGGAACTTCCTATGTTACACCCAATCTTGAGCAAAAACTGGAAGTATATCGTTCTTATGACATACCTATTTATTTTGGCGGGACTCTATTTGAAGCTTTCCTTGTAAGAAACCAGTTTGATGATTATATCTCTGTTTGTAAAAACTATGGGATTAGTTATATGGAAGTAAGCGATGGTTCCATTACAATTCCTCATGCCGAAAAGTGCGGCTATATTGAAAAACTCACTAAACATGGAAAGGTATTAAGCGAAGTAGGAAGTAAAGATGCTGCCCATATCATTCCTCCTTATAAGTGGATTGAGTTGATGAGGGCAGAATTAAATGCAGGTTCCAGTTATGTAATTGCTGAAGCCCGTGAAGCTGGTAATGTTGGAATTTATCGTGGCACAGGGGAAGTAAGAGAAGGCCTTGTACAGGAAATCCTGACCCAAATTCCAGGCGAAAAAATTATTTGGGAAGCCCCTCAAAAAGCGCAACAACTTTATTTTATTGAATTGTTAGGATGCAATGTCAATCTGGGTAACATTGCTCCAAGCGAAGTATTACCCCTGGAATCAATGCGCATAGGATTACGCGGAGATACTTTCCATTTGTTTCTCAATAAAGAAAATGCATGATAGATTCGTAAAAGAATTTTATCGTGTTAATATCTTGGATAAAAATCAAACATTAAACAGATGAAACGTTTCGGTTTGATTGGTAAAACCCTGAAACATTCATTTTCCAAAACTTATTTTGAAAAGAAATTTGAAGAACAGCATATTACCAATTGCAGTTACGACAATTTTGAATTGCAATCCATTAACGAGCTACCCAAACTTATCGAGAACAATCCCGGGTTAAAAGGACTAAATATTACCATCCCCTACAAAGAGGAAGTATTACAATTTTTGAGTTCCGCTAATGAAATTGTTGACGGTGTAGGAGCATGTAATTGCATTAAAATAACTGAAGATGAAATCATTGGCTTTAATACCGATGCTATTGCTTTTAAATCTTCATTGCAGAAATACCTGAAACCACACCATAAGTGCGCACTGGTGTTAGGAACGGGCGGTGCTTCTAAAGCCATTCAATATGCTTTAAAAGACTTGCGTATTGATTTTATTCTTGTATCCCGCCATAAAAAACAAAATCAATTGGGTTACGAAGATGTTGGTGAAGATCTTATCAAAGGACATCAGATCATTATAAACACCACCCCAATCGGAATGTATCCTAACGTAGATGAGGATCCACCAATTCCATACGGCGCTTTAAATTCACAACATTTATTGTATGATTTAATCTATAATCCTTCTAAAACAAAATTTTTAAAGCAGGGAGAGACCAGGAACGCACAAATTATCAATGGCTATGAAATGCTGGTGGCCCAGGCAGAAGAAAGCTGGAGAATCTGGAATTCAGACAAATAATTTTTCCTTTGCGGTATCAGGAAGGCTCACAACTTTCTTTAATTTGTAATCATAACATATCATTCCGGTTTTTGCATGGGCAATGCTGGTGTCATTGCAGGTTAATTTATAAACCAAATCAAAACCTACACGGCTGAAATTGTTTGCTGTTACAAATGCTGTGATCGTATCGCCGTAAAACAATTCATTTTTGAACTCAATGGCTGCATCACTCATAATCAAGCTTGTTCCTTCAACATTCAATTCATCGTATCCAAAATGCTTCAGAAACTGAACTCTTGCTTCATGAATAAGCGTTAGAATCGTATCATTTCCAACATGTCCACCATAATTTAGATCTGTAATTCGAATTGCAATCTTTGTAGAAAAAGTAAACTGTTCAGGAAGTTCAATCCTAATGCGTGCCATGATCAAGATTACTGATTTTCCTGTAAACTTTTCAGAATCTGTAATATACCCGTGAAATCAGTTGTTACTGCTGATGCTGCAAATTTTTGACGGAGTTTTTGCAAGCGTTGTTTACAAATGAAATCATTTGTCTGGCAGGCAAAAGCACTGTATATTTTTTTGGGAAGTCGAATGGCATTACCATCCCCATCACTATAGATCATGTACTTGTCGCTCGAAACAGAGCCGTTAAATATTTCATTTCGCTGTGCTTCGCGTGGAAACAAATACTCATCATACGACATGGAAGGTTGGGTATCTTCTATTTTTATACTCGCAGATTTTGAGTTTGCAATAGGTCTTTCTGCATTACGCTTTTCCATTGGCTGAACAGCAGTATTATTTTCTAAATTGCCACTGATTACGGACGTGTCTTTTTTTGCTTTCACATCGTTTGTGATGCCCTGTGCGGGAATTTCTGATTCTGTTTTCTTACTGACCAATAGCGATGTGATTACGGCAAAAAAAATGAAAATGGCTACAGCACCTGAATATTTTAAAGGTCTTCTGTACCGCACAAAAAAAGGAACAACCTTTGCCTTTTCGTTGCCTGTATCTTCAATTTGAACAGCAATCTTGTGCCATACATCATTCAATGGAGGCTCTTCGTATTGATATAATTTTTGAGAAAGAGTTGTTGATATGCTTTCATCCAGGGACTCAGCTATCTTGCTCCAAGCTCCTTCCGGAGGTTGAATCTCATATTGCAACAGTTTATTTTGGATTGGGTTGTCCATGGCTATGGTACATGTTTTCTTCGTTCAATAAATGCTTTAACCAGGTCTTGTAAAATCAGTTTGGCCCTTGACAATTGCGATTTGCTGGTGCCTTCGCTAATTCCGAGTAGTTCTGCAATCTGCTTATGAGTATATCCTTCCACTACGTACAAATTAAAAACTGTTCTATAGCCGGGCGATAGTTGCTGAATCATTTGAATAATGTCTTTTTCAGCAAGATGATCCAATACAGAAAGATACTTGCCTTCGATACTATTCTCTTCCGTTTCTGTTATCGGTTGGAGATACATTTTTTTTCTGAAATGTTCAATAGCCGTATTGACAAAGATCCTTCTAACCCAGCCTTCAAACGACCCATCGCCCCGATAGCTCCCGATCTTGTTGAAGATTTTGATAAAACCTTCCTGCAGAATATCCTCTGCCTCTTCCGAGTTGCTGGCATACCGCAGGCAAACACCATACATTTTTGGAGCAAACCTATTATACAACTCCTGTTGCATTTTTCGGTCACCCCGCCGGCATCCTTCTAATAAGTCGGATTCCGAAAATATTTGGTTGCTTGCCCTATTCAAAATCAATCGTTTTAATGTTTATTCTTATAATATTTTAAAGGTTATCAGGCTATATGGGGTAGTTTATTCAAAAATGCTACCAGCTTATCTGTGGCTTTTTTACGATGGCTGAACCGGTTTTTCTCACTTATTGACATTTCTGCAAAGGTCTTATCTGAACCGAAGGGTTTAAAGACCGAATCATATCCAAATCCTTGTATGCCGGTTTTTTCGCCAGTAATTTCTCCTTCACAAACGCCTTCAAAAAAATATTGCTTCCCATCCAGGATAAGGCAAATTACCGTTCTGAATCTCGCTGTCCTGTTTTCAAAATTTTTCAGTTTTACCAGGAGCTTGTCAATATTTTTTTCAAAAGATTTTTCTTCCCCTGCATACCTGGCACTAAGCACCCCAGGTTCATTATTTAAAGCATAAACTTCGAGCCCCGTGTCCTCGCTAAAACAATTTGTTTTGAGCAATTGATAAATTGTTTTCGCTTTTTCAGCTGCATTGTCTTGTAATGTATCGTGTGGTTCAGGAATATCAATGTCAATTCCCGCTTCTGCTAAAGTGACGATTAAAAAGCTTTCGGGAAGTGCTGAACGAATTTCATCAACCTTATGCTGGTTATTCGAAGCAAAAACTATTTTCATTTTCTTCCATTATATTCTAAACATTGCTTTTAGTGAAGTCCATAATCTTGTTTTTAAAGCCTTATCCTTCTCAATTTGTAACAATGCAGGTGCATGCAGGTAGGCACGATTATCAAATGCCTGGAGCTGATAAGCCGGAAAATTAATTGGTAATCCTATTGATAAAGGTTCCACTCCAAAAAGCAAAATGTTCTTTGCCTCAGCATTTACGAAGTTTTGTAAATCCTTTATTTGAATGTGAAAAAGATTGAGGATGCCAATATCGGCAATACTTAATTTACAGGCTGCCAGTACTGTTGTTAAAAAACTTAATTCTGCATCCGGTAAAAAAGGTACCGATTGATGTGAAACAATAACAAGAATATTTTTTTGGTTGCTTCCCAAATATTTTATCCCATTCACTTCAGGCAGAACAGAAGCAGCAGTTTCTATAAGAGAATTCTTATACAGGTCAGCCACCACTGAAGGTTTGAGTTGAATATTATTTAACCCCATTGTATGATCAACGTTAACAAGTGACTATCAATTTTTTTGTTTCTTTGTTGCTAAATTATATTGATTATGCTTGCGACCACGGATATTATTGTAAACAAAGTGGAACAAAGTAAACTGCACGATATTAGTCTGGAGAATTTACCCTTTGGAAAATATTTTACAGATCACATGCTGGAGGCCGATTTTGAAAATGGTGAATGGAAAAATGTTGAAATTAAGCCCTATCAACCGCTTCTTTTAAGTCCCTCGTTGGCAGCATTGCATTATGGACAAGCTATTTTCGAAGGAATAAAAGCATATAAGGACAGGCAAGGCAATGCTTATATTTTTCGCCCGTATGATAATTTCAAGCGGTTTAATATTTCTGCAGAAAGAATGGCAATGCCTGTTATTCCCGAAGAAATTTTCATGGAAGGTTTGAAGCAATTGGTGGCTTTAGACAAAAATTGGATTCCGGAAAAAGAAGATCATTCTTTGTACATCCGTCCGTTCATGTTTTCTTCTGACGAAATGATCGGGGTGAGACCTTCTGATAATTATAAATTTTTGACTATTCTAAGTCCAACAGGACCCTATTACGCTACACCGATGCGTATTTATGTTGAAGAACAATATGTACGTG
>Ga0070684_100000733_pt1 | contig 22745 bp, 22 predicted proteins | sample KBSC723LmetaG_FD_65653 | JGI IMG/M metagenome (GOLD analysis project Ga0070684, IMG submission 65653) | Corn rhizosphere microbial communities from Kellogg Biological Station, Michigan, USA - KBS C7.2-3L metaG | ecosystem: Host-associated > Plants > Roots > Rhizosphere ...
GCGAGAGCAACGTCCCGCCGCCCGCCGCCTGCCCGCGCTGACAGCCCCGCGCGCGGTACGCTCACGCCATGAGCAACCCCGCGATCGTCATGCACGGGCGCCTCGGCGCCAAGGAAGGGAAGCGGGACGCGCTGGCCGCGAACCTGCTGCGCGCGGCAGCGGCCATGGAGAGCGTCGCCGCCTGTCGGCTGTACGTCGTGAGCACGTCGGAGTCAGACCCGAACGGCGTCTGGGTCACCGAGATCTGGGACAGCGCCGACGATCACGCCGCCTCGCTGAAGAATCCGGAAACGCGGGAGCTCATCGCGGAGACCATCCCGCTCATCGCCGAGCTTCCCCAGCGCGGACCGACCCTGTCGATCGTCGGCGGCAAGGGCGGGAGGACCCGCCCGGGCCCCTGATCGAAGCCGTTTCGACCGCAGACGCGGGAAGGACCGGGAAGTAACGGGTTCGTGGCTCGTTCCGCGTGCATGGCGAGATGGCAGGTGGTTGGTTTGCTCTTCGCGGCTGCGCTCGCCGGGTGTCATCGCAAGCTGCTGGTGGTGTACGTGGTCCACGGGGCATTCCCGGCCGCGATATCGGCGTTCTCGACCAACGACCTGATAAGCGGCGGGCTGACGAGAATTCACGCCGACGCGACGAACTCTCAGGTCCTCGACGTCCCCGCCGGCAGCGGCGACAGGAATTTCATGGCCGTCCACCCGAGCGGGAGGTACCTATACGTCACCAACGACCTCGACAGCAGCGTTTCGGCGTACTCCGTCGGCGCGGGCGGCCGCCTGACCCGCCTCGACGCTGATCCGACCACCGCGGTCATCGACGACTTCGCGACCGGCGGCAACCCGCTGTCCGTCGCCGTCCACCCGAACGGAAAATTCGTTTACGTCGTCAATTCGATCATCCAGACGCCCCTCGCGCCGACGACCAACGGAACAATCACGACCTTCGAGGTCGATCCCAACAACGGCACGCTTTATCGGAGGGACAACGATCCCTTGTCAGCCCAGATCGACGACTTGCCCGCTGGATGGAATCCGTACCAGATCACGGTCGAGCCCAAGGGCCGGTTCGCCTACGTCGGGCGTTGGGACCCCGCGCCGCCCAGTATCCCACCGGGCTGGATGCCCATCACGAGGGTGTCGGCATATTTGCTCGATACGAGCCACGGAGGATTGACGAGAGTCGATGCGGACCCTCTCACCCCGGTGATGGACGACATCGTCATAAATGGGGACGGCCCGCAGTGCATGGCCATGACGCCAGATGGAAAGTTCCTGTACGTCGGCAACATCCCCCTGGGGGGCCCGCCCGAGCTTGTGGGCTTCTCCATCCATGCCGGGACCGGGGCACTCAGCCATTTCGGCGATTTCAACATGGGCAAGAAACCCTGGTCCGTCGCGATCGATCCGTCAGGAAAGTTCGCGCACGTGGCGGTGGATGGCACGACGAAAGACTTCACGTCGATGAGGACGCACCAGATCGATCCGACCACCGGAGCGCTGACGCTCGTCAACGCCAACCCGCCGACGCCAGGGACCGAAGACATCCCGACCGACCGCGGTTTCAGATCGATCACCATCGATCCAACCGGGCGCTTCGTTTTCCTGGACGCCACCAACCCGATCCTGCAGGAGTTCCGGGTCGATCCCGCGACCGGCCGGCTCAGTCCCGGGGCCACGGACGTGACGGGGGGACATGTCAGCTCGCGCGTCTCGATTGCCGCAATCGTTCTGCCCTGACGTCGAGCGCAGGATCGGTCAGGTCCCCGCCGGAATGAACAGGATGTCGGTGCGCCGGTTGCGCGCGCGGCCTTCCGGCGTCTTGTTGCTGCCGATCGGGTTGTTCGATCCGTTGCCGCGGGCCACGAGCCGGCGGTTGTCGACGCCGCGGCTGATCAGGTAATCGACGATCGCCTGCGCGCGCCGCTCGCTCAGTCCCTGGTTCGAAGCGTCGTCGCCGAAGTTGTCGGTGTTGCCCTCGACGCGCACGTACATGCCCGCGGCCATCTGCACCTGCGGGACGACGTGCTGGTTCAAGACGGCCATCGCCTCGCCTGTGAGGTCGCTCTTGCCGTAGTGGAACGCGACGGTGACAGGCTTGGTGAACAGCGCCTTGCCGCTGGCGGCGATCTCTGGCTTGTAGCTCTCCGCGCGCGCCGCCACCCGCTTTCCTTCAGCCTCCCAGATGCGGCGGACGATCCGATCGTCGCGCAGCGTGACCGGCGCGAAGCGGTCCTTGATCTCGGCCTGCGGGTAGTTCACCCAGATGCCGTCGGCCTGGTTGTAGACGCGGTCGAACACGGGCGGCCGGCCGTCGAGGCCGAACATCCGCACGTTGTCGGCGAGCGTCGTCCACTTCACCCAGTCGAATGCCTTCAGCGTCGCTGCGGCGCCGAGCTCGTCGCGGAAGCGCGAACACGTGCTGGCGACCAGCTTCGCCGCCGCCGGGCGATCGCTCTCGGCCTTCTTCACGCCCGCGAACCAGACCCGCGCGAGCTTGACCGCCAGATCGGAATAGAGGTCCAGGAACTCGCGCCGCGCGACCAGCGTGTCGGCGACCAGCTCGGTCGCATCGGCGGTCGAGAACAGGCGGTGCGCGCCCGGCCGGCTGGCGAGCGCGAGCGTGACGTCGGGCTCCCAGAGACAGGCGACGTCCACCTGACCCTTGCCGAACAGGATGCGCGCGTAGGTGAAGTCGTCCGGCGAAAAGCTGGTCGCCTTGCGCGCCTGCGCCACCTCGTCCGGGGTGAGCCGCGAGTTGGTGAGCATGAACTCGAGGACCGTGTGGTCGGGCGAGAACATCAACACCGCCGCCTTGCGCCCGACGACGTCCTCGACCTTCTGCACCTCCTTGCTGGCGACGCAGGCGTCACCGCCGCGCGACCAGTCGATCTGGAGGAACGCCCGCGCGTCGACGCCGGCGGCCTTGAAGCCGCCGAGCGCGATCGGCAGCTCGTCGACGGTCTCCCATACGGCGTCGACCTTCCCCTCCTGCAGCGCCTTGTTCTTGCTCGGCGCATCCTCGATGAAGACGATCTTCAGGTCCAGGCCTTCCGCCGCCGCCGCCGAGCCTGCCTGCGTGGTCAGGCCACCGTTGCCGACCACCAGCGCGAGGTGACCGGGCCACTGCGACAGCGCGACCGTCACGTCACGGCGCGCGGCGCGCGCCGTCGTCGTCGTGGCCGCGGGTGCCGGGCTGGCTTCGACCTTGCCCGCGATCGCGGCGGGAGGATCAGTCGGGCTCGCTCGATCGGACAAGGTGAACAGCAACACCGCCACCGTCGGCACACCCAGGATCGCGAGGGTCGCCATCGTCGATCGGTCCAGCCGGGCCATGCCGGGACAAGAGACCACAACAGCCGTCGAGGGATTGTTTCGCGTGCGTGAAGAAAATGTACCGAACGGCGATCACCGCGCCCGTCGCTGTCACGGAATTTTCGCGCGCTGGAAACGACCCCTTGACCGTTCGTGGGCGATTCTGGCCGACGAGGAACGCGCGTGGCAGAGCCGACGGTTACTGAACTTTCGCGACAGCTGGCCGACACCCGGCAGATGGTGCTGTCCGGCCAGGCCGCGCTCAACATCACCTGGACGCTGGTGACGGGGTTCCTCGTGATGTTCATGCAGGCCGGATTCGCGCTGGTCGAAACCGGCCTGACCCGCGCGAAGAACGTCGCGCACACGATGGGGATGAACTTCCTCGTCTATTCGATCGGCGTCATCGGCTTCTGGGCGCTGGGGTTCGGGCTGCAGATGGGCGGCGTCGGGGCGCTCTCCACGTTTGGTAACGACGCCACGCTGTCGGGTGAGCTCGTCCTTCACATCGGGGGCAAGGACTTCGGGCTGTTCGGAACGAAGGGCTTCTTCCTGAGCCCCGCGGTCTACACATCCCCGGTCGCGGCGCTGTTCCTGTTCCAGATGGTTTTCATGGACACCACCGCGACGATCCCGACGGGCGCGATGGCCGAGCGCTGGCGGTTCTCGTCGTTCGTGATCTTCAGCTTCGTGATCGCGTCGATCACCTACCCCATCTACGCGAACTGGGTCTGGGGCGGCGGCTGGCTGTCGCAGCTGGGGCACAACTTCGGCCTGGGCCACGGCCACGTCGACTTCGCGGGCAGCTCGGTCGTCCACCTGGTCGGCGGCGTCTCGGCGCTGATCGGCGCGAAGATGCTGGGCCCACGGATCGGCAAGTACGACGAGGACGGAAAGGCCCGGCCGATCCCGGGGCACAACATCCCGATGGCGGTGCTGGGGACGTTCATCCTCGCGTTCGGTTGGTTCGGCTTCAATCCGGGCTCGACGCTGTCGGGCATGGACACCCACACGGCGGTGATTGCCGTCAACACGATGCTCGCGTCGGCGAGCGGCGCCTTCGCCGCCTACGCCTGGATGAAGTTCCGGTTCGGCGCGCCTGACGTCAGCTGGCTGTGCAACGGCATGCTCGCCGGGCTGGTGGCGATCACCGCGCCGTGCGCGTTCGTGACCGCGCCGGTCGCGATTCTCATCGGCGCCGTGGCGGGCGTGCTGGTGATCAACTCGGCGATGTTCATCGAGAACGTGCTGAAGATCGACGATCCGGTCGGTGCGTCGTCCGTGCACGGCGTCTGCGGGGCGTGGGGAATCCTGGCGCTCGGGCTGTTCGCCGACGGTCGTTATGGCGACGGCTGGAACGGCGTGCCCGGCAAGGTTCGCGGGCTGCTCTACGGCGACGGCAAGCAATTCGTCGCCGAGTGCATCGGGATCGTCGTGTGCGTGCTCTGGGTCGGCGCGATGACCTTCGTGACGATGCGGATCGCGGGCGCGCTCGTGCGCAACCGCGTGACCGCGGTGGCCGAGCTCGACGGGCTGGACGTCCCCGAGATGGGCATCGAGGGCTACACCACCGAACCGATGCCGGACTGAATTTCGGAAAAGGAGAGACCAAAGTGGCGGTGCAAGCGAAGGGCAACGGCGACGTAGACGACGAGGATCGCACCGCGCCCGGCGTGCAGCCGGGTCGGCCGCGCGGCTTCCACGCCCGGCTGGCGGGGGTCGGGCTCTGGGACCTCGTGCAGATGGAGTGCCTCGCGCACTCGCGCGCCTGCATGCGGGTGGTCGGCGAGGGCGGCGTCGGCTACCTGTACTTCGCGCAGGGGCACATCGTTCACGCCGTCACGGCCGCTCAGATCGGCGAACCGGCGGCGCTGGAGATCCTGGGCTGGACCAACGGTTCGTTTCAGCCCTGCGATCGTCCGTGGCCCGAGGCCGCGACGATCGCGACGTCGCACGAGGCGCTGATCCTGCAGGTCGCAAAGCGCCGGGACGAGAGCTCGAACCTGGTGGCGTTTCCGGGCCGTGGCGGGGGCGAGCCGACCGGCGAGGGGCTCGACCACGTCGAGATGCTGGAGATCGAGGAAGGAGCGGCAGACATGCGAAGGCCCGACGAACGCGAGGTGACACCGGTGCAGCCGGCCGCGCGCGCGGAAGCGCCGGCGGGCGACTTCTCCGTGATGCTTCGGCTGAGCCCGCGCGGCGAGATCCTCAAGAACAGCGGCGGATCGGAGGAGCTCGCGGAGACCGTGGCCTACGTCCGACGCCTGACCGAGCTGGCGGGCGAGCTGCTGGGCATCGAGGGTTTCTCGGCCTTCGAGTGCACGTTCGCGCAAGGAAAGCTGATCACCTTCGTCGAGAGCAACGGCGACACCGTCGTCCTGCGGCCGCGCCCCGAAGCGAATTTGCAGGCGCTGCGTGAGAGGCTGGGCCTGTGACCGGGACGCTGGAGGGCTCCGTCCGCGACAGCCTGGCGACCCTCAAGGACGTCGGCGGCGTCGTCGGCAGCTTCGTCTGCACGCCCAACGGCCGGCTGGTGTCGCGCGAGATTCCGGCGATGTTCGACGACGGCGCGCTCGCGGAGGCGGGCAGCCGCTTCGTGCGCTTCCGCGAGGCCTTCGCCGCCGGCGGCGACGAACTGGAGCTCGGCGTGGTCCGCTTCCAGGAGCACGCCGTCTACATGAAGGTCGTGGGGACCAGTCTGCTGCTGATCCTGGTCGAGGGCGCGGTCAACATGCCGGCGCTGCGCATGGCGGCGAATCTCGTCGGACGGCGGATCGGACCGGCGGTGGCGCAGGCCGAGTCGGCCCCGCCGGCCGTGGATCCACCCGTCGAGTCTGCGCCGCCGGTGCGCGCCCGCCGCCCCGCGGAGGCGCCGCCGGGCATGCGCCGCTTCCGCGGTCGGCCGGTCGACTGACCGGTCCGTCTCACCTGGCGCCGGCGAAGGCTCCCATAAGTTGCATTGACAACTTCTTGACCGCCTGGCATCCTCTCGCGTGTGAAGGATCAGTTCACCGCCGACGGCGTCGCGCTCGACAACGCCCTCGCCTTCTGGATCCAGCGGGTGCAGCAGGCGTCGCGCACGTTGATGTATCGGCGGTTCAACGCGCTGGGCGTCGAGCTGACGCCCGAGCAGTGGATGGTCCTGGTCCGCCTCTCGGCAGAGCCCGAGCTGACCCAGAGCGCGCTCTGCGACGCCACGCTGCGCGACAAGGCGACGATGAGCCGCATCATCGATGGGATGGAGGGCCGCGGCCTCGTGCGGCGGCGCCCGGATCCCGCGGATGCGCGCGGCCGCCTGGTGTCGCTGACGCCCGAGGCGCGGCGGCTGCGCCAGAAGGTGATGCCGGCGGTGCGAAAGATGGTCGACGAGCTGGAGGCGGGGATCCCCGAGCGCGACCTGGAGACCACGCGCCGGACCCTGCAGCGCCTGTTCTCGAACCTGGAGGGGCGCCTGGCGGGCGCGTGAGGCTTCTTTTATCGTCCCTATAGTTGCATTGACAACAAATGAGCCAAAGGAGACCCCCGATGACCACGAATCGTGAATTTCCCGTCCACTCGCTGGAGACCGCCCCGGCGGCGGCCCGTGCGTTCGTCGCCGGTTCGCAGAAGGCCTTCGGCTTCCTCCCCTCCCCGGTGGCGCGCCTCGCCAGCGCGCCCGCCGTCGGCGGCGCGTTCATGCAGCTCGTCGGCGCCTTCGACAGAACGTCCCTGGACAAGCTGCAGCGGGAGGTCGTCATCCTGACCATCGCCCGCGAGAATGGGTGCCACTACTGCATGGCCATGCACAGCGCGCTGCTCGCCGGCGATCCGGCGGCCGCCCCCGCCGTGGAGGCTGTGCGCGCCGGGACGCCACTGCCCGACGAGCGACTCGAGGCGCTGGCGCAGTTCGTTCGCAGCGTGCTCGCGGGGCGCGGGGACGTGTCCGATCAGGCGTGGGCGCGATTCCGCGCCGCCGGCTACGACCACGCGCAGGCGCTGGAGGTGGTCCTGGGCGTCGCCGCCTACACGTTGAGCACCTACGCGAACCGCCTGACGCAGGCACCGCTGGACGCGGCGTTCCAGGCCTTCGCCTGGCCCCAACCCGACCGTCAGGTTGCCGACGCGGACGACCGCCGCCGACCGCATGCGGGGACAGCGCCCGCTGGCCCTGTGTAAGCGGCTCACGCCGGGACGCGCCATCGTCACTCAATCGGGCTGTCGAAGATTCACCACCCCGTCGCGCCTGGATCTCCGCGATCCCTCTACTGGCGTGTGCCTTGCTAAGTCGAGGAGCCATGAAAAGACGACATGGCGTGGCCCTGCTCCTGGTCATCGCGAGCGGCGCGGGGTGTGACGACGGAAGCCCCACCGATCCCGGGCCGGCTCCGGCCGACCTGCGGGTGGACGGCAACTACGAGGTCGTCAGCACGTACGACCTCACCGTCGGCTCCGTACTTCCCGAGCCGGTGGCGGATTACGCGCAGGAGATCGTCGGCCTCCGCACCGATCCGGCGGGCACGCTGTTCAAGCTTCTCGACGACGCGGGCGTGCCACTGGCGTCCGATCTGGTCGACGTGCTGCCGGGGCCGTTGGCCGATCGGCTGAAGAGCGCGATCAACGATTTCTTCGCCGCCGACGTGTACGGCAATGCGCGCGTTTCGAGCGAGCTCGATGCTCTGAGCGCCGCGATCCAGACGGTGCTCGCCCGCCCCGACGTCGTCAGCCAGCTGTCACTGGTCGCTCCCGATGACACGGGCGCCACCACCGCCACGCATCGCCTCGAAGAGCTGCGTTACCGCCTGTACGGCGGCGCCACGGAGATCGCCGTCCCGATCGCCGTGCCCGCGAGCGTGGCCCCGGTGCTGACGGTGGAGACCGGCGCGACCGCGCGGGTCACGCGCGGCACGGCCGGCGAGGACGCGCACCTGCAGATCGGCGAGCACGCCTTCGGTGTGCCGTACGGCGACTACGTGCTGGCGGCCCTCGATCAGGCCATGGCCCAGCGTTACGGTACCAACCTCCGCGTCGCGCTTGGCGCGCTCGTCGACTGCGACGCGATGGCCGCCAGCGTGGCTGGCAAGTGCGTGCTCGGCGCCTGCATCGGCCATCAGTCGACGCTGTCCGCGATCTGCAATGCGGGCGTCGACCTCGCGTACAAGCAGATGACCGACCGCATCCGCGCGCTGCGCTTTGATGCGCTCCGGCAGAGCGGCCAGGCCGAGATGTGGGACGCCGCCGCGCCGGGCGGCATCACCGACCGGCGCATCGATCGCCTGGCGACCGGCAACTGGGCCGCCAGCATCGACTTCGGCATGGGCCCGCGCAGCGTCGCGACGACCTTCGTCGGCACGCGCGCGATCGGCCCGTAGTTCTGGCTAGTAGCGCGGCGGCCGCGCCTCTGCGCGGTTCACCTTGAGGTTTTGACCGTCGACCTCGGTGCCGTTCATGCCTTTGGTCGCCGCTTCGGCGGCGGTCGGGCTGCCAAAGCTCACGAACCCGAACCCGCGCGACCGGCCGGTCCCGCGGTCGGCCACGACGATCGCGTCGACGACGTCTCCGAACGGCGCGAACCAGCGACGCAGATCGGCCGCGGTCGTATCGGTGTGCAAGCCGCCCACGAACAGCTTGATGGGTCCGAAGTCGGTCCGTCTCGATTGTGACGGGACCCCGATGACGACATCCTCCAGCTTCACCTCGGGAAGCGGAGACGGCGCGTCCGACGGATCGACCAGATCGGGATCGAGCCCTCGGGCACGCATGTCGCGGTTCCGGCGGAGGCGATCCTCCTTCTGCCGCTTCTTCAGATCCCGGCTTGCCTCGCGATTGCGCTTACCGCCTGAAAATTGCCGACTCATTTTCGCGTGAACCCGCTGGGAGGACGCCCACGACGGGGCCGGACGGGCGGCGTAGCGGCCCAGTTCATCTTTCGCTCCCCCACCGTCGCGCCGGCGGCGGCCGGCGATTCAGCCTTCTCTCGCGCCGCCTGATTCGCGATGATCGCGGCGCGCTTGTCTTCCGATTTGCCCAACGTTCCTAGCTCCCTTCGGTCGTTTTGCGACAACCTAACTCTTGCCTTCGATATCACCTAATCGCCGTTTCTATGAAGTGGTGATCCAACCACTCCAGCGAGACCGGCGCCTGCCGGAGCGCCGCGTCCACCTCGAGCGCGACGGCGTCGGCGACGAGCGGCTGGGCATACGCGCGGGCGTAGAGGATCCAGTTCGACAGCTGATAGTGGTGCAGGAGCGGTGCGAATCGGTGGTCCGCGAGCCCTTCGAGGACCGCCTGCGCCTCCGCGACCCCGGAGCAGGCGACAAGCGCGGTCGCCGCGTCGAAAAGTAGCGCCCGCAGGTCCTCGAACGCGCGTTCGGGCTGCCGGACGACCTCCTCGAGCAGCGCCGAGAAGCCCGCCTCCGGCAGCCCGGCTTCCGCGGCGCACTCCGCCATCAGGGGAACCTGAGTGGTGACGAAGTCGCAGTCGGGCGCGCGTTCCAGCAGGCGGCCGACCAGGTAGAGGTCGAAAGCGCTCGCGATCGACTCGGCCAGGAACAGCGCCGCTGGGCTGGGCGCGGCAGACGGAGGCGACCTTCTACGGGCCAGCTCCTTCCTGACCACCTCGTGCCACCCCACGTGGGCGACGACGTCGGCGGGGATGTGGGTGTCGCAGAGGACGTCCGCCCCCTCGTCCTCGTTCCAGTAGGTGAGATTGAGGAAGAGAGCCCGGTCCCAGCTGACCGGTCGCCTGCCCTCCGGGATGAGGAAGCTCTGGGCGGAGCCCCTCACGATCCCCTCGAGGCGCCCGTAGATCGCGACCCCGGTGAAGGTGGAGCGGTCGTCGATGGTCAGCTCGTCGAGCTTGACGCGGCGAAACTGTAGCGGAGCGGGCATGGCGGGGCTTTCAGACAATCCGGAGCGTGTGGTGGATGACCCGCAGTATTGCGCTTGACTGGGCCGCCTGGGTCTCTATTCTTCGCCCCTTCTTCTGCGGCGTGTGGTCGTGGGAGTAAAAAAAGAAAGCGCCAGCAAGAGGAGATCGAATGGCAACTGGTAAGGTCAAGTGGTTCAACGACGCAAAGGGATTCGGCTTCATCGTGCGTGAGGGAGGCCCGGATCTGTTCGTGCACCACACCGCGATCGTCGCGGAAGGTTTCAGGTCTCTGGCCGAAGGCCAGGAGGTCGAGTTCGACATCACCGAGGGCCCCAAGGGCCTGCAGGCGACGAACGTCCGCATCGCCGGCTAGTCATTTCCCTGGCGCGGCAACGCCGCGCGCAAAGAAAAGCGCCGGTCGAGGTTGCACCGTGGACGGCGAGCGTGAATAACGATCAGGTGAGCTTCCGCCCGATCGATGCGCCCGTCGTCAGCGAGAGCATCGTCCACCGCGTCGAGCGCGTGCCGGATTGGCGGTCGTCGGACCAAGGTCCGAAGTGGCGGTCACTTTGCGGCACGCGCGTCGGCCGGACGCGACGAAGCGGTCTCTTCGAGTTCGAGGTGCCTGTCGCGATCGATCCCGAATCGTGGCGTCTCGCCGCCAACTGCGAGGCGTGCCTGGCCGCGACCAAGAAGCGAGATCTCGGGACCCTGACCTGACGGCCCGTCGACCGGGCTCCCTGAGCCGGGACTAGGGGCCTTCTCGACGGTGGCCTCGGAGATTATTCTCCGACGCATGCCCTACGTCGTGGACTTCGAGACCGTGTCGACAGTCGGGTTGGAGTCGTCGCCGGTCGCGGCCGCGCTGGCCGGTCTGCGGGCGAACGAAGCCCGCTACTTCAAGAACAAGTACGACCACGCCTTCACGGTGGAGCCCGCCAGCAAAGCGAAGGACACCGTCGACTACGTGCACCGCGTCCTCAAAGAGGAGCGGGAGATCGTCATCCAGTCGCGTCCCCTCGAGGCGACGCGCTTCCAGGTGGAGAACATCCGGATGGCGTACGTGTTCTACGAAAGCGGCCTGTCGATCAACGTGATGTACACGGTCGACGATCCGAAGAAGCGGGCCGTCGGGTTCAAGCTGTCCGACGGAATGGAAGTGCCCGAAGAGCTCGCGACCCGTTTCAAGTTCGCGCGGCAGAAGTCGAAGCTGGCCGGGACGATCCGCGGCTCGTTCTTCGTGATCAAAGGCAAGTACTGAGCGGCGTTCGCCTTTCGCGATCAATTCGCCCGCGCCGGCGCATGGACAGGCGTGCGGCTGCATCAGCGTCCGGCAATCGTCTTTCTTTACGTTTCCCTGATATCTGCGCTCGGATGCGCAGGCGGCGCGGCTGGGCCGGGCGAAGGAACCGGCGGCGGCAGCGGCCACACTGGAACGGGCGGCGGTAGCGCCGGCGGTGGTGCGGCCGGCGCTGCTCCGGGCGGATCGTCGGGCGCGGGCGCCGGCGCCGCCGGGAGCGCCGGCGCGGCAGGTCGGGGTGGGACCGGCGCGGCAGGTCTGGGTGGGACCGGAGGCGTCGCGGGAACGGCGGCCGGAGGCGTCGCGGGAACGGCGGCCGGAGGCGCCGCGGGAACCGCGACCGGCGGCACGTCGGCCGGCGGCGCGGGTCGCGGCGGGGCGGCTGGCGCGTCGACCGGCGGCGCCGGCGGCACGTCGACGGCAGGTGTCGGCGGTCGGGGTGGAGGCGGCGGCGCGACTGCGACCGGCACGGGCGGCAATGCGGGCGCAGGCGGCAGCACCGGCCGGGGTGGCGCAGCGGGGACTTCCACCGGCGGCAGTGCGGCCGGCGGAACATCGGGCGCGGCCGGCAGCGATCCGTGCGCGAACAATCCGGCGGCAGTGCCGCTGCCGGCGATCCCGGCGGGCGCGTTCAACATCACCAGCAACGGTGCCGTCGGCGACAACAAGACCAACAACACGGCGGCCATCCAGGCGACGCTGGACGCCGCGGCGTCGGCGGGCGGCGGCACCGTCACCGTCCCGTCGGGCACGTTCCTCAGCGGCCCGATCGTGATCGGCAGCGGCACGAACCTGGTGCTGTCGTCGGGCGCCGTCCTGAAGATGCTGCCGCGCGCGAGCTACGGCTCCGGCGACACCGCGTTCATCACCGCGACGACCAGCAACGCACACGACATCGCGATCACCGGTTCGGGAACGATCGACGGCCAGGGGCAGGACTGGTGGGACGCGTTCGCCGCCGATTCATCGGTCTCGCGCCCGCAGCAGGTGAACCTGGGCCACGTCACGCGCGTGCAGATCAGCGGCATTCGCTTGCAGAACTCGCCCGAGGAGCACATCTGGGTGAAGAGCGACACCAGCGTCACCATCACCGGCATCACGATCTCGACGCTCGCCGTGTCCGGGAAGTCGCCGCCCAAGAACACGGACGGCGTCGACGTGACCGCGACGGGGATGTTCTTCTGCAACAACAACGTCGCGTGCGGCGACGACAACATCGCGATGTCGGGCACCAACCTCTACATCGGTTATTCGACGTTCGGCGTGGGCCACGGCTGCTCGATCGGCAGCATCACCAAGAACGGCGTGTCGAGCCTGACCGTCGACCACCTGACCATGAACGGCACGACGTCGGGCATCCGCATGAAGTCGGGACGCGACCGCGGCGGCACGGTCAAGGACCTCACCTACTCGAACGTCACGATGACGAACGTCCAGAACCCGGTCTACATCACGTCGTACTACCCGGACCTGCCGAGCGATCCCAAGAGCGACAGCGCCATGGCCGTCACCGCGACGACGCCGTACTGGCAGAACATCACGATCAAGAACCTGACCGCGACCGGATCGACGAACGGCGGGATCATCTGGGGCCTGCCCGAGGCGAAGGTCTCGGGCATGACGTTCGACAACGTGAAGATCCAGGCCAACACCGGCATGGAGATCTTTCACGCGACCGGCGTCCAGTTCACCAACGGCTCTTCCGTCACGCCGAAGTCGGGCGCCGCCCTCACCGTCTACGACGCGACGGTCACCGGCGTGACGACGACGCCGTACTGATCGACTCAGGGCAGCATGGATGCGGCCCGGTGCGCTGCTGGATGCTCTTGCGCTCGGGGGACGTCCGGTAAAGAACACATAAGTTTTGCGAATCTGGCTGATTTGCGCCAGGAAAGCGTCGTCACCACACTGCGGCTGGGGTACTTCGAGCTGGGAGGGTTGCGATGCAACACGAGCCGGTGGCACGCGGCGAGGGCGAGAACGAGAGGGGCGGGTTGCTCCGGATCTTCGTCATGTCTCAGCACCTCGTGGTGCGCGCCGGGCTGACGATGTTCATCTGTCCCGAGAGCGACCTCGATCTGATCGGTGAATCGAGCGCGGACGCGAGCGCGCTTCCCCTGCTCGAAGCCTGCGCGCCCGACGTCGTGATCCTAGATCTCGACGATGACAGCACGCTCGACCTCTTTGCGGTCGTAGCGAGGACCGTGCCGTCCGCCCGGATGCTCCTTCTGCTGGCGGCGCGCAACGCTGGCCGCCACCAGGCGCTGTTCCGCGAAGGCGCCGCGGGCCTGCTCCTCAAGGAGGCGCCCGTACAGGTCGTATTGAAGCAACTCCGGCAATGCCTGCGCAACGAAGCCCGCTCGCCCGAGGTCGCGCCAGCCGCGGCGCTGGTGCGTGTAGGGCCGGCGCTCGACGTCCATCAACGGCGCATCGCCGGACTTTCCGGCAGGGAGCGCGAGATCGTCCGCCTCATCGGCGAGGGATTGCGCAACGAACAGATCGCGGTGCATATCGGATTATCGGAAAAGACGGTTCGCAATCAGCTTTCGTCGTTGTTTGACAAGCTGGGCGTCAACGATCGACTCGGCCTCGCGGTGTACGCCTTTGAACACGGCCTGCTGCATCTACAGCCATGACGGGGACGGATGTCCCCGCCGTGTGGGACGTCCGTCCCGTCCACGCGGCGATTCAGATCGCTAACGTTGCTCCTTGAGGCTCATCGGGCGCACGCGGACGCGCCCGGCGATTTCAGGAGGCGAACATGCGGCGATCGATGACGGGGATTGTGTTGACGGCGGCGCTCGCGGGAAGCTGTTCTCGCGGCGGAGCCGACGCGGGCAGCGTCGAGACCAAGCAAGCACGGTTGCTCGAGTGTCACGACAGCGCGGGCGCGCCCACCCCGTGCGAAGGCCCCGGCGGAATCAGGCACAACGGCTCGCGAACCCAGCCGCCCAATATCCGGGCCGACAGCGTGACCGCCGCCGGCGTCCCGCAGAACTTCTTCACGGCGCCCGGCTTCCTGTTCGAGCCTGAGACGCCTTACGCGTCGCTGAAGAGCGTGCCGCTCTGGAACGAGATCGAACAGCTCCTCGACAACCCGTACGCCGTCACACCGGACCCGACGACGCCGGGTAACTTCGACGGTTACCCCTCGTACCGCTCGACGATCGTGCGCCGGCCCAGCTTCGCCGGCGCCGGGGCGACGCTCGCGAATCCGGGGCCGGCGCTGCCGGACTTTCTCGTTCACCCGCTGAACTACAACCCGACCAACGGCGAGGAGATGCGCCTCCTCAATCCTCGATACCCGGGCGGCGAGTTCGATGTGCCGGACGAGCTGTTCCAGGATCTCGACAGGGATCCGTCGGGGAACACCTGGAACTGGTCCTTCAAGACCGTGGAGGTCTCCTCCGGCGACGAGCGCGTGGACGACACGGAGATCGACTATAACGGGCCGGTCGCGCCCGATCCGTTCATGTGCGTCACGAACCTGGAGCTGGTTCCGCCGGAAGGAACGACCTTATGCGGCAACGATCCGGGTGAGCCGAACTACTCGGGGTTCGGCGTGTTCAACCCGCGCGGCTACTCGACGCCAGTCATTCGAAACGTCGCGTCGCCTGCCGCCACCGTTCCTGCGGGCGCCCGCCTGTTCGATCCGACCCGCGGCGTGATCCGACCCCGCAACCCGGTCACCGGCGCGGGCGGTCTGCGCAAGCCATCGCTGCGCGTCCCCGCCGTCGGCGGCCGGCCGAACCGGCCCAATTATCTGGTCAACGCCGACCCGAACGACGTGACGCCTTCGAGCGAGAACGACTACGTGCGCGATCGGAACGTGGCGGCCGCCCTGGGCAAGTCGCTGTTCTGGGACATGCAGGTCGGCAGCGACGGCGTGCAGTCCTGCGGAACGTGTCACTTCACGGGCGCCGGGATTGACACCCGGACGCGGAATCAGATCAACCCGAACCACCTGGGCGGCGACAACATCTTCCAGCTCATGCAGCCGAACGAGCGGGATCTCACCGCCGCCGACTTCCCGCTGCACAAGCTGAAGAACCCGGACATCGCCGGCGATCCGAAGTGCGCGCCGGCGATCGTCGCCAACGTCAGCGCGGTGCCGGCGATGGATCACCCCGTCGCGGGCGATCAGGTCGTCTGCGACGCCGACAACATCGAGCGCGACGTGAACGACGTCGTGTCGTCGATGGGCGTCGTGTTCAACAAGTTCAGCGACATCGCCGCGATCGGGCAGTTCCAGCCGGCTCGGAACGGCGTCAGCGCCGTGATGCCTGACGTCCGTACCGCCGGCGGCAACGAGGTCGACCCCATCCCGGGCTTCCAGGGTTTCCGCCGCGTCGAGCCGCGCAACACGCCGACGATGCAAGCGGCGGCGTTCAACTTCGACAACTTCTGGGACGGGCGCGCGCGGCACGACTTCAACGGCGGCAGCGTGTTCGGCGCCGCCGATCCGCAGGCCCACGTCTTCGTGAGCGATCCGGACGCTGACACCGGGCGACTGACGCCGACGCGGCAGATCATCAAGTTCGCGAGCCTCGCGTCGCTGGCGACCGGGCCGGGCCTGAGCGAGTTCGAGATGTCCTTTCTGGGACGCAACTGGGCGAAGATGGGCAAGAAGCTGCTGCAGGCCGACATCACGCCGCTCGCCAATCAGCTGGTCGCCGCGACGGACAGCGTGCTCGGTCCCTATTCGAACCAGAACGGCGGATCGGCGACGTGCCGCGGTCTGGTCGGCGTCGAACGTTCGGGAAGCTGGTCGGGGACCAGCGTGCCTGGCAAGCCGGGCCTCTGCATCAGCTACCGCGGTCTCATCCGGCGTGCCTTCTTCCCGGCCCTCTGGCGCAACATGGGTAGCCATCTCGTCGGCTGCTACACGGACGGCGACGCGACGCTGCACACGAACCAGTGCGATCCGGGCACCGTGCACGTCAGCATCCTGAAGGACGGCGCCGTCGTCGATTCGTCAACGGATCCGTTCGACAACTACGTGCTCACGGTCGCGGACGGTCCGGTGTTGCGGACGGACACGAACCAGTTCACGCACATGGAGGGGAACTTCAGCCTGTTCTGGGGGCTCGGCGTCCAGCTCTGGGTTCAGCTGCTCGTTCCGGACAACACACCGTTCGATCAGTTCCTCGAGACGAACCCCGATGCGTTCATGAGCCTCGGCGACACCTCGGAGCGGCTGCTGGTCGACGACCTGCTGAACTGCACCACGCCCGGACAGCGCAACTGCTTCACCGAGAACGGTCACTTCAAGCGCGATCCGAACGTCGTCGCGCTGACCAACGCCACCGGTGAGGGCGGCGCCGGCGCGACGCAGACTCCGGCCGGCGGCACGCGCAACCCGGCGATCGATCCGGATCCGTTGCTCGGAGCGGACATCTTCTTCGCGTCCAACCTCTCGTTGAAGAACCCGAACTTCCGGAGCGGCCGGTGCGGCGCTTGCCACAACCTGCCGACGCTGACCGACCACACGATGGCGTTCACCTTCAAGGCGCAGCTTCCGGACTTCTCATCCGAGTTCAGCGCCGCCGCGCCGGGCGTCGAGCTGCTGCAAGAGCCGCTCGGGCGGTTGCGGATGATCTCGGGCTTCTTGCTCGAGTCCGAGATCTCGGAGAACGGACAGGACGCCGTCGAGCGGCGCTTCATCAACCAGAGCATCGTCCCCAACCCAGTCGACGGCATCGCCTACCCGGACGGCGTCTTCAACCCGCCGACCTATGTCGGGGCCGGACAGGCGTTCATCGACAACGGCGTCTACAACATCGGCGTCCGTCCGATCAACAACGACATCGGGCGCGGCGGACCGGATGCGTTTGGCTGGCCGCTCTCGATCTCGACGCTGCTGATGAAGAACCTCGGCGGACCGGCGTTCGCGCCCGGCACGCCGATGGCGACGTTCGACCCGAGCCTGGGGCCGGAGGGCGGCCTCTTCGAGGAATCCGCCCAGGATCAAAACATCAACCCGGGCGGTACCGACGAGCCGATCAATCCGATGCTGCCGCCTTATCTGGCGCCCTTCATCAACGGCGTCCCCGTCGGCGACGCGCAACCCGAGCTCGATGAGCCTCACGCGGGCCTCAACACGCTCACGGACGTCGCGATGCTGGAGGGTTTCCTCGACGTCCTCGGCCCGATCAATCCGGCGGCCGTGAAGAACGAGGGGCTCAACATGGCAGAATCCGAGCTGGAGGGCACGTGGCCCACGCCCAACCGCGTGCTGCGTGACGGCGCGTTTAAGGCGCCCCAGCTCCGCGACGTGGAGCTCACCGGCCCGTACTTCCACAACGGCGGAACGCTGACGCTGCGACAGGTGGTGGACTTCTACGCGCGCGGCGGCGACTTCCCGATCACGAACGCCGAGCACCGCGACTTCCTGCTGACGAACCTGAACCTCGAGATTCAGTCGAACCTCAGCGAAGAAGAGAAGGTGGCGTTGGTCGACTTCCTTCTCGAGCTGACCGACGAGCGGGTCGCGCACGCCGCGGCGCCGTTCGATCACCCGCAGGTGATCATCCCGATCGACGGGACCGCGGCCGACAACACCGGCGGGGCGGGCGTCCTGCTGGCCGATACCAAATTCCGCGACATCCCCGCGGTTGGCGCGGCCGGCTCTGCGACCCGCGAACCGGCCTTCCTGAACTTGTCGAACGCCCGCCTTTCGGGTGACGCGGCCAGGACCGGCCCCCTGTGCACGCCGGTCGCGACCTCGCAGTACTGCCGGTAAAAACAATGACGACGAATCGATGGACGGTAACGCACGGCCTGCTGGCCGTGCTGGTGCTGGCCGGTTGCCACAGGTCTGCGGGGACAAAGGTCGCCGCCGATCCGAAGCGGCGGGAGAGCTACGGCCTCGGCTACAAGCTGGGAACCAGCCTCAAACAACAGAAGACGTCCATCGAGCTCGACGCCTACGTCCAGGGCTTGCGAGAGGCGATGGCCGGGATCGCCTCGCAGGTGAGCGACGCCGAGATGCAGGCAGCGGTCGCCAGCATGCGAGAGCAGGCGATGGCGGCGCAGAAGGCGGCCGAGGAAGCGACGGCCGCGACAAATCGCACGGCCGGCCATGCGTTCCTGGACGCGAACCGCAAGAAGGAAGGCGTGACCGTGCTGCCGAGCGGGCTGCAGTACAAGGTCCTCAAGCAAGGAACCGGCCGCAGCCCGACTGTCGGTGATGTCGTCGTCGTCAACTATCGCGGGACGCTCGTCGACGGCACGGAGTTCGCCAACACCTACAAGCGGCACAAGGCCACGGTCCTGTCGCTCGACCAGGTGATCCCCGCCTGGAAGGAGGCGCTGCCGTTGATGAAGGAGGACTCGAAGTGGCAACTGGTCGCGCCCGCCGAGCTCGCCTACGGCCGGCGGGGGGCGCCGCGCATCGGCCCCGAGAACACGCTGGTGTTCGAGGTGGAGCTGCTGGGCGTGCGGCCGGCCGGCGGGCCGCCGATGGCCGCGCGCGTAAAGTGAAGGGTCCTCACCCGGTGCGGGTCAGCCCGTTCGGCGTGATGACGACGCGTTCGCCGGGCCGGAACGGCGCGAAGTCCGCGTAAACGAACTCGCCGTAGCCGCCGTCGTCGAAGCGGACGACGACTTCATAGGTGCGCTGCTCGGACGCGCCCGCGCTGGCCGCCGCACCGACCGCCGCACCGCCGGCCGCGCCGGCGACAGCGCTCGGTCCGCGTCCGCCGCCAAACACGAGGCCGCCGATCAGCGCGCCAGCGACGGCGCCGGCGCCCGGGTTGCCCTGGGTGCGCTGAACGATCTCTTGCACGGAGTCGACCGAGCCCGTGCGTCCGTATCCGACGGCCACGGGATCCGTCCACGTGGTTCTCGTCGTGGTGGTCGTGGCGCATGCAGGCGACAGCGCGACCAGCAGGACCATCCCGAGGTAGAGGTTTTTCATGGTGCGTTACCTCCGACCTCCAAGATGTGCATCGCCGTGTCGGATGCGCGCCAGCACAGCCACGAACGCCCGCGCTATCGGCCGATGAGGTCGCAGCGGCCGCCGGTGTCGACGCCGGTCTCGTCGAAGTCCATGCGGCCGTCGGCGCAGTAGTTGCCGTTGAAGGGACGGCCGCGCGCCCAGTGTGCGGAGAGCATGTGCGAATAGAACGCGTCGCGATCCGAGCAGGTCGAGGCGCCACAGGTGATCGCGTCAGGATCGGTCGTGCAGTCGTCGGGAAATGGGAACCAGCTCGTCGGGTCGGCGGCGCCGCGGCCGCAGGCCGGGTACGTGCCTGTCGCGACGCCCGCGAAGTCGACCACGTCGCGCAGCCCGAAATAGAACTGCGCCAGCCAGTGGTACATGAAGTTGCTCGACCGCCCGCACGAATCGCTCAGCGTGATCCAGGTGAACGTGCTGCCCCCGAACGGGCCCCGGTCGAGCCAGTTGGTGCCCGCGCACGGGCTCTTCTGGAAGAGGATCCCGCTATCGGGATCGCGGTAACCGGTGATCGCGAAGACGAAGTCCGTGTCGCGGTTGACGTCTGCCAGGCCCGCCGCCTCCAGCGCGGGCGGCTCCAGGAACGCCCCGCTCGAAAAGTTCACGAACGCGGCCTCGACGGGCGCGAGGTCGTGCGTGCGCACGTCCAGGTTGATGTCGCCGCCCGTGGCCTGGAAGATTTGCGTGCGCAAACCGGAGATCAGCGCGTTGGCGGCGGCGACCTCGGTATCGTCGAGCGCGAGGCGGAAGCACTGCGATTGCGCGGCCGTGCTGACGCGCGCGTCGGCGGGCGCCACCAGCTCGACGGACGCCGGATCGAACGACATCCCTTTGCCGGCGGCGTCCGCGACCGTGTAGCACTGGCTTGTGTCGGCGAGCCGGCACGGGTTGCCGATCGCGCAGGTCGACAGCGACCGCACCATGAGCACGTCCATGCGCAGGTTCGTCCCGGGCGGCATGGTCGGGTCGACGCGCTCGAGCACCTTGCCCGAGGTCCCGCCGCAGCCGGCGGCGGTCAGGAGCGCCGCCAGCGCGACACCGATCGCGCGCGCCGTCATTCGCCCCACCCCGCCGCGACCGTGGCGCAGGCCCAGTTGCCGTCGATCGAAATCGGCGGGCCGTCGTCGACGGTCCCCGACACCATCCGCAGCACGCGGCCACCCTCGATGCCCAGCGCCACGACGAGGTGACCGAAGTGCGCGCCGAGGCCCGCGTACGCCACGGGTCCGGCCCACGTCCCGGCCGCGCCGCCACCGCGCGCGACGGTCGCGTCCATCGGCTGCCCTTGCAATTGCGCGAGGCCGAAGCGCCCGCCGCCGCCGACGTCCACCCAGGCGCGGCCCGCGCGGACGCGCAGCAACGCGCGCAGCGTCGCGCTCCAGAGAGAGACCTGCACGCTCCCCAGCGTGCGATCGACGCTGGTCGTCGCGGCCCCGAGCTCGACGTCGGCCACCGGGCCCACGCGCGCGGACGACCGCTGCAACCACGGCCGCCCGAACGCCCACCCGAGACGAAGACCGCCGCCCCACCCCGTCCCGACGCCCGAAAACGGACCGAGCGCCTGGCCGAGCACCAGCACGTACGCGCGCCCCCCCTGCGCCACGACGTCGGGCGCAGGCGGCGCGGGCGCGGCGCGCTGGACTTGCGTGTCCTGCGCATTCTCGACTGACATCGCCACGCGGCTGGTCAGCACCAGCTCGGAGATCGCGAGCGCGACCAGACGGACCACGACGTCCTCGCGCTCGGGCGGAAACACGGTCGCGCGCCGCAGCTGGCTGCCCGCCTCCGGATCGTCGACGGCGATGCGCACCGTGGTACCCGCACACGCGATCTGCACGCGAACCGCGTGCTCACCGGCCTGTTCGGGCGGCAGCACCGGCGCCTCCAGCTCCAGCGCCAGCAGGCGCGCGAGCTGGTCGCGCGGCACGGCCGGGCACGCGTCGACGGTCAGGCTCACGGCAGCGGGGCCGACCTCGCGGCCGACAGAGGCGGGCTCCGCGGGACCTCCGAGCAGCAAGGCCCCCAGAGCGACCGCGAGGATCATGGCCTTGTCTCTACCTGGAGGCCTCCGTATCTCTCGACGAGGTGCAGGCGCAGGCCGTGGGGGAAAAGCGAGCGATACAGCTCGGCGCGCGCGCGGGCAGCGGCGCCGTCGCCCGCCGCGTGCAGCGCCTCGACTTCGCGGGCCAGCGCGTCCTCGGCCAGCGTGCTGTCGCCGCGGGCCAGCGCGCGCGCCTCGGCGAAGGCGGTCGCCGCCTCGCGCGGCCGCCGCAACGATTCGAGCAGGAGGCGGCCCATCGTGAACGCGGCGGCGCCGGCGTGCGGATCGCGCGGGTAGCGCTCGCGCAGCTCGCGCAGCGTCGTGACCGCCAGCTCCGCGTTACCGTCGGCGCGCGCGCGGTCGGCGCGCGCAAACAGCGCCCCCGGGCCGGCCGGCGTGGCCGACGACGGGTGCGCCACCGCGCGCGCGGCGCCGGTCGGTGGCGAACCGGAACGCGCGGAAGCAGGGCCCAAACCCGCGGACGAAGGCGGCGCGGCGGCCGCCGTTTCGGGCGGGAACGTCCCCTGCTCGCCCGCGCCCAGCTCGCGCGAGCCGCCCCACCACGAGACCAGCACGCGGCCGTGCTCGACGGCCACCTGGCAGCGCGCCTGCGTTCGCCGCACGCGGAAGCCGGTGCCGATCACCTGCACCGTGACCTCGCCCGCGTGCACGCGGAAGATGCGCGACGGACGGCGCGCGACCTCGAAGCGCGCCCCGCCCGACTCGAGCTCGAACAGCACGTCGTCGCCGGCCTCGACCGTCTTGCGCAGCACCGTCGTCGCGTCGTCCAGCACGATGCGCGTCCCGTCGGACAGGCTCGAGGCGAGCGGCCCCTCCATCTCGGCGCTCGTCGCCACCGACGGCGCGGGCTGCGTCCGCTGCCACACGAACAGTCCGACCACGGCGACAGCGCCCGCGAACGACAGCGCGATCAGCGGGCGGCGACGACGGGTCGTCTCGATGCGGTTCATCACCGCCCAGCTCACTTGCTGCTGGCGCGCCGGGCTCCAGGGCGGACCGGCCCGCCGGGCCGAGGCCACCGTCTTTTCGATCTCGCGATCGTCCTCGCCGTCGGTCATCGCTGGAAAGCTTTCTTGATCGCGAGCTGCGCGTCGGCGACGCGGCGCTTGGCCGTCGCCCGCGAGCAGCCGAGCACGCGCGCGATCTCGTCGATGCCCTCGTCCTCGAGGTGGCGCAGAACCCAGGCGATGCGCGCGTCCACGGACACCTTCGCCAGGGCGCGGTGGATGGTCAGCAAAGCGAGACGGTCCTCGGCCGGCGCGCCC
>Ga0070684_100000734_pt1 | contig 22692 bp, 17 predicted proteins | sample KBSC723LmetaG_FD_65653 | JGI IMG/M metagenome (GOLD analysis project Ga0070684, IMG submission 65653) | Corn rhizosphere microbial communities from Kellogg Biological Station, Michigan, USA - KBS C7.2-3L metaG | ecosystem: Host-associated > Plants > Roots > Rhizosphere ...
ACATGGTTCGGAATTTGAGAATCGTGAACGGCTTCCCGAAGCGGCCGATGCGCGATTGCCGGAAGATGACAGGACCGGGCGAGGTCAGGCGAACGGCTGCGGCAATCAACGACAGGAGCGGGACGAGCACCGGGCTGAACAACAGCACGAGAGCGACATCAAAGGCGCGCTTTGCGGACGATGCGGACCACGCGCTTAGTTGAGTGTCGACCTCGCTCTCGGGCTCGGCCACGCCTGGTGCGGATGCCGAAACGGGCGTCGTGCAGGTGATGGTATCAGGCGGTAGCATAGCTCTCCAAGACTCCGGCGTGATGAGGCAACCGGCTGGAATGGTTCATTTCGCGTTCAATCCAGGGAGAGGTTCGTGCCATGCCATCGCAGTGAGCGATTGCCGCCTCGTTGCCAATGATCGCCTGCAGGCAATCGAGCTTTTCGCTCAGATCGAGGACCAGGTTCTCCACCGCAGGGAATACCTGGCGCCATTCGGCTTTCGGTTTGATGTCAACAGCACGAACGGACGCCACACCGGAGGAAATCAGGTTCTTAACCAGGTGCCCGCCGATAAAGCCGCCCGCGCCACATACCAGTACTCGTTTACCTTTCAGGGTCATGTCGTTCTCAATGTGCGACCTGGGTCGCGAGTTACGCGTTGCGAACAATGGTTTGGGGGAACTGCTATGGATTCATGAAGTGGAGCAGCGCTTTCTCGTCGCTTGCGCTCAGATTGGCCCGGACTCTCATGTGGCGGAGAACGGTGCCGCTGATCTGGGGGGGAAAGCCCTGTGGGGCGTCGTGGCATCGGGCGCAGTTCTGATTGAAAACGCGCTGTCCCTGCGCACTGTCGTCTTCGTGAGCGGGCTGGGCATTTGCAGTTCGCGCGGGAGGAGTTTTGGGGTCGGGCCCCTTTTGCGCCATGAGGGGCAAAAGAGCCGCGAATGTGCCGGCGACAAGGACGAAACCAATTCGTGGATTCATTTGCCCCTCCAGGTGGGAATGAGGAAGCGGTAGATGAGACCGGTTTGCCAGATGTTGCGATTTCCCGAGGATGAGAATTCGCGTGAGTAGCTGGTATTGATGCGCAATTCGTGAGGCATATGGAAATCGAGTCCGAAGTCAGCTTGTTTGGTGTCGGTCGATGGCAACGCATCGTTTGCATCCGGCTGGCTTCGGAAGGTCTGCTGTATGCGGAACAAGGGCTCGAATCGACTTAATATGCCGTGGCCGCCGCCAAAACGATCAAGGCGATAACCGGTTTCAATCCAGTAGCCGCGCGCGTGCGCTGCGCGTGCGAACTCCGAGCGCAGACGCAATGAGGAGTTTGCCGGTTCCCACCACAGGTGTATGCCCGAGAAATTCTCTCGCGTGCCTTGCAACAAGCGGTTGAACGAGGTGCCGAATTCGAGATGCGCCGCGGGGATGTAGAGACTTGCGCGGCCGCCGGCCGAGCGCTCGGCATTGAACTGCTCATTTGTGCTGGCGGCGGAGAAATACGCGGCGTAATCGAGGTTGAAATCTTTCGTCGAGGCTGCGGAGCCGCGGAGCATGCCGCCTACGCTGTGGGAGGTGCCCATGGTTCCCAGGCCGAATATCAGGGGCGCCTCTTCAAAATTGCTGATCCAGATGGGAGTGAGGCGCTCATTATAGGTCCCGAATGGAGTGAGGAACTGGCCGGCCACAATGGTCATGTGGCGATTGGCCGTGATGTCTGCCTGGAGAAAGTCGAGGCCCAGGAACAAATCGTGTGCATATCCGGGCTGTCCGCCACCTTTCGGAAAAAAGGAGTCGACGATGGTGGCGCGGCTTTCGACGAGGATATGACTGCCGACCGGCGCGGCCAGCAGCGGCGAGATCACCGGAAGATAGGTGGTGTTTCCACCCTTGGTGCTGGTGATGAGGCCTGTACCGCCCGAGATGAGCGGCACGTCCTGCGCCGCGATGGCATGAACGAGCGCGAGCAGAGTTGCTCCGGTCAAGATGCGAATGCAAGTGCGCAACGACAATTCGCGTTGAGGCGATCGAGGATGGAACATGGCTTCAGCTTCGCTCGCCTTTGCAAACGGAGTGTCAGAAGGCCGTCTTGTGAATGTAAGCGAATTGTCACTTCAGCCACGCAGGGGCCAGCGGCTCCGATGTCTATCTCTTGCCGAATCAATGACGACAAAGCCCTGACAATCTCATGACAGAGCCATGACATGCCATGAAGGTGCCGATTCTAGAGTTGGTCTCAAATGATTACCAATCCAATTACGAATTGGGAATTGCTCGCCGAGTCGAGGAGATTCATGACAAAGATTCTGAGTATTTCATTGTTGGCAGTCCTGGCTGTGCCAAGCTTTGTGATTCGGGCTGAGAGTGTTGCACCAGCGAGTCCCCGGCGGGTTGAGGTGACAGCCCAGCGGTACGCGTTCAATCCCGGTGAAGTCACTTTGAAGAAGGGAGAACCGGTGATTCTGGTTCTCAAGAGCCTCGATGTGTCCCATGGCCTGCGCATTCGTGAACTCGGTGTTGAGATGAAGGCGTCGAAAGGGGCAACCGCCGAGGCCCGCTTCACTCCGGAGAAGACGGGAGACTTCACCGCTCATTGCTTCGTGTTTTGCGGGGCGGGCCACGGGACTATGACCCTTACTGTGCACGTGGTGGGTTGAGATGCGGGCTATGTTTCTGATGAGCAGCACGGTCTTCGTGATTGCGCTTTGCGGGTGTAAGGCGTCGCCGCCGGGAAAGACCGAGGACCGGATGATGTGGGCCACCAAGCACCATATGTTCGTTGGCAACAAGAAACATAAGAACCCATTAGCCGCCACGCCTCAAAACATCGCGGACGGCAAGGACGCGTTTTCGCATTATTGCGTGGCGTGCCATGGGCTCGACGGCCAGAACACGGGGGTTCCGTTCGCCGAACGGATGTCACCACCTGTACCGTCGCTCTCTTCAAAGCAGGTGCAGGACTACACGGATGGGCAACTGAAGTGGGTTATCGACAATGGTCTCTGGCCCTCGGGTATGCCGGGGTCGAAGGGGATCTTAAGCGATGACGAGATCTGGTCAGTCGTTTTGTACCTGCGGCATCTGCCGCCGGCCGGAAGTCTGGGCGAACCGGAAATGTACAGTCACTGAATTGGAATGAGCAAGATGCCGATCCGCACCCGTCGCAAAGCATCCACGCACAGCCTGCAACTCAAGCGGGCGATCCTGGCGGTATTCACGCCGACGGGGTCAACGGCTGGCCGGCTCAGCGAATTCAGCGAGGCGGACTGGACCGCCGTGCTGTGGTGGCTTGATGTGAGCGGAATGGCTCTGTATTTTTTCGAAGAAATACGGCGCCAGAACCTGAGCCAGTACATACCGCGTTTTGTCGTCACGGAACTTGAACTCCGCTTGGAGCGCAATCGCGAACGAACCATGGGGTTGTTGCGAGATGCATTGTTCCTGGCGAGATGCTTCGACACCGCTGGCGTTCCCTACGCGCTATTGAAGGGAATCAGCCTCGTTCCGGATTCGGTGCCGGACGCTGGCTTACGCTGCCAGGCCGATCTCGATTTCCTGGTGATGCGCGGAGGATTGCGCAAGGCTCGTCAAACCGTGGGCCGGCTGGGGTACTCGTTGCACGGTGATACGGGAAACACCCTGGAATTCAGAGGGGTGCGGACCGGCAAGCCGGGCATGACTTTGATGTATTCGGTCCACTGCCAACGCGCACTTGAGCTGCACGTGGATGACGATCATTCAGAGCTGCTGGCGAGGAGATGCACTCGAGAATTCGCAGGGGAGAGGCTCGCAGTGTTATCGCCGCCGGACATTCTCGTCCAGCAGGCGCTCCACCTGCTGAAACATCTTTGCGGAGAACACACCAGGCTGTCGTGGGTGCTTGAGTTTCAAAGGCACGTTGAGGCGAGGCGAGCAGACAGCGCCTTCTGGAACGCCGCCGAACAGATTGCCGCGCAAACGCGAAATGGGGACGTCGCCATGGGGATTGCGATGTGGCTGGCAGAGGCGAATTTTGGTTTGGAAAACGTCGACATTCCGAAGCAATGGAGAATCGATCGGCTTCCTGAACGCGTATTGCTGTGGCTGAACCTTTATGCCGGCGAACTTTTGCTGAGTGATTCTGTCGGCAGCAAGCTCTACGCGCTTTTGCGCAAGGAGATTCCGTCGCGTCCGGGAGAGCACAGAAGCATGCGAGACATTCTCGTACCATCTCGCCTTCCTGCGCCCATCACGAACCCTTTGCCACAGGAACAACTGCGAGAGCGAGCGGCGCGTTATTTGATCGAGATGCGGCATTTCAGATCCAGACTGCGGTTTCACGTAGTGGAAGGCGTTCGATTCGCGATAGAAGCGCCACGCTGGAGGAGGGAGGTGGCGAAATGCGAAAGATGAACATCGGAAATACCGGCTGCGTTTCTCTACTCGTCCTCGGGCTGGCGATGATCGCGCAACCTTGTGACGCGCAGAGTATCCCGAACGCAACGCCTGCTCAGGCAGATTTGGGAACTCCGGGAAGTCGAGCGCCTGTTGACAGCCAGAATTCGGCGACTTCCGATGCAAGCCAACGGGAGCGGGAGCCTGAAACCGCGGGAGCTGTCATGCCTGCGGCGGATCTCATTCAATTACTGCAACGCAATCCCGACGCGATGGTTGAAGTGAAGTCGCTGATTGCTGACACGATGCAACAGCAAGGCCTGACCGTTGATTCCATTACCGACGACCAGGTTTACACCCGCATCGAGTCAAGCAGGGAATTGCGCAAGACGTTGACGCAGTTTCTCCGCGCCCGCGGATACCTGACGGAAGAACAGATTGCCGCCGCGAAAACTCGAGATCGCATCCCGGCCACGTCGGATGTCAGAGGTGCCGGCGAAGAAGACGATCTTGCTGACTTGACGAGTGAAGACGTGTCGACGCTGGGTTCCGATAGCCGGCGGGGTGACACGTCCGACTCAGCCACGTTCGGGAAGCGAAGCGGGCTTCGCGCATCGGCGACCAGCCGATCCGATCAGCCCTCTCGCGACACGGCGGGTGAGCCTGAGCCAAACGTGACGGATGAGCCGCAGGTGTTGCGCCGCCCGGCGCCGTACAACCTGCGTTCTCTGCGTGATCTTTACACCCAGGTGCCCGATTCGCCGACCCATCTTAAGCGCTTTGGGTCCGAGGTATTCACGATGCATGGCTCAGCGCGCAGAACATCGCTCGCGCCGGACCTGGAACGTGGAACCGCAGCGCTGGATGTGCCGCTGGGACCGGATTATGTGCTCGGGCCCGGCGACGAGTTGAGCATCAGCATGTGGGGCGGTGTTTCGGAAAACCTGCTGCGTCAGATCGACCGCGAGGGAGGCATTTCGCTACCTGAAGCAGGCGTTGTCCAGTTGGCGGGAATGACTCTTGAGAAGGCGCAATCGGTCATTCAGAGTGCTCTGCAATCGCAATATCGAAATACCCATGCCGTCGTGACCGTGGCGCGCCTCCGCTCCATTCGCATCTTCGTTGTGGGCGACGTGCAGCGGCCTGGCTCGTATGAAGTAAGTTCGCTGGCCTCGCCTGTGAGCGCGTTATACGCGGCCGGCGGGCCCACGGCAGTCGGATCGCTTCGAATCCTCAAGCACCTCCGCAACGAAAAGCAAATCGGCGAAATCGATCTTTATGACTTCATGCTGCACGGAATCCGTTCTAACGAAGATCGAATGCAGAGCGGCGATACTTTGCTGGTACCTCCCGTCGGTCCACAGGTTGCCGTATTCGGCGCAGTCAAGCGCCCCGCGATTTATGAACTTCGCACAGAGAAGAATCTCGCCGAGGTGCTGGAGGATGCAGGCGGATTGACGGTAGCTGCGGCCATGACGCATATCGCGGTGGAACGCGTGGTAGCGAATCAAAGCCGTGAAGAGATCAGCATCAACGCCGATGTGAACGAGAAGCCGGCTGCTACGCGAGAGAAGCTCGCCGGGTTCGAAGTGAAAGACGGCGATCGAGTCCACATTGCGACCGTACTCCCGGTGAACGACCGGGTCGTGTACGTACAGGGCCACGTGGCGCGCCCGGGCAGAATCGCCTACCGCGACAACATGCGTCTTTCCGATGTTTTGCGCAGCTATGGAGATCTGCTTCCGGAACCGGCCGAGACGGGTGAAATCGTCCGGCTGGTTGCACCTGATATGCATCCCGAAACGATTAATTTCAACCTGCAGGATGTATTGATTGGCAATGCAAGTGTCACGCTTCAGGCATTCGACACTGTCAAGGTGTTCGGACGATATGAACAAGATGCGCCGACGGTGGGCGTCCGAGGCGAGGTGCAGCGACCTGGTTCGTATCCGCTGTTTGAGGGAATGACGGCCGCGCAGCTCGTGCGGGCAGCAGGCGGGTTCAAGCGCGATGCTTTGCTGAATCGCGCAGACCTCACGACTTACGACGTAGTGAACGGCGCCAGGGTAACCGTCAGCCGGCGCGATGTCGCTATCGGATCCGCCGTGCTCAAGGGCGAAGGAGACGCTGATGTACAACTGAAGGCCGGAGATGTGTTGACCATTCATCAGTTGACGGGATGGGACGACATCGGTGCTTCCATCGTGATTGACGGCGAGGTCGGGCATCCTGGCAGCTATGGATTTCAAGAAGGTGAACACCTGAGCGATGTGCTCAAGCGGGCAGGCGGATTCCGCGCTACCGGTTATCCGGAAGGTGCTGTTCTCATTCGCCCGGAAGTGGAAGCGCTTGAGGAAAAGAGCCGTGAGGAACTGATTCGCCAGATTGAGACAAGCTCGGCAGCGGCGCGAATGTCTCCCGGGATCGCATCGAGTGATGCGTCGGCGACCCTGCAAGTGATTCAACAGCAGCAGGACCAGGTGATCGCTGAGCTGAAGAATACGCCCGCGGCCGGCAGATTGGTCATTCATATCAGCGGCGATATCGCGAGTTGGGCGGGCACATCAGCCGACGTGGAAGTACGGCGCGGAGATGAATTGAAAATTCCAAAGCGCCCCGGATTTGTGCTCGTAAGCGGGCAGGTCTACAACGCATCTGCCATCACGTTTACCCCAAACAAGACCGCGAGATGGTATTTGCAACGAGCGGGCGGCGCCACGGAGATTGCCAATCGCAAGGACGTCTTCGTGATTCGCGCCAATGGAGAGGTAATTGGACGGCGTTCGGGAACATGGCATGACAAGGATGTCCTCTCGACGAAACTCGATGCCGGAGATACGGTCGTGGTTCCGCAGAAGATCATCGGAGCTTCGCTGGTGTGGCGCAACCTTCTGGCCACTGCGCAGGTGGCGGCTTCGGTCGCTATCGCAGCTGCTGTGGTGGGATTGTAGGCTGAGATGGAAACGCAGATCGAATCCGGGGTGGTGGAGACGCAGGCTCCAGGCGAGGACTACGTTCGCCGCGACCCCGTGAGCGCTCCGAACTGGCTTTGCAATTTGCGAATCCTCTGGGATCGGCGGCGATTGCTGCTGCGCGCGACCGGAATCGCGTTCGTCGTGAGCCTGCTCATTTCTCTCATGATTCCCAAGGTGTATGAATCAGGAGCGCGAATCATGCCGCCCGAGGGCAGTGGATCGAGTTCTGCCCTGATTTCAGCCCTGGCCGGGCGCTCCCTTGAAGGGGAACTGCTGGGCGGGCTGGCAGCGGGTCTCATGGGAGGCCACAACAACGGCGCCTTATTTGTGGATGTGCTTCGCAGCAGTACCGTAACGGGGCGGCTAATTGACCGCTTCGATCTTGAACACGTCTACCACAAGCGCTACCGGATCGATACCGCGAAAGTGCTCGCGCGCAGAACCACCATTACTCAGGATAAGAAGAGCGGCGTGATTTCCATTTCGGTGAAGGATCAAGACCCGCGGCGCGCGCGGGATATGGTTCAGGCCTATCTCGAAGAGTTGAACGTGGTCGTGAATCGCACGAGCACGTCGTCAGCGCACCAGGAGCGTGTGTTCATCGAGAAGAGGTTGGCGTCGGTCCGATCGAACCTCGAACGCGCACAGGAGGCGATGAGCCAGTTCTCCAGCACGCATTCAACGATCGATTTGCGCGAGCAGACGAGAGCTACAGTTGAATCTGAGGCAAGGGTAAACGGCGAGTTAATTGCGGCTCAGGGCGAATTGGAATCACTGCAACAAATCTATGGCGACGGTAACGTGCGAGTTCGTGCAGCCCAAGCCAGAATCGGCTCTTTCAAGCGGGAGCTAGACAGGATGGGCGGCTCAGCTGCTCCGTTGGCCGATCAGGACGACCAAACGACGGCGGCCTCAGCGAAGCCGATCAGTTCGGAGTCTTACCTGCCGCTCAGGCAGGTGCCTCGACTTGCGGTTCCGTATGCCAATCTCTATCGCGAAGTTCGTGTGCAGGAAACTGTCTACGATCTGCTGACCCAACAGTATGAGGTTGCGCGCATTCAGGAAGCCAAAGATGTTCCAGCGGTCAGCGTGATGGATGAGCCTGGCATTCCCGAAAAGAAGTCGTTTCCGCCGCGAGCGATCGTGACAATGGCGCTCACGTTCGGGTTTCTTGTTGTGTTCGCAGCATTCCTGATTGCGCGGCATTCCTGGCTGGCATTGGATACCCAAGATCCGCGCCGGGCGTTCGCGGCAGAAGTCGCGGGAACCACATCACGCGTGGTGAGCCGGTCTCTCCGCCGGGTGAGGAGATCGGCGTGATGGACGACCGGAGCTTTGAATTGCGGGAGGTTGGCGCGCTTGCAGCGGCGACGATGCCCGCCGCCCTAACCCTGGAGAGGAACGCATCTGCTCTGGGCCTGGCAGCGGGATGCTTCTTCTCAGTCCGCACAATATTTGTGCTGGTTTCTGCGCGATGGCTCGATGCGGGCACGGAACCGGGGGTGTTTGCGATCTTCGCAATCAGCGTAATCCTGCTGATGGGTGCATGTCTGAATGCCTTTGGGAGCAGGTCGAAATCGATTCGGTGGATGTGGAGTGTGGGCACTTTCCGCTGCGTCGTCGCCTATCTCGCCTTTTCCGGGTGCAGTTTGCTCTGGAGCGCTACAGTATCGCAGATCGGCTCCGGGCTCTACTGGGGTGCATTAGTCTCGGATGTCGCGATCGTCTGCCTGGTTTGCAGAAGTGCGGGAAGTGCCAGCGGCGTGCACTCCATGATGAAGGGATTCATCGCGGGATCTTGCATTCTCGCAGTGGCCGCGTGGCTGATGCCGGCGGCAGAAGATCTTCGACTGGGGGATCTGGATTACTTCAACACGAATCAGATCGGCAACCTGTGCGCACTTTCCGTCCTGCTGTGTTGCGTCCTTGAGAGCCGGAAGGACGGCAAATGGCGCATCCCGATGGCCTTTCTGACGCTGACGCTTTTCAGAAGCATGAGCAAATCCACGCTTGTCGCGTTCCTTGTGGCTCAAGGGTACAGGCTGTTGCGGGATGCCGGCCTGAGCCGCCGTAAAAAGGTGCTCATCACGCTCAGTACGGTAGTTTTGGTCGCTTCCTTCTGGGGCCTGTTCGACGCCTATTACGGTGTTTACACCACGGAGGGAAACCAGGCGGAGACGCTAACCGGCCGGACGGCCATCTGGGCGTGGACACTGGAAGCGGCCGTCGCTAAGCCATTCGCGGGAAACGGTATCGATGCCATGTGGAAGGTCGCCCCGCCATTTGGGGGCGAGATGTTCGAAGCACGCCATGCGGAGAATGAAGTGCTGCAGCAGTTCTTTGCATATGGCGTGATCGGCCTCGCATTGCTCGCTGGAATTTATGGGAGCCTTTGGCGCCGGTTCCGGCGGGTCGCTGATCGCTCGGAACGAACCGCATTCATCGCTCTTCTATTGTTTGTGCTCGTTCGCGGATTTGCTGAAGCAGAGCCATTCGATCTTTTGCTCCCGTTGTGGATGATTACCGCCGTTACGCTCCTTCTGCGCGGCTCAATCCACCCTACTCAACAGAACGGCTCGCCGGAAACGGAATTGCATGTCATGGCATGCTGCGCCAAGTGAAGGAGATCTGACGTGAAAGTGGTGATCGCCGCGGTTTCGGCTCCGATGCACATGAATGGCGTTTCACGTCACGCAGCAAATCTTGCCAGCGCGCTGTTGCAGACGGGCTCCATCACGAAGGTCCATTTTGTCGCCGGCATGTGGCAGAAAGAAATGTTTCGGCAGACATGCGAATTGAGCGACTCGCGTTTCCACATGCATTTCGTCAATCTCGTCGATGCGAATGTGAGCCGGCTTCTCTGGTACTACCGTGAATTACCGCATGTCGCCGCGCAGTTGGAGGCCGATGTCGTTCATTTCGCGTATCCTGTCCCAATGCAATCGGCGGCATTCCGGTGCGCGACGGTGCTGAGCCTACACGACCTCTATCCATTCGACATTCCCGAGAACTTCGGCAGGTTTAGCCGCCCACTCACTCAAATGCTGATGCGGCGTTGTATCAAGCGGGTGGATGCCGTTGCGTGCGTATCGGAAGAGACGCGGACCCGTTTGGAGAAGCGGTTTCCGGCGGAGGCACGGAAGGCGATTACGATTCCCAACGTGGTGGAGCGCGATCGATCCTGCCGCATCGATCGTTTTGGAGCAATCCCCGACGACAAAACGTTCTTTCTCTGTGTCGCGCAGCACCGGTCGAACAAGAACGTTCCACTGGCCATTCGGGTCTTTGGACGCGTTTTGCGCAATCGAATGATCCCGTGCAGCTCGCAGCTGGTCATAGTGGGAATAGAGGGGCCCGATTCTCGGGCCATTCACGCCGAGATCAAGGAACTGAAATTGGAAGCGAACGTTCTCCTCCTGACCGGATTGAGCGACGCGGAGCTGCAGTGGTGCTATCGCCATTGTCGTCTGTTGCTGGCGCCTTCCCGCATCGAAGGATTCGGTCTCCCAATAGGAGAAGCGCTGCTCGCCGGTTGTCCCGTCGTGTGCTCCCAGATTCCCGCCTTTAGAGAGGTTGGGGGAGATCTATGCCATTACGTCAGCTGGGGTGAGGGACTTCTGCAGGGGTATGAGAATGCAATTCGAACGGTTCTTGAATCTCCTCGGCCGAACCCCGTTTCGCTTCCGGAATTCTCGCTGCGCGCCATAGGGAACAAGTACGTGGGACTATACGAAACATTGGCCTGTTCGGGCGTATCGGAATTCTGGTATGCTACGGCAACTCGAACCTGAGACCACCGGATCATGCACGCGTCAGTGCGTACAGACGTTGGTGCCGGAATGTAAGCGGATTGTCATTTGTGGTACCCATTACACAGTCTGCAAAGCAATCGAGGGAGAATGAAGGCATGATCAAGGATGTGGAAGTTGAGGCTGGCGAAATAAGGGATCTGCCATCCCTCCAGGAACTGGGGACCATCCTTGTCGTGGAAGACGATCCGCGGATGCAGCGAGTGCTGCAGCGCATGTTCTCCGCAGAGCAGTATGAGGTGCTGACGGCCGGCGACGGGCAAATGGCTCTGGATCTGTTCCGCACCAGGAAGCCGTTGGCCGTGGTCCTTGATCTCATCCTCCCGCACCTCTCGGGCCGTGAATTGTGCCAGAAATTCAAAGCAATTTCGCCGGAGACACCGGTGATCGTCGTGAGTGCGATTTCAGAAGTCGTGGACAAGGTTTTGCTCCTCGAGCTGGGCGCAGACGATTATGTCACCAAGCCGTTCAGTCCTCGGGAATTGATGGCGCGAGTTCAGGCGGCAATTCGGCGCCGGCGTCGCCCGGCGACTTCGAGCACGTATCGCTTTGCGGATTGCGAGATCGATTTCAAGAAAATGACGGTGGTGCGAAACGGACAGCCGATTACTCTTACCTCGCATGAATTCAAACTTTTGAAATTCTTCACCGACAATGCGGAACGCGTGCTGAGCCGCGAAGAACTACTCAACGAAGTATGGGGATATAACTGCTATCCGACGACGCGGACGGTTGATAACCAAATGCTCAAGCTGCGCCAGAAACTTGAGCCCGATCCAGCCAATCCTCGCCATCTGCTGACGATCTATGGAGCCGGGTACAAGTTCGTCCCGTAAGCCGATGGCGGAGGGAAGTGCTCCAATCAATTCCGTGCCCCTTGCCGGGACGTCGCAGAGCGACCGGGGTGTCAAGACACGCGGCCTGCTGATTCTAGCCATGGCAATCATCACGACGGGAACAACCTTCGTGAGCCTGTTAGCCATTCGGCGCCCGCTCCAGCGACTGATCGTAGAAAACATTTCTTCCGACCTTCTTCACTCTGTGTCCACGTTCGAAAATGTCCGTTCTCAACGTGCGCTGCAACTCGATCGGGAGAATGCGCTGCTCGCCGATCTACCCAGCCTGAAGGCACTGATGACCACGAGCGACGAGCGGACGATTGCCGACGGCGCCGTGGAATTCTGGAAGATCAGCGGAAATGACATGTTTGCGCTGGCAGACCGGAACGGCCAAATCATGGCCGCGTTCGTCTCCGATGGGACGGCGGACTCGACATTTCGGGCCAATCTACACAACTTTCTGGCGGGTAAGCAGGGCTCGTATTTCGTAAGCGGCCGGAGTCTCTTCGGATGTTCGGTGCAGCCGCTCTATTTCGGGAGCTCGTCGGAAGGCACCATCCTGGGATACGTCATCAGCGGATTTGCGATCGATCATGCGGCAGTGGAAAAGCTGAGCCGGGCAACGAATGTGGATGCGGCATTTATGAGCAGGGGGCGACTTCTGGCCAGCTCTCTTGCACCGAAATACGAGGAGACTCTTCCATCGACATCGCTTTCCGGAGCACGGCCTGGAACCTTCACTGTCATCTTGGGAGGCGAACAGTTTTTAGCAGTTTCGCGCGATCTTGCCACAAATTCAGCCACACCCATCACGTTGATCGAACTCAAATCGCTCGATGAGGAAGAGCGCGCGATTCGCAAAATCAATCGTCTTGTACTGCTTGCAGGCTTGCTGGCATTGCTGCTCGGCACACTCCTGATGATTGTGCTGTCTCGATTTGTAACCCGCCCCCTGGAGCAACTTGCGGCTGGGGTGCGTGCTTTCGCCAGCGGGGACAGTGCGCATTTGTTGCCGTATCGCGGCACGCGAGAAGTGCGCGAGCTTAGCGCGGCATTTGGCGGCATGCGTCGAGAAATTGTGAATGCCAACCAGGCTTTGCTTGAGTCGGAGCGTCTGGCCACAATCGGCCGGATGGCAAGCTCCGTATCTCACGACCTTCGCCATTACCTGGCGGCCGTCTACGCGAACTCGGAGTTTCTCGCCTCCGGAAGGCTGCCGGAATCGGAGCGCAATGAGATACTCGCGGAGATCCGAACTGCAGTAAATGGTACGACCGAGTTGCTCGAGTCGCTCTTGATGTTCAGCCGAACAGGTTCGGCGGCCCGGCGCAGTCAGCATTCGATCGCCGCACTCGTTGAGAAAGCGGTGAGCATGGTGCGGGCGCATCCAGACGCCGCCGGCGTAACAATATTGGCCGACCCCGGCGACCCCGCAGAAACTGAGGTTCTGGCGGATGGAAAACAAATTGAGCGCGCAGTTTACAACCTGCTGCTAAATGGGTGCCAGGCGCCACACTCCGCCGGGATTGTGCCCGAAGTTTCCGTCAGGGTGGGTGCGTGCGAGGAGTATGTCCAGATCGACGTCGTCGATAATGGTGAAGGCATCCCTTCGGGCGTCCGAGACACGCTGTTTGAGCCGTTCATTTCTGAAGGCAAACACAAGGGCTCGGGGTTGGGCTTAACCCTGACGCAGAGCATCGCAGTCGACCACGGTGGTGGCGTAGTTCTGGTAAGCAGCGTACCTGGCGAGACGGTGTTTCGCATGTCCGTTGCACGGGGCAAGTCGCCGGGATCATCGGCCGTTGCCGGCCACGCTCGAGCGGGGGAGAGGTAATCGCATGCGCTTGCGAAGACTATGGAATTGGACATCGATTCGGAGAGCCGTGACGGTTCCACTATTCGTCTTAGTTGCTCCAATCGGCGCGTCTCTTTGCCAAACTCCGCCGCCCGCGCCTGACATGCAAGAGCAGGTTCGTCGACTAACCGATGCGATTAACCGCGTGCAAAGCCAGATTAACGAGGCGCAACGTGAGCTTGGCGATCTGAAGACGCAATTGACGGCGCTTCAGCCCTCGGTGCAGAACTCGCTTCCCAAAGCGGAGGAGCAACGGTCCAACCCTGACGCAGCGGAGCTTTCAGCAGCGGTGGCGGGAATCCGCGACAGCGAGTCGATTCACGATACCCAAATTGCTACTCTGGAGCAGACAAAGGTCGAGAGTGAATCGAAGTACCCACTTAAACTCAGCGGACTTATTCTCATGACCAGCTTCGTCAATACCCGGAGAGTAGATATGGCGCAAAGTCCCACGATTGCGTTGGCCGGCCCCGGATCTACCGCTTCCACTCTACGGCAGACAATTCTCGGAATCGACGCGCGTGGGCCGCACCTCTTTGGAGCCAGCAGCCACGCTGACCTTCGGCTCGATTTTGATGCCGGTGCGAGCGGCGGTGTGTACAGCGGCGACAACGCACCGGGCGTCGTTCGGATGCGAACGGCACATGCGGAACTCACCTGGGATCGCACAAAGGCGTTCTTTTCTTTTGATCGGACCCTTATGACTCCCGATAACCCAACCTCTCTCACGGCGGTGGCTACGCCCGCACTTGCGTGGTCAGGGAATCTTTGGGCGTGGAACCCTCAGTTAGGTGTATCCCGCGACCTGATCGAAGGCCATGCAGTGAGTTTCCGCGTCGAAGGTGCGCTCATTGATGTCATGGATCCACCTTCGCTTTATAGCAGCGCACAGACCGGGACCTATTTGCCTCCAGGCACCGCTGAACTGTCGCGCTGGCCAGGCCTGGAGGGACGCATTGCCGTGGTGAACGGAGACCCTGACCGCGGATTTCATCTCGGGGTAAGCGGATTCTTCGCTCCGCATCGTGTTTCCCAGGTGAGGAACTTCAATTCGTGGGCGGGCGCGCTCGACTTCAGTGTACCGATCTCACGATTCACGCAACTGACGGGTAACTCGTACAAAGGGCAGGCTCTGGGCGGTCTGGGCGGCGGCGCATATAAAGACTATGTGGCGGCCACCTACCACGGAGAGTTGTATGTTCGTGCTCTGGATGACTCGGGCGGATGGATACAGTGGAAGCAGCGGGCCGGGGAACGGATCGAGTTCAATGAGGCATTTGGAATGGATAACGTGCCCGCGCATCAACTGCGCCCGTTCGCGACTCAATACTCGCCGAGCTACTATAACCTGGCTCGCAACCGCACCATCACCGCCAACGCCATCTACAGCCCAAGCGCATACTTGTTATTCTCATTGGAATACCGACGGATTGCCTCTGCGTACGTCAATTATCCAACTCAGTTCAGCGATATCATCGGCCTCGCTGCAGGATACAAATTTTGAGCCCGCGCAGGAGCATCCGTCGGTCGCGAATCATGTTGGCCGCGCTCGCATTGCTTCCGGTGCTTGGCACTGCGCAGGCGCCCTCCCCGGCAACAAGCGAAGTGCATGTGCGCATTCAGCTTCCTGCCGCACAGCGGAACGATCATGCTCCAGCCGCCGTTGTGTGGCTTGAGCCGTTAGATAAATCCAGTGAGCTGCGTCCCGCGCCTCCGGGACACTTCACCTTGCTTCAAAAGAACAGGATGTTCTCCCCCCACCTGCTGGTAGTCCCCACCGGTAGCGTGGTCTCTTTTCCGAATGCCGACCCATTTTTTCATAATGTTTTTTCGTTCTTCAATGGCAAGCGATTCGATCTGGGTCTCTATGAGGCTGGCACTTCAAAAGAAGTAGTCTTTTCTCGCCAGGGAGTCTCGTATATCTTCTGCAACATTCATCCCGGCATGAGCGCGGTCGTACTGGCGCTTGCTACCCCGCTGTACGGATCGGCTGACGCCTCGGAGAAGGTCAACATCCGCAACGTTCCTCCCGGCGACTACTCACTTCACGTCTGGATTGAGGGATTCATGCAGCCCGCGCTCGACAGGATGACGAGGAAAGTCGAGGTTCGGTCAGTGGGGACGGACACGTTTGTGCTGGATGCTACAGGTGCGCCTCGTCAGCCTGCACAGCATCTCAACAAGTTCGGACAGCCCTACGATCGGGAGACGCATCCGCCCTATTGAGTGGTCCGTGCTCGGCAAATCGGCTCGGGCGAGTATCGCCTCACACCCGCGAGTTGAAGGGCGATGTGCCAGAGAAATGCAGTGTTCTTCACGTTGCGGCGCCACAGGCGTTTGGGATCCTGCGAGAGTCGATGAAGCCAGTTCAATCCCGATCGTTTCATCCAGGCGGGGCACTCGCGAATGTGGCCGGTATGGAAATCGAACGCGGCCCCCACACCGAGCAGCAGACGTGCACTCAGCAACGGAAGCATGCGGCGCATCCAGAGTTCCTGTCTGGGTGTGCTGATTCCCACCCAGATGATGTCTGGCTCACAAGCATTGATCTGGGACGCTACCGTGTGCTCTTCCTCTGAGGTGAGTTCTCTGAAAGGCGGCGTGTATGCGCCCGCGATCCGAACCCACGGAAACTGCCGCAGCATGGTTGAAGCAAGTTCGTCGGCGACGCCTGGTTTCCCTCCATAAAAGTAGTGCGAGTACTCCGAGAACTCCCTGCGGCGAAAGATCTCTCGCATCAGCGCTGGCCCGGTTACGTGGTCGATGGTGCGAAATCCCTGGATGCGACCGATCCAGACAGTGGGCGTCCCATCCGGAACGTTCATGATAGATCCCGCGAATGCGTCGGAGACGTTGGCATTGCGCAGCGATTCGAGAATGCCATGCACTCCAGTGGCGCAGACGTAACCTCTGGCTTCGCTACCGAGGTGGCGGGAGATGACCGAGATTGCGCTCTCCATATTCACAGCACTGATCGGGACGCCAAGCAGGTTGGCGCAGAGAGGCTGACTTCCACAATCCATGCTTCGCTCGGGAGGCGTCGCATTCCCGGTAGTTGCGATAGCGTCGAATAAATTCTGCACTCGTGCCTCCTGCGAATCAGGGTTGGCATTTATCACAAGCATCTCTGCGCGCGTATCCGGCTCCTGTCAGCCATGCATGAGAACTCCAGACTCACTGCTATTGCGCTCGCCTCGATCGCCTGGGTTTTCGGCCGGGTCGATGGCAGATGGAAGAGTAAAGAACAGACATGCCGCGCCGACGGCAGCCACGGCGTTGGCAAACAGCACTGGCCGATAGCCGAAGCTCACGATGCAAGTTCCCGTTATCGCCGCTGTCCCGGCTTGGCAGAGCGCGCCGCTTAAATTCTGGAGAGCGGAAGCTGTGCTTCTCTCCGCCTCGGGGATTCTGCTCATCAAGAGGTTATAAATTCCCGGTCCGCACATGAATTGCAGAGCGTTATACGCAAGGTAAAAGCAGACCACCGGAGCCACCGCATTGCCGGCCCCAATCAGCACAAGGAAGATCGCCGTGCCAACTTGCGCGATGGCGATACCCCTCCCCAGTCCAGCTCGTCGAAGCAGAAGCGGAGCGGCAAGAACAGCTGTGAACTGCACGAGCTGCGAAGCGGAGAACACCATTCCAAGTCTTCCCAGCGGAATCTTGCAGACCTGCTGCAGATAGATCGCTCCGAACACAGGGAACGATCCGGTAACAACGTTCCACAGCACGAAAGGCGGCAGAAAGCGGCGCAGGAACGGATGGAAGAAACGAATGCGTTGACCACCCGGCGGAAGTCGATGCGCGAGTCTGAGCCTCGACAGGGGAAATGCGCCAATCAACACCATTCCGCAGGCGATAAGAAGAACCGTGCGAATGCCGCCGACGATGGAAGCATGCACTCTGCCGGCATGCAAGAGCTCGGGGATATAGCCGCCAAACACGCCGGCGAATGCGCCCACGCCGATTCCCGTCGCAAACATAACGCTGAATCCCGATGTCCGATTGCGTTCCGTACAAAGCGATGCCACTGCGGGAGAAAAGCAGATGGGCCAGCAACACATGGCCATGCCCGTGGCGAACGCAAGGGCTAATTGCGCCGGCTCCCAGATGATCAAAACTCGCAGGGTGCATAGCAATGGAGCACAAATGAATGAGAACAGCAGTAAGGGTCGAAGACCATATCGGCGCGCGAGAAAGGTGGCGGGAAGAGTTCCCGCGACATTTCCCAGCGTGAATAGGGCCATGATCTGTCCAACGACTCTCTCGTTGAACTGCAGGTCGGTGAGGTAGAGATTGAAAAGAAAGAAGAACAGGCCGAAGCCAAAGTCAAAGAAAAGAGCAGCCGTAAAAAAGGTCCAGAAGCCAGACCCGAAATGGCGGGTGATCCGCCTCAACGGACTCGCAACCATCGATCGCCAGGATCGTGAGGCATCCGGCAGCATCATCTGTTCTCTCGGGCAAGAAGTTCGAGCCTTTCCACGGCCCAGTCCAGATCGTTGTACCGCAGTTCGTACGCGCCGACGCGCAGAAGATGATCGAGAGCCTCGGCATGCTCGGGAGTCCGATAGGACATGCAATGCACTCGTTGCATCATGTACATGCGGGCCACAGCGGTAGGGAAGACAACCAGATCCTGAGTCCTGACGTCGCGGTTGAGAAACACGATGTGGCGCACAGTAGCGGTGGTCGATGTCGCAATCACTGGATTGTCATTCGTCGGAAATTCGATCGATGGCTTTCCAACACCGGCACGTTGCATAACTCCATAGCCGCGCAATTCCGAGAAGAGTCGTTCAGCAGTCGGGCGGAATCGCACCTGGCGGCAATTGCCCACGACAAGCCTATCCTCGCGGCCATGAACCAGGTAGCTGCCATCGTCCGACACGTAGGTAAAACCGGCACGAGCGCAAGCGTACGTCAGCGTCGACTTGCCCGCACCCGAGTCGCCGCACAAGAGGATGCCGGCACCGTCAAGTGAGACACACCCAGCATGCATTGCCGTTGCAAAACGGCTCCCAAGGGCGCACAAGGCTGCTGAATCGAGAAAGAAGTATCGGAAGTAGTCAGAATGCTGTAGCGCCGCATCGGTCACCCACATCATGGCATATCCACGCGAAGTGTCGTTGATAACGAAGTTTTCACCATCCGCAATACTTGTGACCAGGTGACCGCGAATGCGGCTCACTGGCGTCGGTGGACATACGTGTGAACCCGTGGATGTAACGCCTATGTCGATTTGGATCGGTTTGTGATCAAACAGCTTTGTAAAACTGCCCCAATTCTGTCTTGCTGCATCCAGAACCGCGGTGGAGTTAGTCACCACAGTCAGAGGAAACCCAAGGGGAAAATACGTCTCGCGAAGCGGAAGCTTCGCGTGCGCCAGAACGGGGTCCCCGAACTCAACTGGTTCGGCCCGCAGCCACGCCGCCTTCAGTTGTTCTGTACTCAACAGATCAACGGATTCGGCGGGAGCCGTCTGCAGGGAACTCTCCATGAAGCCCTCTCTATCTTCAGAACTGGTATTTCAATGCGATTTGGATAATGCGTGGGTTATTAGACTTTTGAATGATCTTTCCGAACGCAGGACCAAAGTTCACGATGTTGATTGGATTCGCGAAGTTCGGTGTGTTGCTCAGGTTGAAGAACTCAGCACGCACGTGCACGCTGTGCGACTCTGAAATTAGAATCGAGCGCTCCAGCGCCATATCGATGTCCCGCTGGCCAGGCCCGCGCACCATGCCGACACCGCTGTTGCCGAAATCCGTATCGTCCGGGCTGGTCCCGTTCGGTGCTTCCGGCGCGTTGGTGAATGCCGCGGAATTCAGGTAAGTCCCCAGAACCCGTGAGTGCAACGACCCAGAAGTCGCAGCACGCGCGCCGCTCAACTGCGCCCGGTTCTCAAACGGATAATTCCCGTAAACTGCCCCTGCGGCAAAATCGAGAATCGTGATCGGCGTTCCCGACTGCGCAACCAGAATTCCCGATGCCTGCCAATTCGAAGTCACATGACGGATGAGCGCCGACATATTCTTCGCCCCGGGTAGATCGTAAGTGAAGCTGAAGACACCGCGATGCGTCCGATCGAAATCAGTGGGCCCATAACTCTGTCGCGGATCGTGCTGGTTGTTCGTCAACAGCCAGAGTTCAAACACCTGGCTTCCCGAGGATCCGCTGGTTTCGTCCAGGCTTCTCGACCAGGTATAGCTTCCCAGGAACTGTAGCCCGTGACTCATTCGTCTGGTTACGCTGGCCTGGAGACCGTTGTAATTCGAGTCATATGCGGTCTGACACTCGAGCGAGCCCGGCGCGATGCCCTGGTAAGGAACTCGCTGCACGACGTTCGCGACAGTATTCGCCGTCGCTCCATAGACGGGCGCATTAGGGCTCGCAAGAAGACTCTGGTTGAACTCGGAACATCCCGCAACGTGGAGGGTTCGCGTGCCCACGTAACCAACCTCCGCAAGCGAGTTCCAGCCCATTCCAACTTGCACGTTAAGGTTGTACTCCTCGGTATAGGGATCGGTCATATGGGTAGACAGACCAACCACAGTGGGGCCGCCGCCCTGTATGCGCGGCAAAAAAATGGGATAGCTCGATTGCGCCGGGAGCACTGGGCTGAAGGGCTCTTGCAGAGTTGCGCCGCCATTCTGCGATCCTGAAAAGAACTGACTCGTAGAGAAGGGCGGCTGTCCCACGAGGTTCTCGGCGAGTCCACCGGAAAGACGATCGAAGTAAATACCATAGCCTCCGCGCAACACAATTTCCGGATGCTGCCCGACGCGATAGGCGAACCCCAGACGCGGAGAGGCATCGCCGTACCGCGTTGGCCAGAGCCCGCGCCTCCCTGACTGTTTCACCTCTGTCGGAACGGGTCCTGGGAAATTCGATGAGACGACGAAACCACTGAGGCTGCCGTCGGCAGGCACGCTAAGAGTCGCGATGGTTGGATCAAAGGTGACCAGGCGTCCATGAACCTCCGACGGCGGCCCGAAGATTTCATAGCGCAGTCCCGCGTTCACCGTCAGCGATGGGGTAAGTTTCACATCGTCTTGTATGAATACGGCGGCGTCGGTATAGCGTTCGTCTTTGCGAAATAGCCCGGAACTGCCGCCGCTCGAGGTCACGTTGCTCAATTCATCGGGGCTTCCGTTTTGCTGGGCGCTCTGGCCCAGGAGAAAGTCGCTGAACGTCCGAATGTCGAGCAGTCCGTCCGCTGAGAATGGCGCGGCCACCATGACCTGGTGCCGTTTGACCTCGGCGCCCACCCGGATGGAGTGCCTGCGCCGTGTCAGTGAAAACATATCCTGCGCGATGAAGCTGTTCGTCGTTTGCGTTTGCGACGGAGTTCCCGCGTCTCCAATTGTGAACAAGCCGTCAACCGTAATCCCCGGCGCCGGAATGCCTGCCCCGGAATGACCCGTAGGCGACTGCGTTCCCAAGTCCGTAGCGGCGATCGGATTGGCAACTGCGGACACTCCGTCGAAACGCATGTAACCCAGGCGCCCCACATTCACAAGGTTCGAGTTCACCACATGGGTGTCAGACAAAATCGCCATCAGATTTTTGTCAACTTCGTTCGTGCCCCATCCAGGCACGTTTGCCGCATTGGGTGAAAAGGCCTTGGTTGTGGGCGCGCGTGAATAGAAAATGCGCGCTGAGAGAGTATTCTTCGCAGACATTGTTTGATCGAAGTTTCCCGTGTACTGATCTTCGTTGTATTTCGCCGGGATCGCGTACACCGACTCCCCGATCGGAATCTGCGATGGGTCAGACGCAAGAAGAATCTGCGGGCTTGGAATTGCAAATTGTCCGTTGGCAAATTTGTAGTTGAGTAACCTCAGGGCAACAGGGTTGATGTTGGAACCATCGCAGGCCACCTGCGTTCCTCCCGCGAACGTTGGAAACGCGCAAAACTGCGCGCCCAAAGTCCCTGCGGAGCGGTCAGACGTCAATTGCGGCAGCACTGCAATGGTTTCGTTTCCTTCGCCGTTGCTCGACCGCAATGCCTGATATGCCACAAAGAAGAATGTCTTTTCGCGCAAAATGGGTCCGCCCAGCGCACCGCCGAACACATTCTGCTTCAGCACCGGCCGCGGCTGTGCCGCCATCTTTGAGAAAAAATCATTCGCATTCAGCAGATCGTTGCGCAGGAACTCCCACGCGGTCCCGTGAAACCGATTGCTTCCCGCCTTGCTGACCACGTCGACGTTCGCGCCGGTTCCGCGGCCATAGGTCGCGTCGTAGCTTCCCGTCTGAACCTTGAACTCCTCGATCGTGTCCGGCGCCGGGACGGCGACCCCGACTTCTTCTCCGTCTCCTGATGCGGAGTTCTGCGCCAGGTTATTCGCGTCTACACCATTGAACTGAATGTTGTTCGCAGTCGGCTTTCCACCGTTCGCGGTCACGTCCTGCGTGCCCCGCCCCAGATCTGTCGCGTCGGGCAGGCTGACCACCACCCCCGGCGACAGCGAAAGTATCTGCGTAAAGTTCCGGTTTGAAAGCGGCAGCGCCAGGATTGCCTGATCGTCGACTGCCCGGCCCAGCGCGGAACTTTCGACACTCGCAATATCTTCGTCGGCGTTTACTTCGACACTCGTCTTTGCACTCGCGACATGCAGATGAAACTCGACAGAGCTGGTCTCGCTCACCACCACCGGAATGGCTTGCGATTTAGTCTCCGCAAACCCGTCTGCATTGACCGAGGCCACGTAATCACCAGGCGCAAGCAAGGGGAACCGGAACGTTCCCGCGGCGTCGCTGAAGACCGTTCGCATGGCATGCGTCCCCTGGTGCTCGAGCGTCACCGTGGCGTGTGCGATGGCATGGCCCGTCGGATCATAAATGGTCCC